>WNGL01021655.1_pt1 | contig 10553 bp, 9 predicted proteins | sample 5400591 | NCBI WGS metagenome assembly WNGL01 (sample SAMN13153377, study PRJNA577476) | soil metagenome | isolation source: 80 cm soil or saprolite under Garry oak tree replicate 1 | place: USA:California | collected 2016-06-15
CCCGGCATCAGCGACCGGCGATTCCGCTTTGATTTTATCGAGGAGACGGTGCGCAAAAACCCGACGCCCAGCGCTTTTGCTTATGCTGCTGAGCATACTCCGGCGGACCTGACACGCCTGCGCGCAATTGCTACGAGCGCGAACCGTTATATCGAATTGAGCGGTTCAGCTCCTGGTATACCACTTCTGTTGATGGATACCGGTTCGGCGGCGGTACTTGGATCGTTAGAGGACCCGTTGGTGCGCGGCCAGCGGAACAGTATTTTGTGCAATATCGGCAACTTCCATACGCTCGCCTTCCACCTTGATGAGGGGCGGATCGTGGGTATTTTTGAGCATCATACCGGGGAGATCGAGCGCGGGCAACTCGAGGATATGCTGGTTAAGTTGGCTCGCGGGACGATTACAAATGAAGAGGTGTTTGACACAAGCGGTCACGGGGCTTTGATCCTTGAGAGGCCTTTTGATTACAAGAGCCATGGATTTCCGTTTCTAGCTGTGACAGGCCCACGGAGGGAGATGTTGCGTGGGTCGTCGTTGCAACCTTACGAGGCTACGCCGCACGGGGATATGATGCTGGCTGGTTGTTTTGGGCTGTTGCGCGCGCTGGCGGAGCATGAGGTTGGGATGGCTCCATTGATTGAGCCGTCGCTGCTCGGGAAGTAGGAGAAAGTAGAGTGTATGAGAACATTGGTGACGTGCATGGGAGAAAGCCTGATAGACTTTGTGCCGCTCCCTGTTCCCGGCCGGCGTGAGCCTGGTGGGAGCGGAGCAGAAGACCAGGGTACCGGGTTGTCCAAAGACGCTGTGGCCACAGATTTCCGCATGTATCCTGGAGGCTCGATTTTCAATGTCGCGGTAGGCATTGCACGCCTGGGGCAACATGCTGCATTTGCTGGGAAGATCGCAAAAGATTTTTTTGGGCACCATCTGTTGCTCACGCTGAAGAACGAGGAGGTTGATACACGCTTTTTGACGACAGTGAAGGCCCAAAGCACCCTGGCTTTTGTGGCGATGGAGGGAGGGGAAGCAGTCTTTTCTTTTTATGGAGAGGGAACGGCTGATACCCTTTTGACCGCTGAAGATGTACCGGAGGCTTTGTACGCAGAGACGGATATTTTGCACGTTGGTTCGGTGAGCCTCCTGCGTGGAACGACACCAGCAACCGTTCTGGCAACGGTTGAGCGCCTCAAAGGGAAGGCGTTACTCTCTTTTGACCCAAATATCCGTGCTGAATTGATTCACGATGAGCCGAAGTATCGCGCTTTATTACAACGTTTGATTGCTCTCACCGATATCTTCAAGCTGAGCGCCGTTGACCTGGCATGGCTGTTGCCCGGAGTTCCGGTGGAAGAGTCTCTGCTGTATTTGCGCGGGCTGGGACCGGCGCTGGTTATTGTCACACATGGAGGGCATGGCGTACTGGCTCGGAGTGGTTCTTCAGAGACGCTCCAGATCCCTACTTTTCGAGTACCGGTGATTGATACCGTTGGCGCGGGCGATGCGTTTTGCGCCGGTGTGCTTGCCTGGTTGGCAGACGAGGCCATTACCTCTCGTGAGAAGGTGCTGGCGCTGTCGGAGCAGGAGCTGCGAACAGCGCTCACTTTCGCTGCAGCGGTGGCCGCTCTGAATTGCACACGAGTTGGCGCAAACCCTCCGCGCCGTTCCGAAGTAGAACAATTCCTACAAGAGGCACTATAGTTCCTCGGGTGAACCCTACGCTTAAACATGGTGGGGGACTTCGACAGGTGTTTATCGCTCCGGTTTGACCCAGATGCCGCGTTCGTGCATCAGATCAATCTGCTTCTGAATGACCTTTTCACGGTATTCGGCGTGTTTCATTGGCTCGCGGTCAAGGTACAGGTTCTTGGGATAAATCGGCTGCTCGTAAACGATCTGGTAGAGTTCGGTGCGTAAATCTTTCATCCAGTTATCCCACTGGGCGCGGGCGCGGTGGTCACGCATGGCCTCAATGTCAATCACGCCTGCCATATAGGTCGATCCCGCCCCGTAATCCTGCCTGCCAACGATCTGCCCTTTGTAGTTGATGACAAAGGAGCGCCCACCGAAGGTATCGATAGGGGTGTCATCCTCGGGGAAGAGATAGTAGGTGCCCATGTTAGGAGCGACAATATACATGTTGTTATCGAGGGCGCGGGCGCGGCTCTGTATTTCAAATATCTCATTGCCGGTTGCTGGGTGTGGATAGGAGGCGCGGTAGACGACTTCCGCCCCATTCATCGCTAGCGCACGTGCATTTTCGGGATAGGAGCCTTCGTTGGCCATCATGATGCCCAGACGTCCGATCTCGGTATCGACGACGGGCCAGAAGGCATCGAGGTTCCTGCCATATCTTTGGAGCCACCAATCAAGCATGTCATGAGGGCAGACAGAATGTTCAACTGGGAAAAGTGGGGAAACCTTGTAATGCTGCAAGATCACTTCGCCCTGGGGATTGAGAATAAAGCCGACGTTGAAGAAACGGTCTTTGATTTCGGGGTGACGCGCCTTGGCCTTCGCCATGATAAAGGCTTTATAGGTACGTGCGAGTTTGCCTAGCTCTTCAGTTTCTTCACCTGGAATGTCAATGGCGCACTCTCTGGCAAATTGGACATGATCCAGGTCGAGTACCTCGTCATTGAAAGCTTGCAAGGCTCCTTCGGGAAAAGCGATGAGCCGAACGGGTAAATCGAGACTGGATAACCAGGATGCGGCTTTGACCAGGTGGGTGAGGTGTTCGATGTTTCTCATGATATCAGCGCGTTTGCGAATGCCACGCACAGTGGGGATGAGTCCGACAGCAGTGTAGGGCTTAATCATACGTTGCTCCTTCTCTGTAGCTTTATGACCGAGTGATCTCAGCCTGTTCTAAATCCGCCAGCAATTTCTGCGCTTCGTACTGTGTGCGTCCTATCAAACGCACCATCTCCGCGACGTTGCGTTGTCCATCGATCAGCAACAAAAGGCGCCGGTGCTGGCGCGATAAGCCCAGTTGATCGACACGACGCAGCGATTCCTCAAGAGATATCACAAGATGGGGAACAACAGATGCAGGTATGAACGAAATGACCTGCCCTGCCCTGCTGTTGCTTGCCTGTCTTTTAGCAGCAGATTCCCGCAAGGGAGAGATTGGGATGCGCGGATGCGTTCCGGTATCCGTCATTCGCCGCTCGAAAGCAGGGGCGCTAACAGGAGCAGGAATGGAAGGAATCTCTGAAGTAGGTGTGAGAATAAACGCAAAGCGACAGGTTCCCCAACTACCGAGCCAGCGCAAAGCATTCTGACCGTTAAAAACCGTCGTTTGAGCCTCCACCGCCTGCCCGCTGACAAAGGTAATCATGCCCTCTTCCAATGTCTCGCCTTCTCCACGCTCGACAGTCAGCACGCCAGATTGCCGACCAAGCTGGATCACCTGGATCACATCAGCGAGACTATTCGTGATCGTTTCTTTCTGCGGCGCCATAGGTATGCCCACTCCTCAAAAACCAGGAAAAAGATTCCCCGGAGGCATTAATTAACATACCAATTCGCCACAAGTATACCACGCTATGAAATTGTCTACAAAGATAGAGGTAAATACTAACTTTCTTCGGTTTCTTTCTCATAGGCAGCTCCCTGTACTATAGTCGGTAATTGTCAGATGACCAGGTAGTACTATTTGGTTGACTTCTGGTATACAGCAATGCAAACTGATATCCAGTGATATAAATATGAACCTCCTGAGAGCTGTTGACCATGGGCATTTATTGTTCGCCTTGAGTCGATCCTTTCCAAATGAGCACTGCTCAGTTTTCATTGCAAACGGGCGCCACTGGTTATGAGAATTGACAGAAGGGCCGAGCATGTGCCAGAGGCACACCATCGCTCACGAATAGAAGGGAAAACGCTGCTATGGCATCGATAAGAACAGGAACGCAAACGTCAATAAAGCCATCTACAAGAAAGTCGCTTCCGTTGTCCATACGCATCTCTTTGTGGCTGATAGCAGTGTCCATTTTACCGCTCCTTCTTACGCTGGTCATTAGTGAATTACAGTCTCGTTCCACGTTGATAAGCCAGGCTAGCAGGACAATGGAAACTGATGCGCAGACACATGCTCAGTTAATCGATAACTATTTCACTGAGAAATTGTTAATATTAAAAAGTTTGGACTACACCCCTCTGGTTCAAGAATATCTCCTGGATCCAGTGGGAGATCAAAAAAACGTACCTACGATCTTGCAAAATGGGCTTGCTATCCAGCGATTGATCGATCCTGATGTAACTATTGTTACGTTTTTCAATCCACAGGGAAAGGTTTTGCTGTCTTATTCCCTATACGGTTTGAAACCACAACCCCATGGGAAGTACATGATTCCTCCAGAAGATGCACAGCAAATAGCAAAAGGTCAGCAGTTTGTGTCGGGCGTGTACTATAATCCAGTCACGCATCAATCCACAGTTGATTTATACACCCCGGTTTATTCAACCACGCTGAAAAGGTTATTGGGCGTCGTGCGCGATACACTTGATATTAATTCTGTTTGGCAAATTGTCAATAACGAAAAGGGAGTTAATGGCGTCGATAGTTATGCGTTCATACTTGACCAGAACGGTGTGCGGATTGTTGATCCTGATCCGACCACTCTCTTTACATCCATTGCTCCTCTCAACGCAACAATACAACAGAATATTACAGATGAAAATCGTTATGGAACGAACAGCACAAAACTTGTTTTAGCAGATGCTAATCTGAGGAGCATACAAAGCCAGCCCAAGCCGCCAGTAACATTTCAAGAAGTACCAGCTGGAAAGAATGAGTTATTTCAAGTCACCCGACGTCCGCTGTCGTCAGTCCCCTGGACCTATTTTGTATTAACTCCCGTGAATGAAGTGATTGCTGTAGCGAATCAACAGTTGCTCATTATCGTCCTGGTCGCTTCAGCTATACTCTTGCCTGTGGCGGTTATTGGTTGGATTGTAGGATATAGTATTTCTTCCCCGATATTGCGCTCTGTAAAATCCCTTGTTAAAAACAGCCATGTACTCAACCAGCTATCGGAGAGAGAAAAGAACGCGTCATCAGAGCAGGTCTGGATCGTTGAGGCTTCAAAGATCGGTCTCAAATCCCAACAATACTATACAGATGCATCGAAGATAGCAGCGCGCCGACTTAACGAACTCGGTAGGGGTTTGCTCGAACGGCGAGATGTGGATAGGCAAACAACCATGTATATTGTAAAACAGATGGTGAGCATAGGTCTGTATTTCGAGAAAGCGATTGCTTACCAGGAAGAGGCCAATAATAAAGTAGCAGTTGCAGTTAAGGTGACAGACGAGGTGGCAGAGCAGCTTGCGTCAGGGGCGAAGTCCACGAGCGAAGCTGCTAACGAATTAGATGGGATTGTGAATCAACTGCGCCAAATCGTCGGAAACTGAGATGCTTGTGTTCCATTATATCTTTGTACTTATCATGCCGGTGCGATGGTCAGTTATCGGGGAAACTACTTGGGAGGCGATTTCAAGGGGATGGGAGATTTGTGGTTCGTGTTCGGCGGGGTTTTCCATTGGAGGTTGGTTGGGTTTTAGTTGCCTGGTTATTGGAGGGCTTTGGGGTTTGGGTTCGCATGACTTTTTCGCGTATCAGGGTAATTTGCGAGTGGACTGCTTGACGAGACTGTTGGAGTTTGCGGGCAATTTGGGAGGGGCGTTCACTGTTGACGAGATAGAGGCAGATGGTTTCTTGTTTTTCCGTTAGCCCCACGGCTGGATGTTCCAGGGCGGTTTTCGCCATATCTTCTAGTTCGCCATATCTGCTGCGCCGGTATTCATCTAAATCGATGGGAGAGAAGAGCCAGCGGTCAACAACGCGCACACCCGGTATACGTCCTTTTTCCACGAGATGCATAAAGTGCCAGTAACTGAGGTCAAGTTGTTTGGCTGCTTCATGGGTGGTCAACATGCCGTTGAGGTGTTGCAGGCTGTGGTGAAGTTCATCGCTCCTGAGGGCCATTTTAGATGCCTTTCTACGAATTGCCGTACTTTAATATATACTGAGAGTGCCAGGCAAAGACATAGTTAGTCACCCTGAGTATACCATAGGAAGTAGGGGAGTGCAACCCCAAAAAATGGTGAAACGCCTGTAATGCGTGTCGCACAGAATAGATAGCCAGAGGGACCTTTCTCATCCCCCTGGCTTGAGCCTGTTGATTGTCTAATCCCAATGTGTCCAGGCGGAGCGCACACGGCGGCGCACGATGCTCAGGCCTGTGGCAACTCCTAAGAGCATCACGCCGATAATTGTCAGGGCAAGCGGCGTCGGAATTCCTAGTGAAGGCAGGAAGAGCGCGTGGAGAGCAGCTACAACGATCAGGCCCGCGCCTGTAAGGACGAAGACACGCACGCCTACACCGATGCCCAGCAGGAGCAGCGCCAGGGACTCACCCATCAAGATCAGGGTATACAATAAGTTTCCTTCGCTATACGTGAAACTCAACCAGAGGGTCGGCAGCAAGAGCAGCGCCGCGCCCAGAACTGCAATTACTTCCCCAATAATGTGGTGATCTGGCAGTGTCTCGTCACGCAGCAAAACTGGCGCGATTACTGTGCAGTACGTCGCGGGGGCCAGTGTGAGCAGGTCAAGATTTGTTTGCCCAAAGGCCGACAACGTCCAGCTTACCACCAGTGAGACCAGCAGACCTGCTGCATAATCACAGTAACGCCTTATGATTTTATGCGCCTGGATACGTCCATAACTGAAGATCATCAGGGCCAGTATGAAGAGCGAACCTGCTCCTACAAAGGCCAGGGTGCTCGAGCTCGTGAAGAGACCACCATTCCCGATGGTGATAAGAACGATCAGCAACTGACCGCCAATAGCAGCGATATTGTGCAAGAGTGACGCGGGTATATTCTGGGTCACCAGCCGGATTACCCTCCACATAAATTGCGAGGCGAAAATCAGCGCCCATAGCACCGTGAAGGCAATCATGGCAGCAGAGAGATCGAGGTGCGGATACCAGAGTAATATAGCCAGGGCTGCGAAAATCACCGTGAATACCATCATCAGCGGCACACGCTCCACCGGCTATACGCCAGCAGGCCAGTTTGCGGCCCTGTAGCATACACCACCTGCCATACAACAGTCCAGAACATGGCCACCAATGAAGTGAGGTACCATGGCCAGTTCCATGCAAATGTTGACAGATTGTAACCGGATACCGATCCACCTGTTTGAGGAGCTGGCTGTGGCATAATCCGTCCAAGGAGCAGACCAATCAAAGCTGTGGCAATGGCAATCCCAATGACCCACTCAATCGTTGCCCGAGGAGCAAGCAGTGTCCCCCAGATGCCAAATCCTGCCACTAACGCTAACCAGCGCGGCTGGCGCTCCAGGAACAGGACGCCGAAGGCAATGGCAGCATAGAACAGGAGTGGCAGGGCATCGGGAATGCTGCCGTTCAAGAAGTTGTGGAGGGTATACAGGGTGATATCGTAACCGCCCGCTACAGCGGCGAACAAGGCGGTGGCATAGAATGGTAGGGCATAACGAGACAGCGCGCTACGTCGTGGAGCGCGCGCGATGTTCGGCAAGAACTTCAGGCAACTGATTACCACACCCAGCGCTGTATATACGAGCGTGGCGATGAGTAAGCGAGGGAAATCGTTTCCGCGAGCCGAGTCGAGCAGCGACCAGGCGGCGAACAGCGAACCTACCCACAACACCTCTACTCTATCCTCTATCACACCTACCAGGTAGAAGAGCGCCGCAAAACCAAGGAGACTGTACTCAATAAAACCGGCTACTGGTTGTGAAGACACTGGCAAGAACGGCCAGAGACCAGTCAATACAGCCGCGAACAGCGCGGTCACGTACCACGGCCAGCTCCAACTGAACTGATGCTGCCATTGCGCGAACAGCGGCGCAGTAGTAGCTTGCGCTGGTCGCCGTATAAATCGTCCAGCAAGGATACCCGCGATACCTGTTGCGATGGCGATGCCTGTCACGTAATAGGCAGAAGTATGGGTTGCCAGCAGCGTCGCCCAGATGGCAAAACCTGCTACAATGACCTGCCAGTATGGCTGACGCTCAAAGAGCGCAACAGCATAGGCTATTACTGCATACAACATCACCACCACGAGGTAGAAGAGAGGATTCGTATTAGCAAACGCGCCATCCATAGCGGTCAAGACCGCGGCAACAAAGGCTGTAGCATAGAACGGCAAGGCATAGTTGAATAATTTACGCCCAGTTTCTGCGAAACGCGGGACAAATTTGAGGCTGCTCGCAGCGATGCCCAGCACAGCACAAACAAGGGCGACGACGAGCAGGCGATTGGCATCAAAGGACAAAGCGGAGTTGATCAGCGACCAGGTGGCCAGCAGCGGCGCAACCCAAAGCAATGGCAGAAAGTCTTCGGCGATGCCGGTGATGTAGGCAAGGACAGCGAAAGCCAGCAGGGCGTATTCTGCAAACCCAGTCAGATTGGCGTTGTAGATGGGCCAGACACCAACCACAATCGCTGCGACCAGGGATGCAATGTACCATGGCCAACCCCAACCGAGTGTGAGAGTGGTTGTGAAAGGAGTCGAGAGGACTGTATTTACTGCGCGCTGCTTGATAACCCTCCCCAGGAATACGCCCACAATAGCAACTCCCAGACCGATCCCGGTGACATAGAAGATGGATAGCTGTGTTGCCAGCAATGTCGCCCAGGTAGCAAAACCAGCCACCAGCCATAACCAGCGCGGCTGGCGCTCAAAGAGCAGTACACCAAAAGCGGCAAGGGCGTAGATGAGCAGGGCATCGGGAATAGCGCCATAGAATGGGGGGTTCGCGCCAGGAAGCATACCGTAGACGCCGGTCAAGATTGCCGCTACGAAAGCCGACGCGTAAAAGGGCAAAGCAAACTTCAGGAAATGGTTCTGCTTTGCAGTCCCAAGGAAAGGCAATATGACAAAGTTTAACAGGCCGATAGCCACGCCAAACGCAGTATAGAGCAGGGCAACCGTGGGAGGACGATAGAGGTCTCCCAGTTGCGCGGCGTCAATCAGCGCCCAGGTGGTAAAAGCTGGCAAGAGCCACAAACCCGGCTCGAGGTCTTCCAAAAGTCCAATGGCGTAGGATAAGAAGCCGAAGCCCAACAATATCCAGCTAGCAGCGAGAAGCTGACCCTGATTCTGGTATCCCGCGATGCCCGTCATCACGGCGCTGAGCAATGCGACGATATAGAGAGGAGATGCCCAGGTTCTATCAAAGACGCGGCTGACTGCAAAGCCCAGGACAGCCGCCGCGGGGGTAATAGCTACGAGAACCCAGAATGGATTGCTGGGGAGCACTACGGTTGCAACAGCAAAACCGATGACCGGAATAAGCCACCATTTGGCGCGCGCCAGGGCCGCGGATGCATACCACGCCAGCGCGAGCGTTGCCAGTTCCAGGGCGACAGGGAAAGTCACTCCCAGCCAGCTTTCAATGATACTGTGGGAAGGACCACCAATTTGCGACAAAAGAACATCAATGAGGCAGGCTACTGCTCCGTAAAGTAGTCCAACGGCTAATAATGGCCACTCCCATGTCGTTGCTCGACCTGACTTTGTTGTTGCATCTGCACCGGGCGCAATGAATTGGGCCCCTACACTCCGTGTTCTATACGCCATGATACGGCGAATTGCTGCGGCAGCAAAAGGAAGCAGCGCAGCGATTAATAGAGTGACGTAGGGACGGGTAAAAAGCATGACTGGTAGAGCCAGCGCCGCAAAAACCAACGGCAGGAAAAGCCAGCGCTGACGGCGTTGATACAGCACAACAACATAGAAGAGTGCCGCGAAGCCGAGCAGGAGTGCATTTATTTGATCGGGTCCCTTGTTCAAACTCAAACTGAGCGTCAGCAGCGACATACCCAGAACCAGCACATCTATAGGATTTGCCCAGTAGGCTCCAAAACGCTCGCGCACAAGCACTGCGATGACTATCAAAGCAAGCGTCAATCCTGCGAAGTACCATACTGGAACCAGGTTCAGAGCTAATACAAGTGTACTGTATTCCCAAATGAGCAGGGCGCCACTGAGCAAGAGGAGCCATGGCCAATTATTGCGTTGACTTTCAGTCGTCCCCTGGGGTGTTGCACGCAACAGGCTCATACTGACTGTGATGATAAAGCCTAACCCCACAGCAATCAGTTCGGCTACAGCAGCCCAATTTGCCTGTACGTATAGAAGTGGATTGTTGTCCAGAGGTAGCTGATATGCCGCGGAAAAGAGTTGTTGCGGCAACAGTAACGAACTGATAAACGGGACGAGACAAACCAGCGTCAGCGCGATTAGATCCAGGTACAGGCCGAGCCTACCAAATGGCTGAAGCAGAGGGGCAGCGAAACGGTTTAGTCCGTGATAGAGCAGCGCAACAGCCACCAGGGCGAGGACATAGCCACTCTGTGTAAAGTTGAAGGCGTAGCAGAAAGCAAGTACGCTGGCAAGGAACAGAACAGCAAGCGCGGGCAGTTCACGGGTACGTTTCGTCAGCCAGAACCACGCAGAGGTCCAAATCAGCAGGAGAAGCGACGAACTCAGGA
>WNGL01037996.1_pt1 | contig 10553 bp, 8 predicted proteins | sample 5400591 | NCBI WGS metagenome assembly WNGL01 (sample SAMN13153377, study PRJNA577476) | soil metagenome | isolation source: 80 cm soil or saprolite under Garry oak tree replicate 1 | place: USA:California | collected 2016-06-15
CTAGCTGAGGCCTGGTCATAAATCCTCAGGCCGCTTTGAGAAAGGCTTTGAGCCCGACACAGAGGTCCTGATCGTGCTCAAAGCGGTACAGTAAAGCCAGTTGATAGACAAAGATCGCTCCCAAGGCAAAGCGTTGGGTGGCCAGCAAGCCTTTGGTGGGAACCTGGCCATGTCCATCAAAGATGCCTTTGAAGTGTTCATTAAAATTCTCATTGGCGCGGGAACGCAGCTTATGAAAGATGCGTCGCACCTCGACGCCATCATCGGTGTGGGGGTAGCGTCCATACTTGGTGGTCACCAGCAGACGGTCATCTCGCGCACAGACCTCATGGAGGTCAGGAGTGTTGTAATGACGATCACCCAGCACGAACCGGACTTCGGCGGGAACTTCGCCCAACAGATCGGGAGCAGGCTCACTATCAGCGATATTGGCCGGAGTCAGCACGGCAGCGATAGGGAACCAGACCGCTGCGACGACCGAGACGACATGCAGTTTCCAGCCATACACCCAGCCATGCCAGCCCGATTTGGTCCAATGGGCTTCGGGGTCAATCGAAGTGTGGGGCAGTTCGCCCTTCTCCCGATGCTTCTGATGCCACACCCCACCTCTGGCGCGCAGGATGGTACTATCAATGGCCACGGCTCGGCCGGCGCTAGCCCAAGGCTGGATCAGCTCTACCAACTGGCGGCCCAAGCAGCCGATTTGAGCGGGCAGGGTCTGTGGGATGGCTTTCAAGCGTCGTTCCCAGGTACGGCGCGTAGGAAAATTTCCCTGTTCATGCAACAACGCGCGCAGCGTCGCCATCTCCGCAGTCGGTTGCGCGAGCACGCTGAGCAGTTCATTGACCTTATGCAGGTGACGGACAATCATAATCACTAATGCCTTTAAGAACAAGCGATCCGAGTACACTTGCGGATGCCCACGCCCTCGTTTTGCTGCAAGGGCGGGCATCGGCAGACAATCGACCAGTTGGACTAACGTGACAAGCAGTGAGTCTTGGGATACCATAGAGTTGTCTCCTCTCGTTGTAGCAGTTGACTACCACAATGATAGGAGCAACGCCTGGCTGGGGCAAACCTCCAGCCTGGCTTCCTATTTATGACCAGGCCTCATTTAGCCAGTATCGGAAGCGGTGCGGTTGCAGACCCCCTTTTTGAGCAAATAGCTCGCATGTCGTGGCGAGATCTGCTCGACGATGCCTCGCTCCATCAGTTCCTCTGCGATTTCACGTCCAGTCCACTGACTGTCGTCCTGCCTTCATCGGTGCCTCACAGGCCAGGGCCGCCATCTGACAACGTTGTTCCGCTGTGAACTTGGGCGGCGTCCCTGGTCGGGGTGCATCTCGCAAACGCTCCGCGCGACTTCGCGTGGCCAACTCGATCCCTTGCAATCCTACCCAGCGATCTCGCCACAGACGCACCGTATCCACGTTCACATCCAGCTCACGCGCAATCTGGGCATTGGAGTCTCCCTGCGCCGAGGCTTCGATCATGCGCGCTCGCTCCGATGACGCCTCGTGATCTGGACTAACGCTTCCTGTTCCCGCTCGCTCAGGATGACCTGTGTGGCCCGTTTCGGCATGCCTTGTTCTTCCTTGCTTTTTCCTCCTATTCTATCACGGAATTATTTCTACCTCAATGTACTAGAAGGATCGTCAATCAATGATGAAAATAACACAGCACGACAGGTGGCAAGAGGACGTTGTGCCCACCACTTATGAATCCCTGATGGATTTCCCTTATAAATATAGTTCTCTCGGGTAGAAGCTCGATTAAGAGCATCGAGCGGCAATGCGACCTCGATCAGTTTCTTGCGGTAGGTCATACAGGGATAACTCCTTTGTTGAGCAATTGTGCCAGGTCATAATTCACGCTGGTCGCGCCGAAGTCTGGTTCTCGTGTGAATGGCTTCTGGATATAATAAGGAAGAGCAAATCATCAGGCTTGTTCAGGCCAGTCAGTATCTCGTTCTTCGTCACTGTGACCGTTGTGGAATCTTTGACGCGCCCCTTGACCTCGATAAAGCGCAGCTTGCCTGTACCTGGGACGCGCGATTCGATATCGTAGCCGCATTTGTCGGCGCTGACATCGCGCGGCAGGTAGCCCAGGCTGCGCTCGGCCTGCATCACTGCCTCCATGGCGACGCGCTCGATACGGGCGGTTTCGTGGGCAAACTGCGCTGTCCTGAGCCCATCACCCTGTCCTGTGATTATGTTCAGCAGCCCCTGCGGGATGACAAGCACACCGCCGACGACGACCGGCGGCAGGGGGGACAGTTTGCGCTCCTGCTCCAATTCGCTCAGGCGTCGCTCCAGCCGGTCCAGCAATTCTTCGGCTCGCTGGCGCGCGATCTGCGAATTGAGGCGGGCATTGACTCTGCCTGCGGCCTCCTGGATCTTGAGCGTGGCAGCGCGGTAATCCCAGTAGCTGATCTCTTTGGTCAGGCGATCATTGACCGCTGCGCTGGTTTTGTCGATCTGCGCTTCCCGCCGCTGCTTGATCTCGGCCAGGTGGCGCGGCACCAGTTCAGTGATGGCATAACTGCGCGCCTGCTCTTCCAGGTCACCCTTGAGCCAGGAAGCATCCTGCAACTGCGGGATCAAGGCCTGTTCCTCTTCGCGCAAGGGGCGATAATCGAGGAAGGGCGCATAGCCTGCCACGTGCATGGTCCCCTGCGCATCCATCTCGATGAATTGCAGCTGGCGCGAGACTTCGCGGCGCTTACCCGTGCTGTCGGTGCTCGCATCCTGGATGGTATGCTCAAGATAGAACAGCACCCGCATCGCTTCACCCAGGTCACCAGGATCAACTAGCATCGCTCCCTGTTTGAGCAGGTCCCGGTATTGCTCCAGCACCACATCAAGGGTCACATCGAGCAGGGGATGACCGGGGCAGATGAGCGCTGCCTGCGGTTTGCCCGGAATGGTGAGGCGTTCTTTCTCAAACACCACCCGTTCATACTGGCGTGCAATGGCAGCCCTGGTATCGCCGCGCGGGCTGCGGTTGCGGATCAATGGGGGCACGTGTGTGATCTCGTAGCGGCGCGGCTCGCGCTCATACCATTTCCCGCCAAAGCGCTTGAGCGCCTCTAAGAAAAAGGTGGCGATGAAGTGCGGCTGCAGGCGGCGGGCGGTGGCTCGCTCCATCTCTTCGCGGATCTGGCGCACGCGCACCACGTCCATCACCTCGTGGGCCAGGGCCCGTTCTTCTAACAACTCCTGCAGGTGCTGCCGGTCGAGCGCCTGGTCTACTACAAGGGTCAGCTTCGCCCGCACATCGGGGCGATCCCCATAGCGAATGGCTTCAACGATCAGGTCACGCAGCGGGCGATGATCGAAGAGGACCTTGCCCAGCACGTCGAAGACCTGACCGCCTAACGCTTCTCGCTCCTCTTCCAGTTTCTTGAGCAGGGTATGGAAGACTTCACCCTCGCGGGTCTCGGCGGCCACCAGGTTCCAGAGATGGCACACTTCCGTCTGCCCGATGCGGTGGATACGCCCAAAGCGCTGCTCCAGGCGGTTCGGGTTCCAGGGCAGGTCATAGTTGACCATCAGGTGGGCGCGCTGCAGGTTGATGCCTTCGCCTGCGGCATCCGTTGCCACTAGCACCTGCACCTGTTTCTCCTGGGTGAAGGACTCCTGTGCCCTGCCACGCTCCTCCCGACTCACGCCACCGTGAATGATAACCACGGCCTCGTCTCGTCCCAGCATGGTGCGAATGCGCTCCGCCAGGTAGGTGAGGGTATCGCGGTGCTCGGTGAAGACGACCAGCTTGCGGCGCTGCCCCTGCGTGTCAAACATCTCCGCGTTATTCTGTAACAGGCTCGCCAGTCCCTCCCACTTGCGGTCGGTGCCACTGCGCCGCACCTGCAAGGCCAGCGTTTCCAGGCGGACCAGCAACGCGATCTCGACTTCGAGTTCGGCAATGGTGCGTGCCGCCGAAGCCTGGTCGACGACGCGCTCCTCGGTCTCCTCCCGTTCTGCCTCAGGAGCGTCTTCCAGCTCATCGAGATCATCGTCCGCGAGTGCAGGTAAGCCCTCGAGGAGTTCAACGGGAGCATATACATCCTGCCTGGCCTGCTGTGCCTCATGCAGGCGGCGCTCCAGCCGCTCTCGCCTGCGTTTCAACGATTGATAAATGGCCTCCGGTGAGGAGGCGAGACGCCGTTGCAGGGTGGTCAGGGCGAATCCCACGGTGCCCCTGCGTCCTGTGTCCAGCGCATCGGCCCGGTTGAACTCCTGGCGTACATAGCCGGTCACTTCCTGATACAGGTCTTCTTCCGGCCCCGACAACTGGTAATTCACGGTGTAGGCGAAACGCTCGGGAAAGAGCGGGGGTCGCGGAACTTGCCTTCGAAGCGATCGGCGTCGAGCAGGCGCAAGAAGAGTTGGAAGTCTTCCTCTTTCCCGGAGTGCGGTGTCGCGGTGAGCAGCACCAGGTGGCGCGTGATCTTGCCCAGCAGCTCTCCAAGCTGGTAGCGCCTGGTGTACTTGATCTCGCCCCCAAAGAAGGTGGCCGACATCTTATGCGCTTCGTCCACGATGACCAAGTCCCACTCGGTCTGCCGCAGTGTGTCCTGGACCTGTTCGTTGCGCGACAGCTTGTCCAGGCGGGCGATGCACAGCGGTGTTTCGCTGAAGGCATTGCCCGATGCGGAGGCTTCTAGCCGGTCGTTGGTGAGGATGTCAAAGGTGAGGTGAAAACGCCGGTGCAGTTCATCCTGCCACTGTTCCACCAGGTTGCCGGGGGCGATAATGAGGCAGCGGCGCAGGTCCCCACGAATCAGCAGCTCTTTGATGAGCAGCCCGCTCATGATGGTCTTCCCCGCGCCGGGATCGTCTGCGAGCAGGTAGCGCAGGGGCTGTTTCATGAGCATGGTTTCGTAGACGGCGGTGATCTGGTGTGGCAGTGGCTCGATGAGCGAGGTATGCACGGCAATCAGTGGATCGAACAGGTAGGCGAGGCGGATGCGGTACGCCTCAGAGGTGAGGCGAAACAGCGCTCCATCGGCGTCAAAACTCCAGGGCAGGCCAGCGGCGGCGATTTCCAGGTTGGCAACGTTGTCGCTATAGAGCAGTTCGCTCCCCAGGTTCCCGCTGGCATCCTGATACACCAGCTCAACCCCAATGGACCCATGGCGTTTGACGCTGATGATGGTCACGGTCCCGCCGGGAAGGAGACCTTTGACGGCGACACCGGGTGTGAGTTCTTCCAGGAGAGCCATCGGCAAGCGACCTCTGATAGAGCATGTGATGGATGTAGTAGAGGCAACCGTATCAAATCGTCGAGGATTTGTCAAGCGAGATTGGAGGTATTTGGTGGCGTCAGTATCATGTCCTTTGGAAGTGCCAACAACAGCGAAGAAACAAAAAAAGTGTGGCAGCGGAGGTAGTTAGGCGAACGGTACAAGCATGGTCTCATGCCACTATTCGCTCTACGCATCTAGACAAAGAAGATTCTGAATGTTATCCTTGCGAAGGCAACAGAAGCGCTTATCCTGGAAGGAAGATCTCAATTTAGCAGTGAGACTATAGGCATGACCACTGATGGGGAAGGAGAAACAGTTGATTACCAGAGAAAATGAGCCGACCATCCAGGAACTGGTGGCCAGGCTAGCCGAGTTGGAACGTGCGAATGCAAGTATGAATGAGGAACTGCTGACCCTGCGGGCAGCACAACCTGCAGTCCTCGCACAAACATCGCTGTCTGAGAGATCCATGGCGGAGAGCGAACAGGCACCGACCGAGAGACCGAAGAGCCGGCGCAGGTTGCTGCGAACGGGGCTTGGAGTTGCCGTAGCGACCGTCGGGGCAGCAGCGTTGCTTGAGATGAACACGGGCGCTGCCCATGCAGACGGAAACGAGAGTCCGACCATCTTTACGAGCAATGCGAGTGGTACCCCTGCCGTTACTGCAAACAACAATACCGGTGATGCTATCTCCGCCAATAGTATACTTGGGAATGGCGTCGGTGCCTTCAGTAAGAATGCAACTGCTGTCGATGGTACCACCACCAGCGGCACTGGCGTCTTCGGGAGCAGTGTCGGCGGCACTGGCGTCTTCGGTCTCAGCAAACTTGGCATCGGTGTCATCGCCAATAGTGGCTTTGGAACCGCCTTGCAAGTGCAAGGGCACATGCAGGTGCAAGGTGATGCCGTGGGACAGGTGACGTTGCCGAAGGGCAAGAGCTCGGTGACGGTGAGCACCAATGCGGCGACAGCGACCAGCAACATCCTGCTCACCCTGCTGAGCAATCCCGGTCAGGCGCAGGTGTGGGTTACGCGAGCAGCGGGTAGCTTCACCATCCATGCCAGCCACAAAGCTGCTAGCAATATCACTTTTGCTTTTCTAGTCATCAACTAACTGCCAAATAACATGGTGAAATAAAGGAGAGAGCAGCATAGACGTAGCCCTCCTAACCAGTTGACTGGGAGGCCTGTTCCAGTGCAATGGCAAAGGCATGGATACTCCCAAAACGTTGTTTGGGGTCCTTAGCGAGTGTAGTCAGTACCACGTGCTCCACGTCGGGCGTGATCACTGAGACCTTCTCACGCAATGACGGTGGGGGAACAATCGCGTGTTGCGCGGCAATTTCGGTAAATGAGCCATGAAAGGGGCGGTCTCCGCTGAGCCACTCATAGACGATGACGCCCAATGCATACTGATCGCTGGCCGGACGGGGCTTGCCGTGGATTTGTTCCGGCGCCATGTAGGCGATCGTGCCAGCCATATCCTGCGTGCTCTGGTAGCGTGAACTCTGGGCCACGAGCGCGATCCCGAAGTCGCTGAGCAAGACCTCGCCGCGTCGCCCCACGAGCATGTTCTCTGGTTTGACATCGCGATGGATCAGTTTCTCATCGTGGGCATATTGAAGGGCCTCAGCGACTTGCTTGACGTAGGAGATGATCGTTGGGAGGGGGAGGATGCTCCCTTTGGGATGGTGCTGGCGCAGCGTCCCACCCGAGGCATAGCTCATGACCAGGAAAGGGGTGCCATTGATGACATCGAAATCAAAGACGCGCACGATATGGGGGTGTTCGAGGCTGGCGATGGTGTGAGCCTCCTTCTGGAAACTCTCCACTTCGCTCCTGTTGGCAAGGCGCGTGTGCAGGACTTTGACGGCAGTGGAGGTACCCAGACGCAGATGTTCGCCCAGGTAGACTTCTGCGAAGCCACCTCGCCCCAGGAGACGGACGAGGCGATAGTTGCCGAGCTGTTGGCCGACACGGTGTTCCAACTCCGCCCCTGCCTCCGGGTGCTCTTGTGGTTTCCCAGGGATGATCTCGGGACGTTTGATCTCTTCCTTTTTACTCGACAGGTGTGCTTCTTGCTCAGGCGGTGTTTCTGTTTGCCTATGAGAGGGAACAGTAGGTGAAACAGGGGCAGGTGGTAGCGGTTCAGTCTGCGTGTTCTGCAGTCTCAACTCCTGAACACTAGGAGGTATTGCCCTTGGTGGTATTGCCTCTTTGCCTGGAGTATCTGCGTGAGCAACAAATGGAGCAGGCGCCATAGGTATTTGCGAAGGTCGTGGTTGAGGCTGTAACTGCCAGGATTCCTGTGGAGGCTGCATCGTTGGAGGGGCTGTTGTGATGCGCCGTACTTGGGCTTCGCCGGCTTTGAAGCGCTGCAGTTCTTCCCGGCGTTTTGCTCGCCTGGCGCCAAAACGCAGGCTCACCAGCACTATTAGGATGATGAGCAGGACCAGCCCAACAACGCCTAATAGCCAGAGTGCGAGCAGCGAGAACTGAATACCAAAGATGTTCACCCCGCCAGATGAAGGTGGGGTACTGGGTTGACCGCTGGAACTTACAGACGTCTTCGCTGCTATCGACGATAGATACAGCGATGGCGCCGTAAAGGCAGCCGTTTTTGCGGCCATCAATTCTTGCCGCGCCTTGCTAAAGTTACCTGCGTAGTAATCCTTCATCCCCTGCCGCCACTGCGTATTCAGGGTGTTTGTATGCGTCGATGAAGGCGGGAGTTCTGGCTGGGCAGCCAAAAACTGTGTGATATACTCTGCAGAAAAAACGCCGTTGGCATTGAGCTGTATGCCTGCCAGGCTGCCACTACCACCCACCAGAGGCGTGCCCAACTCGACCGGGGTTGTATTCGGCAGGGTGCTGCTGGGAGCCTCTTTGGTAGGAGTAAGGAACTGGGGCATCTGTTGCAGATACTGGGCTGTTTGTTGTGGGATAGCATTCGACTGGCGAGGGATAGCAGAGGGGCTCCCATCCTTGGTCAATTCGATGCCAAACGGCGTCGATTGACTCGTTGTCAACGAAGCAACTTCCAGAAAAGGCTGGGGTTGATCAGTATGAAAAGCGAACAGAACTGCGCCGCTACTACATATTTTAGTATCAGAGCAGAGTACATTCACGGGTACGAAGCCGGGAGAGCTGAGCAGCAGACCCTGGGGGTTGGAGGTATAGACGTTATTCGCATACACTTGCAGGGTAGCAATCTGCTCGGCAGAGGTGCTCCCAGCGCACGATGCTACATTCTTGTTGACGAGATCACCATCGGTCAGCACCCAGGTATTCTCCTCCCTGGGGTTGGTGGTTGCCCAACTCGCAACCAAGACGCCCAGGCCTGTACATTCTACCGAGGGCACGACTGGTTGTCCACCCACAGGCTGGGCCGTGGAGGAATAAGATACAGCAAGCCGGACGACTGAGACTTCCGCCAGAGCAAAGGCCTGGTCTGCCGGTGGATTGGGAGCAGCGGAACGAGTAGGGGATGCGAAGGCTACAGCAGGCAGCGCAAGCTGTAGGGCGATGAGCACCCCGCCAAGCAGGACAAGCACAGATGGGGTGAAGTCGATGGCATGAAACAGGGACACATTGTTCCTCATGACCTACCTCCCGCATTCTTTCTTACAAATTTCAGAAAACTCTGTGATTACGTTTCTCATTTCCTCAACGAGGATGACCGGCAATAACCTTTTCTTGTTGTGTAAAGGAAATGTGCTCATCCCTGGCGAAACTATTTTTCAATGCCTGGTTAATAGATGTTTAGCCTGCTCTTTCATCGTTGTCGTATGTCTGTCTGTTACACAGGCATTGTTCTGGCTCACCATCTAATAATACCTCAACCAGAAGAAAATAGGGTAATACATTTCCCACATTACAGCTCTATTTTTCTGTTATCACAGCGTCTATCATCTGGAAGGTAGCTTTGCATTTTTGTAGATATGCTCCGCCTATTGCTTCTCTGTCCCAATACTGGTGGCTCGATGTCATGCTGCAATTCAAGCAAGACATCATCAACGACATCCTGGTGCGCGTCTTAAATGAGTCGCTCATCACAAACCTTCACCTAAAAAGCCCCCTTTCCAGACGTATCGATGAACCTCTTCCTCCCACACAGATCAAAGTATGGTGGGACAAACCTGAGCTTGAACTCGACGATGATGACAGCATCAGCCTCTCGGTCGAAGTCACAGGCGGCGCTCGACAACTTGCTACCGGGCGGAACCTCGAGGTCGATGGTTCCGTCAGCATCACGCGCAAAGCACTGCTTGCCACGGATGAGTTGGGTGTACTCTACCTCTCCCTTGAGTCTCCTCAACCACTTGACCTGCATATGAGCAAACTTAAAGTAACCTATCCAGGCTCACCATGGCCCCCACTGCTTTCCAGAATCGATCCCACCCGCGAGACGACCGTCCTGCGGCCCCTGCTCACCCTGGCGCTGATGATACCACTCTCGCAACTTCCTCTCTCTTACACCGTGAAGTCATTGCCTTTGCGTATCCTGGCCCCAAATAATTCTCATACGCCATCCGAGTGGAGTATTCCAGTCATAACTGCGATGATGCGTGTTCTCAAAGAGGCTGATGCCATCGCGATGGGTCTATCATTGACGGAGACTTACAGCGACCATACCCAGATGACCACAGCGTTTCCAGAAGAAGCGAACAGGAACGCGGCCCTCACACTCACCTCTAGAGGCATAAACAATATTCTCGGTCAGTTGAGGAGACGAGGTATCCTCAAGGGAGTCGTACCCTCCTCATCAAAGGAAGCGCCGGTGAACTGGCAGTGGGAGGTGCTGACCATCCAGTGTCACAAGGGTTATATCTCGCTCACCGGGAACTTCCGGAGAAACGCCATCCCTATCCGTGTCATTGCCGATCTCACGTGCTCCCTTGACCACAACGAATCCTTGAAGATCGCCCCCTGGTGATCAACACTGATGCGCCAACTAGCGAAACCATCGTTAGCTCCTTGTACGAAGTGCTACGGATGGTACTACGGGCTAGAGCTAAGAACGCACGAGACGACAGGAGCGAGGAATGGGGCAAGCTGTTTCAGTGCTTCTCCATTCCAGGAACATAGATCGAGGTTGAAGCGCCCGCCGGCGATATCCTCATTGAGGAAGGGACATGCACGCTCTTGTACAATATTCCGCAAACGCTAAAGGGCTTCCAGGCTGAAGTTCCCTGGTTAAAGCCTCAAGTGACCATAAGCGAACCGAACATGCCTACGCAGACAACACCAGGCGCACCGGTGAGCATGCTGATGCAAACACGACTCACTACTCCATCATTTCCTC
>WNGL01016446.1_pt1 | contig 10550 bp, 8 predicted proteins | sample 5400591 | NCBI WGS metagenome assembly WNGL01 (sample SAMN13153377, study PRJNA577476) | soil metagenome | isolation source: 80 cm soil or saprolite under Garry oak tree replicate 1 | place: USA:California | collected 2016-06-15
TTGTGAACAACACGGGCCGCATCGTGCTGGCCAACGGCCAGGCCGAGAAACTCTTCGGTTACGACCGCGTCGAATTGCGCGGCAAGCCCGTCGAGGTGCTGCTGCCGGAGCGTTACCGCGGCGGACACGTGGGACATCGCTCCAACTATTTTTCCCAGCCGCGCACTCGCACCATGGGCGCGGGCCTGGAGCTTTTCGGCCGGCGCAGGGATGGCGGCGAATTCCCGGTGGAAATCAGTCTCAGCCCCCTGGAGACCGAGGAAGGCACGCTGGTGATGAGCGCCATTCGGGACATCACCGAGCGCAAAAAAGCCGAACAGAAATTTCGGGGAGTGTTGGAATCCGCGCCGGACGCAATCGTCATTGTCAATCACACTGGAGATATCGTCCTGGTGAATTCTCAAACCGAGAAGCTCTTCGGTTATCCCCGCGAAGAACTCGTTGGCAAGAAAGTCGAGATGCTTGTCCCGGAGCGTTTTCGCGGAAAACATCCCGGCCACCGCACCGGCTTTTTCGCCGCACCGCGAGCCCGCTCCATGGGTGCGGGCCTGGAGCTTTACGGCCTGCGAAAGGATGGCACGGAATTCCCGGTGGAAATCAGCCTCAGCCCCCTGGAGACGGAGGAGGGCACGCTGGCGATGAGCGCCATTCGTGATATTAGCGAGCGCAAGAAGGCGGAACAAAAGTTTCGGGGTCTGCTGGAATCCGCGCCCGACGCCATGGTCATTGTCAACCGCTCCGGGAGAATCGTTCTGGTGAACACGCAGACGGAAAGCCTGTTCGGATACACCCGCGCGGAGTTGCTCGATCAACCGATCGAAATACTCGTGCCCGACCGGTTCAGGGCCAATCACCCGGGGCATCGCACACGGTTCTTCGGCAATCCAAAGGTGCGTCCGATGGGCGCGGGCGCGGAACTTTTTGGCCGGCGCAAGGACGGCTCGGAATTTCCCGTCGAGATCAGCCTCAGCCCGCTGGAGACCGAGGAAGGCACGCTGGTCAGCAGTTCCATTCGCGACATCACGGAGCGCAAACGTTTTGAGCGGACGTTACAGGAGAAAAATATCGAGTTGGAGAAAGCCAGCCAGGCCAAGGACCGTTTCCTTGCCACGATGAGCCACGAATTGCGTACGCCGCTCAATGCCATCATCGGCTTCACCGGCACTTTGATTATGAAGTTACCCGGCCCGCTCAATGCCGATCAGGAGAAACAACTCCGAACGGTGCAGACCAGCGCCAGGCACCTGCTCTCGCTCATCAACGATCTGCTTGAACTGGCGAAAATCGAATCGGGCAAAGTGGAACTGAATCTCGAACCGGTAGTCTGCCAAAGCGTGATGCAGGACGTCACGACGGCGTTGCGCCCGGCGGCGGAGAGCAAGGGATTGACGTTTGAAGTTGCCGCCCCAGCTAACGAGACTGTGGTCCGGACTGACCGGCGCGCGCTCAATCAAATCCTCCTCAACCTGGCCAACAACGCCATCAAGTTCACCGAACGTGGCTCGGTGCGGCTCGAACTGAGCCAGCGCCGCGACAGCGGGCGCACCACGACGGAATTTACCATTGCCGATACTGGCGTCGGCATCCGGGCCGAGGACCATGCCAAGCTGTTCCAGGCCTTTGCGCAAGTGGGCGCGGGCGGGTGGCGGCGCATCGAAGGCACGGGTCTCGGTTTGCACTTGAGCCAGAAACTGGCCGAGTTGCTGGCCGGCAAAATCAGCGTTCAAAGTGAGCCAGGCCAAGGCAGCCGATTCACTCTGGTTCTGAGTGGAGGGTGAGGGGAGACGGGTGACGGGTGACGAACGAATAGAAACGATGAAACGAAGCAAGGTAAAAACGACAAACACTTGTCACAACACTTAACCCGTGCCAACGCGCATCCTGATCATCGAAGACAATCCGGCCAACCTGGAGCTGATGACCTATCTCCTGCGAGCGTTCGGCCATGTCCCGATCACGGCTCTGGACGGCGAGGAGGGACTGGCCGCCGCGTGCCGGGAAAAGCCCGACCTGATCGTGTGCGACATCCAATTGCCGGGATTGGACGGCCACGGCGTGGCTCGCGCGATCAAGGCCGAAGCACCGTTGCGCGCGATTCCCCTCGTGGCCGTCACGGCGTTCGCCATGGTCGGCGACCGCGACAAGGTGCTGGCCAGCGGCTTCGATGGATACATCTCCAAGCCGATCGATCCGGAAACATTCGTGTCTCACGTCGAGGCGTTCCTTCGGCTCGACCAGCGCTCCAAGCGGGCCGCCCCCGAGGCAGACACTCCGGCTGCCAACCCCGCAAAAACAAAACACATCACGATACTGGCGGTGGACGACCAGCCCGTGAACCTCAGCCTGAAGCGGAGCATCCTCGAACCCTTGGGTTACGTCGTCGTCACCGCGCAGAGCATGGCACAGGCTCGCCCTGGGCGCGCAGCGATTCCTCTTTCGCCCGCTCGAACCGCAAGAGTTGCTGGCCGAGCTCGAAGCCTGTTTGTCGGAAAGAACAGAGGGATAACCATGGCGACTATCCTGGCAGTGGATGACGACCCGACCGCGCGTGACTTGCTCGTGACGGTCCTTGGCTACGCCGGACATCAAATGCGTGAGGCGACTGATGGTGTGGAAGCGCTGACTCTGGCGCAAGCCGAGCGACCCGACCTGATCATTGCCGACCTGATGATGCCCACGATGGATGGGTTCGAGTTCGTCCGCAGGCTGCGGGACAATTCGAAGTTTGCCCAGACACCGGTCGTATTTTACACCGCCACCTATCTTGAATCCGAGGCCCGGACGCTCGCCCAGGAGTGCGGCGTGTCGCAAATCATCACCAAGCCGGCGGAACCCGAACAAATCCTTCAGGTGGTCAATAGCGTCCTGGGAGTGGCTCAGGCTCCAGTGGCTCCACCGCCGGTCGAAGAGTTCCGGCAGAAACACCTGGGTTTGCTCCTGGCGAAACTGGCGCAGAAGACCGAGACGGTCGCGCCGCGGCTCGATGCGATGATTGAACTGGGCCTGCAACTGGCCTCCGAACGGGACCCGCAGCGGCTGCTGGCCAGTTTCTGCGGCTCGAGCCGGAAAATTATCGGCGCCAAATACGCCGTCATCGGTGTGTTGGACAAGGAGGACCGGAGCCTGCGCTACCTTTTTGCCAGCGGCATGAGTCAGGAAACCACGGCCCGTCTCGGCTCGCCGCAACAGCGCATGGCCGTTCCCGAAGAAATCCTCTCCGAACGTCAGCCGCGGCGGTTCCATGGGCTGGCCGGCGATCCGCAGCTCGTCGGTCTGCCCCGCGAACACCCGCCGGTCCACTCGTATCTCTGTGCGCCGATCGCCTCACCCGACCGGGTTTACGGCTGGCTTTGCCTGTCCGACAAGATCGGCGCGGCCCAGTTTAATGATGAGGACGAAGGGCTAGCTCAGATTCTCGCCGCCCAGGTGGGACGCATTTACGAAAACGGCTCCCTCTACTCCGAAGTCATACGCTCCGTCCACCAACTCGAAGCCGAAGTGACCGAACGCAAGCGGGCGCAGGAGGAAATTCGCAAGCTCAACACGGAGCTGGAACAGCGGGTGGCCGAACGCACGGTCGAACTGCAGTCCGCCAACAAGGAACTGGAGGCCTTCAGCTACTCCGTTTCCCACGACTTGCGCTCCCCGGCCCGCGCCCTCCACGGGTTGTCGCAGATGCTGCTGGAGGAACATGCGCGCTCGTTGCCGGAGCCGGTCCCGGATTATCTGCGCCGAATTCATGACTCCGCAAAACGGATGGGGCAGTTGATCGAAGATCTGCTGAGTCTTTCGCGTGTCAACCGCCACGAACTGTGCCGGGCCACGGTCAACCTCACGCGGATGGCGGAGAAAATACTCGATGAACTCAGGCAGACTTCGCCCGATCGCCGCGTCGATTGCCAGGTGGCCGTCGATTTGCTCGTCAAGGGCGATCCCAGCCTGCTCCGCATTGCGCTCGACAACCTGTTGCGCAACGCCTGGAAGTTCACGCAAAACCGGCCCGTGGCGCAGATTCAGGTGGGCGTGACGGAGCAAGACGGTAAACCGGTTTTTTTCGTGCGCGACAACGGCGCCGGGTTTGACATGGCCCACGTCGATAAACTTTTCAATCCGTTTCAGCGCCTCCACTCCGTCGAGGAGTTCGAAGGCACTGGCATCGGCCTGGCCATCGTTCAACGCGTCATCCTGCGGCACGGAGGGCGTATCTGGGCCGAAGGCAAGGCAAACGAAGGGGCCGCGTTTCAATTCACGCTGCCGGCGCAGCCGCGGGACACCCGCTAGAGCGTTCGGGCTGGAGTCGCGTTGAACCAGCTTTGAAGATTCTTGCGCTGCTCCTGAAGTTTGGACACTACTGACGGTTCGGAATTGAGTGCCAGAAGCTGGTCGAGGATCGAAATCCGTTGGCCCAGCTCTTCGGGAGGCATCGACAACGGCTGGGTGGCATAATAATTCTGATTGCCAAGATCCAGGTGGACCCACCTGACCTTGCGGACACCGCCAGCCAGGGTCGAGTCTTCAGACAGGACACCGTCGCTGATGTGGGTCTGAATTCCGCCCAGTGCCTCGGCGATGGCGGACCACGCAGAGAGCGGGATGCGGCCTTCTCGTGCTTGTTGCACGAGTGCTTCGGCGGCCCTGGGTTGGTCCCACGCCGTATCGGCCAGCGCCTGGTAGGCAAAGACAGCTCGAGTCATGCCGAGAGCGGGATCCGTGGTAAGCTTGATCAAATCGTCGATACCCGCGCCATCAGGAAGCCGGGCCAGGGTCTGGGTTGCGTAATAGCCCCAGTTTTTCGCCGCCGCCAGCAGGCCATCTGCCGATTGGCCATCGCCCAGTTTCTGGAACAGATCGAACAAGGGACCCAAATCCTGCTGGCCGGCCAATTGACCGTTCAAGGCCATTTGCAGGGTTTCCCTGGCGGCGCTCAAAACCTGGTCCCGATTCTGGCCGGGTGCCAGGGTCTCCAATTGTTTGGCGAGGTTGGCGAGTTCGCCGGGGTCTGCGGTTGTATGCAAGGTGTCCAGGAGCAGGGCCTGGGCTTCGGGACCACCGATCTGGGTCAGAGCGCCAAAGAGAGCCTGGCGAGTTGTGTCGTAGCCAAGCTGCTTGCCTCCCGGCAGGGAGCGAAGGTCGATGTCCTGGTTGCGACCCAGGAGCTCTCGGATCGCGGGAACCGCTTGTGTGCCCGCACCGATGATTTGCCGCAGGTTCTGCTTCCAGGCCGCCGCCTGGTCGGCACTGATCGAATCACTCTTCAGATCGAGCGCGACCAGTGAGGATACCCACTGACGCACCTCCATCGAACCGGTTGGCGCTGAAGCCAACGTGGCGTCCGATGGACTGGCATGACTCAGCGCCGACGCCGCCCGCGCTTCGCGTTCCGATATGGTACTCCGTCTTCGGGCTGGACTCTCATGCTGCTTGGTTTCGGCAACAATCGTGTCGGGAGCCATCGTGGCGGGAGCGGTCGGGAGGCTGTGGTTGCCGTTGGCGAAATGCAGACAGGCGAGTCCGCCCACACCTAGAACCACCAACGCACTGGCCAGGCGCCAGTGTGGTCGGGCACTCTTCGTCGGTTGAACCAGTCTTGTCGTCCTGGAATTGCTCTTTTGTTTCATGGGTTGACGCGTTCTTTAGCTGCTTGGTTTTCGTCCATTTTGCCCGGTCTTTTCTCGGAGCTGAACAGGCACGGCTTCGATTGAACGAAATATTGGATTGCCGTTAACATCGATTATTGCATTTTCGCGGCGCGCCGGCAGCTTCCACTGCCGACCACCTACTTGTCGTGAGGCCCATTGGGTTCATCCACGGAGGCAAGCAGTTCATTCTCGGCAGTGCGGTCGTTGACGACGGCGACATTGCCATTGAGCTAATCAGCAAGGACCCTGCCATCTCAAAGCTGAGCAAAGTTGTCCAGGCGCAGGGCAGCGTCGTTCCGTGGTGGGGTTACCGCTTCAGGCCGAACGTGTTTTGGGTTAATCAGAGAGACGTTCAACTGCTTTACGTCCAAACCTATCAGACAAAAGCGACATTCTACTTCCTGGGACTGGATGGAAAGTTCCGCACCTTCCCGTGAGGGGGTGTCCTAATTTGGCCTCACGTTACTGACGGCACAGTATATCATAAGGTCATCTGTATATTGAGGAATTGAAAACGGTCTTTGTATCGAACCGTTAATTGTGAACACAATCTTACCTGAGACCACCTTCATGCCCTTCATAGCGCCAAAAACTCCAATGGCAGCACCAGCCATTTTGCTGTCCAGTTGTTTCGTAGAGATACCGTTTCTTGAAACCCAATCCTCTATATTGATACTCACAAACGCCCAATCAAGCGCAGGCCAGCTAAATCCCATAGAATACATTCTTCCGACTGTTTCTTTCCCATCGTTAGATTGGATTCGCAGACTCACGAATTTGTTACATTGCAACCTTGCTAAGGTGCCATTGGTGGCAACAACCGTGAAATCTGCCATTGTCTCCGGCCTCTGTAGGCCCATTCCTGACTGCATCCAATCAATAACATTTGTCCCGTTAACATGCAAAAAGTTTGTCCCGCGAATCTCCAAAAAAACATCAGCCGTGATTGATTTGATTGGGCGGTTAAGAGGATCATTATTGGCCTGGCTAATTTTAATTTGCCTGATTTCTTGTGCGTCTTTAAGCGCGTGCCCGAACCCAAGCACAATCTCTACGGCAATGCCCATCATCAAAAGTCGCCAACCCAATTTCCGCTTAGATTTACATGCTCTAAAATCTACGACATCGCGATATGATTCTTTGTCGAATCTCTTTTCCATCAAAAGCCCAACAAACACAATGATTCCTCCGGTTGCTGCCGTGAACGACCAGACGACATCCCAGCATGTTAATAAAGGCGATGGCATGAATCTCAAACTACTCTTGGTTTACATGATCCCTATGACGGTGTTTTTGGCGTTTGCAATTTGGGCCATATTCGACCTCTGGCGGCACGACCGAAAACAGGGGCATTGACTTTTGTAAAATGCGTGCAATTCTGCAATCGCTCTGGGTGCGTAAGTTAATTGGCAAGCCCGCGTTCCTTACAATCGCGGATTGCGAGTCCGAGGCTCGCCGCATCCAATTTCAAGCCGCAGCTTTTTCAAGCAAGGCTTCCCGTATCCAATCGGATTTGGACGCCTTGGCGCGTTTGACGGCTTCGGCAATGGCTTTGTTTTCCTCTGGCGACAATCGCGCTTGCACCAGGACGGCCCTTACTTTGGACTTCGGGAGCTTTGGTCTGCCCATTTTTGGCTTCATAAATACTTTGTGTATGACGCAAATAACTGTTGACTTACGATACTTTGCGTATTACAGTAAGTCAACGATAAAAAACGATATGGCAAACAACCTTCCGACCGAAAAGAAAGTGCTGGCAGTTGCGATGCTGGCAGAGGGCAGCAGCATCCGATCAATTGAGCGCATAACGGGCGTGCATCGCGACACAATCATGCGGTTGGGCATTCGTGTTGGGGAAGCGTGCGTCAAGATTCACGATGAGAAAATGCGCGGACTGACCTGCAAGCAAATCGAAGTGGATGAGATTTGGGGATTCGTCGGAGCCAAGCGCAAGAATGCCCCTCGCGTCGGCGCATACGGCGATGTTTGGACGTTCGTCGGACTGGACGCCGATACGAAAGTGATTCCGTCTTTTGTCGTTGGCAAGCGTGACACCTACCATGCACGGGCATTCATGGACGATCTCGCGGGTCGGATGGCCAACCGCATCCAGGTTTCAACCGATGCGCTGGCGGCCTATCCTGACGCGTTTGAACGCAGTTTTGGAGCGGGATCGGATTACGGGCAGATCGTAAAAACTTACTCCGTCACCAACCTCAACCAAGCGGCCTCAGGTAGGTATAGCCCGGCAGACGTTGTGCAAGTGGAACGAACGGTCATTTCAGGAATGCCCGACGTGAGCCGCATTTGCACGTCGCACGTCGAGAGCCAGAATCTTACGTTGCGGATGCACTGCCGACGCCTTACCCGGCTCACCAATGCGTTCAGCAAAAAGTTTGAAAACTTCCAAGCCGCCGTCGCGTTGAACTTCGCTTATTACAATTTCTGCAAGACGCACAGTTCTTTGCGGATGACCCCCGCTATGGCGGCAGGCGTCGAGAAAAGCATCTGGACTGTTGGCGAACTCGTTGAACGCTGTGGCGCATAAGGAATACATCGAACGGCTTCAAATGGCGGTTCAGCACTTGCACGAGTGCGGGGCCGTCCATCGCGAAACCGTGCCTGTCCAGGAAGTTTTTCAGGGCTGGACGATCTGGAAAGGCAATGTTGAAGTATTCGATTTGAACGGACACCCGAAGGCGAAGCGAGCATACGCTTGGTCACACAGAGCTGGCAGAAATGATTCAGATGAACGATTCGTTGCCGTGCTTGAAATCCCGCCAGTCACGTCCCCGGAGAGCGCGGTCAAAATTGCCATTGCCGCCGAAGTCAAAGGCAAAAAGTGAAGTTCCCAATTCAAATTAGGACACCGCCTCCCGTGAACCACTGTTCGGCGTAGCAGGGACAGAGGGTGACCGCCCCAGGGGCCCGTTGCTCGTGATGAAAAAATCGTAGAGATTTACCGCGGCCAGGCCCGTAGGTCGCTCCCGGCGGATCGTGAATTCGGGGCGGTTCGTCAAGGGGCGTCAGTCCCGCTTGAGTTCCTTCAGCAGTTGGTAGGCGCGTTTCGCATTTGTTGACCTGGGATTTGGTGGCCTCAGGCGGAGCTGCGATCCCATGAGCTCAACCTGATGGATGAGGTCCTTTTTGCTTTGCGTTTCGGACGGATTTCTGGGGGTTTGCGACCCTTGTCTGAATCGCCCGCCGCGCCCAGGCCACGAGCTCCTCACGACTTTCCAAGACGTCGGGCGGTACCTCGAAATAATTGATCGTCAAGGTGCGCCGGGCTTTTTCGTAAATGAACGGCCCCATTCCTCGTTCGACATAACCCGGGCGGCTCTGCTCGTCAGTTTTGAGATAGAGCCGTCCGTCCATCAGGATGCCAAAGAAACGGTCCGCCTGATACAAACCGTGACCGCCGAACATCGCCCTGGTCCTCACCTCCGGGAGCGCACAGAGTTGGTCGAGGACGAACTCATGGAATGAGTCATCACGCATGCTGCCCGGGAAAATGCCGCATGCGCATGTTAAACGTCGGTCTGCTGTCAGGGTTCACCAGGGAATTTCCCAACGCCAACGCGACAACAAATGAGAGTACGCACCTTGGCCTTATGATTCCGCCTCAAGGAGGATTCCAGCTCATTGGTACACGTAAACTGCAACGGAATGCGATTCATTAGGTTGCCATGGGGAGTCTGCCCCGGTGGTGTCCACGAGTCCGAAGTCCATGCTGGACGTTTGTTTATTCCTCTTATATTCGGCATGGCCATCGCAAAAGACTAGGTTACCGCCTTGCTCGTGGAGGTTGTCGAAATGCTCGCGAGGTGTTCCGCTCCATGGACCGATATTGGATGCCGTCCACGCGTGCCACTGGCTGTAGGTATCAGCAGGCGAAATGGGTTGCCCAGATGATCCAACGGCCGCACTGACGAATTCTGGCATATACCAAATCGTGCTCATCAAACAGTAATTCTCGTGTATGACAGCGGTTCTGGCGGGATTCCGAATGTTCCCCAGGCCTTTGTCGAGAACCAGTCGGCTGATAAGCATTGCGGTCGAACTGATGGCGGTGGGGAAATAGACCGCGTTCTTTGTGGGCTGGGCGGTTGGGCAGATATAAACGGGAGTTTTGGCGTTCGTTCCTTGCGCTCCCAGATAAGCCCTGAAAACTTGGAGGGGGTTTCCGCCACAATCGATAACAAACTCGTTGTTGAAGTCGTAGGAATTTTTCCCAGATGGATTGGGCAGCTTGCCATTGAAGTCCTCGTCGTACATGTCGATGGCAAAGCCCACTTGCCGCATATTACTCAGGCAGGCAATGCGCTTGGCTTTGGCCTTCGCTTTGGCGAGTGCCGGCAACAACAGTCCAGCCAGGATGGCGATGATGGCAATGACGACCAGCAATTCGATGAGGGTGAATGCCTGACAACGCCGTGCCCGAGAGCCCCGTCGCGGGACGAAGAAGAAATGTTTCATAAGTTACATAACGCCAACATCCGGTGCCTGTCAATCGTCCTTGCGTTTTTTTTGCACCATTCCGAGTGTCCTGATTCGGATTGGATTTGGCGGTCGATTGTGGTAAACGATCGTCGGGGTGGGTTGGAGTGGGGTGTACGCCCTCGGCGCTGACGGCGATCGGGCCAACCGGCCGCGAAAACTAGATGTTCGCATCCACTTCCAATCACACCCGTGGAAGCGATGCGATGCGATCGCCTCGGATCAATCGCGGGAAGCGACTCGTTGCTATTTTGAACGACGGGCGGATTTCCCACGCTTCGCAACACTGGCCTGAATTGCCTGCCGCGCCCAAACGACGAGATCGTCACAATTCTCAAGGATGTCCGGCGGCACTTCGAAATAATCTATCGTCAGCGTGCGCCGGGCTTTTTCGTAAATGAACGGCCCCATTCC
>WNGL01067140.1_pt1 | contig 10550 bp, 10 predicted proteins | sample 5400591 | NCBI WGS metagenome assembly WNGL01 (sample SAMN13153377, study PRJNA577476) | soil metagenome | isolation source: 80 cm soil or saprolite under Garry oak tree replicate 1 | place: USA:California | collected 2016-06-15
CGATGGCAGGTGCTCGAAGCGGCTCGCGAGCATCTGCTCAAAGAGCTCTCCGAAGCCGCGAACCTCCGGGATGCCCACCGCGCCGAGCCGGGACGCTGGTCGCCGGCGGAAGTTGCCTATCATCTTCATAAGACCGAGAGGGGCGTCGCGCGGATGTTTCAAAAAGTGCTGGCCGCGGAGCCAACGTCTCCGGCTGAGGAGGCGGTGCTGCGGGAGGAATGGGAGCGCATCCGCCGCCTGGTGCGCTGGCGCCACGCAAAGGCGAAGTCGCCAGGTTTTGTCGAGCCCAGCGGCGCGCCGGCCCTCGCCGAGGGCCTCGGGCTGCTTCGAGAGTCGAGACAGGAACTCATCCAAACCGCGCGCGGTTTGTCCTGGGAGCGATTGATTTCCTTCGCTCGGCCCCATCCTTTTGATTTCGTAGGCGTGCTGACGGGCGCAGGCTGGTTGAGCATGATCGCCGCCCACGAGCTCCGGCACGCCGACCAGGTCCGCGAACTGCTTGCCCACCCCGCGCCATGAGGATAGCTAAGCTGTCGCGAAATTTGAAAGAATTGGCACTTGCAGCGCAGCGTCCGATTTCCGGCCCCGCTGCCATTCGAGCAAGCAAGGTAGCGCAGACCTCCGATCTTGAGGTCTGCGGCTTTTCGAAGGCCCGAATTCTTGGAAGGCCACAGTCAGTGTTTCTCTGACCGTGGGTTTTTGTTGTCATCAACCGCGCCCACTGCGGAATGACACTCGCTCACTGAGCCAGCGTCACAACTGCCACTTCGAAGCCGCCGAGGACTATTGAGTCTCCCGAAAGCCGTGCCTTGCCGACGCCGTGGGAACCCGTCTCCTGGTTCACGTAATCCTCCTCGGCTCCTGCCGCGCCGTGGAGGGAGACAGTCGCCGGGCGATTGCGTTTGTTGACGAGGAGGACTTTGCGCTTACCGTCGCGCGTGAGGAAAGCCTGCGGTGTGACGTCGGAAGACGAGAGATTGGTTTCGATCATTTGGTCGCCGGGCGCGAAGTTGTCGCGCAGAAGCTTTAGGACCCAATAACGCGCATTGGGCTCGCCCGTCTCCCAGTCCACCATCGATACACTCGGGAACTGCGTCGGATAACCGACCAACTGAGATTCGCCGACAACATCAATACCCAGACGGGCGAGCTCGACATAAAGATGGGCGAACAGGGCTCCGCAGAGGTTCCAATATGAGCCGGGGATTGCCCTAACGAGGTGGGGCTCGGTGTCGTAGGGCAGAATGCATCCGACTTCGTCAATGTCGGTTCGCGTCGTCGGGGAAAGGCGCGCGCGGATCGCCTCGACGTAGCGGACGGTGCTGAGGAAGCGGTCGGCTTGGTCGAAGAACGTGTACTCCCAGATATCCGGAGTCACTTCGGGCAAGGGAGTCGCATAAAAGTGATAGGAGATCATGTCGAGGGGGACGCCGGGCTGATGGTTCTTTGGGTCGAGGAAGTATTCGAAGAATTGCGGCTCCGTCGAGGGGGCGGCCAAGGCCAACCCGACAGATTTCATTTCAGGGTCAACTTGATGGACGGCGGTCGCGACCGAGTCGTAGATCCGCGAATACAACTGGGGGCTCATGCTGTGCTCGAAGTCCACCTCATTCAGGATTTCCCAAAACGCAATCTTGTAATGATGCCCCGACGGATGGTCGTTTCCATATTCGTCCTTGAATCCGCCCTGCGTGAACCAGCTCGCCAAGCGGGCGTAATAGCCGGACACCTCCTTCAGAGTTGGGTCGCGCAGTTCCGTTCCTTGCTCGTAATTCCAGTCTTGAACATCCACTGGGGAATGGTGCTGAAATTAAGGATGACCGAGTGGTCTGCCGCGGCGTCGAGGAAATCCCTGGTCAACGGATCTATCAGCGAGAAGTCCCACGAGGTTTTTCCGTTCTGCGGAGGCTCGAGTTCGGCGACGCCGAGACGAGGATAGGGGAGCCACGGGACGTATCGGATGTAATCGCAATGCAGCTCGCGAAGCGCTTGGAATACCCGGTCATGAATCGGCGAGCCACGCCGCAAGGGTGGATTGACGACGACTTGCAGCGTCGCCGTGGTGTTCGAAACCCGCGCGATCTTGTCCCACACGACCGTCAGGGGCACGTTGTCTTGCGCCGGGGCGGGAACTGCGGCGAGCGCCACGCTGAGGGAAACTGCGGCAACCATACTTCGCCGAAGGGTGTTCATGTGGCTTCTCCTCGTTTCGCCGGAACCGACTGCGGCGTTTACCAAATCAGGGCTGCCGGCGCCTTGCCAGCAAGCACTTCCTCGTCGAGCTCGTATCCGAACCCCGGAGCGTCACTCAATTCCAGGAAACCGTTCTTGGGCAGGGGCTCTCCTTTCAACAGGGGTCGGCCACCCTGGGCCAGGATATCCACATACTCGGCGCGAGGGCAGTTGGAGGTGGAAATCACAAAGTGATAAGTGGGGGCCCCGACGCCGTGCGGGATGACCGGCAGGCCGCAGGCGCTCGCCAGGGCGGCAATCTTTTTCAATTCCGAAACGCCTCCTGCCCGGTAGATATCCGGCTGGAGGATATCCACGGCCTTTTTTTCGATCAAATCTCGAAACCCGTAGCGCGTAAATTCGTGTTCTCCGCCTGCGATAAGCATGTCCGGGAGCGCATCTTTGATCCGGCGGTAGGCGTCAATCTGGTCAGGGGGCACGGGCTCCTCAATCCACAAGACGCCGAATTCCGCCACGGCCTTGGCCAGTTGGATGGTATAAGGCACGTCGAGCCCCATGTAGCAGTCGAGCATGATGTCGCCTTCCGAACCAAGCATCCGGCGGGTCTTCTCGACGAGGGCAACGTTCTCGCGGAGTCCTTCCTTGCCGTCTGCCGGGCCATGCACGACGGGAATCTTCACGTGGCGAAAGCCTTCCGCGAGGTGACGCTCCGAGACACCCCCGGTCAGATAGACAGGGATCCGATCTTTCGTCTTCCCGCCGATCAGGTTATACACGGGCTGACCCAGCGCTTTTCCCAGCACGTCCCACAGAGCGATATCAATTCCGCTGATGACTTCCACGACCGCGCCTTTTCTCCCATAGAACTGCGAAGCGCGGAACATCTGTTCCCAGAGCAGTTCGATCCGAAAGGGATCTTGTCCGACCAGCAGGTTCCTGAACTGCTCTTCGACGACGATGGGCGCGAGTTTCCCTTTCCCTCCTCCGACTGTTCCCAAACCTCGGCAGCCGGCGTCGGTCTTGATTTCCACGATGGCCGCGGTCATCGGTCCAAACCACGACCGGCGTTTCTCCTTGAACCGGGGATAGATGGACATCGGGTTTGCAAGGAGATCGTCGCTCAACCACGAGGCGCTCATTTCGACGGTGTAGATTTTGACGTCCGTGATTCGCATCGGAGAACTAGTCTACTGAGTTGCAAAAAGGATGAACAATTCCAGGCCGCCTGGCGTCCCGTAAGTGCTTTGCGGCCTTTGTCCCGCGTGCGCGGGATGAAACAGGCTTTTTGTTTTTCATCGAACTACTGACTCAGGGCTCTCGCCGTCCCTACTCCAAGTAAAAGATCTCCTGCATCATTGCGAACCTTTCGTCTGGTTTGAGATCGGGGACCGGCTCGAAAAACCGGCTCATCTCTTTTTGCCATCGTTGATTCACCGGATCCTTATCCAAGACTTCCCAGGCGCGGTCGAAATTTTCGACCCGCATCACCAAAAACAAGTCCTGCCCGCGCCGAAAGATGGAATAGTTCGAGATCCCGACCTCCTTCAGCTTCGCCAAGAGTTCGGGCCAGACCTGCCGGTGAGCCTGCTCGTATTCCGCGATGGTCGCGGGCTTTAATCTCAATCGAAATGCGACGCGAGGCATAGACTCCTCCCTCGAAGCACGCTTCCTGTTCAATGCGGCTCGAGCACCAGCCGGTGGACGGCGCCTTGCTCGACCGCCTGGCGGCTGAAGAGCATCGGGAAGCTCGTGCCGTGATACCAAGCTCCGAATTGGTCTTTGTAATGTGGGCTCAGGAAATTGCCGGACTCCCCGAGCGTAAGGTTTTGGACCGAATGGTCGAAATCGGAGAAGTCCACAACCATGCGCATGGACGGCCCATGACCGGCGGTCGTGGCCTTGACGGTGTTCGCGGTCCCAGCTTGGGGAAAGGGCCCGATGTCGAGAAACCTTGACAGGAAAGGGAGCCGCGTGGAAATGCGGTTGTGAAACGTGAGGCGAATCGTATCGCCCCACTTCCAGGCGGCGTGGTCGGGCGAGCCCACGAGCCCCGAGATGCGCGCGACGGCCTCCTCGAGACTTTTCATGAGCGTCATGTTGAATTCCGCATCTCCGGGTGGCAGCCACCGCGCCCAGCGATTCTTGAGCACGTTCTGGAGAAAAACCGTGCTCAGGCCCCAGTGATAAATCGAAACGTCCGGGCCGAGCTTCGGCCCGAGGAGACGCTGTAGAAGAGCCTGGCGCGTGAGCTCGAGGACGAGCGTGGCGCCGGAATCCGCGCGCGCTTCACCGTCCCATGCCCGAATAACGGTGACGGCATACTGCGCGTCGGCGCTCATGGGTGGCGAGGCCTGGGCCGCGGCCTGCAACTCCTTGGCCAGCCACTGGTCGTCGAGCGGAACAATATCCATTTGTATGCGCTGCATGTCGCGAACTTCGAAGTCGCGGCCGGACTCGAGCAGTTGAAAGATCCGCGCCGTGCGGAAGGGCGGCGCCCACTCATGCGTGATGAAAAACCGGTAGCCGTCGGGAATCACCCGCCCGTTCGCCGTGGCGATGAGGCCGCTCGGCGGATTGAACGCGTGCGGCAGGTCCTCGAAGGGCACGTAGCCGGTCCAATCGTAGTCGTCCGTATCGCCGGGCTCCGGCACGCTCCCGTCCCCCTGCCTGCGGAGAGGAATCCAGCCGGCGGCGTAATAGCCGATGTTGCCGTCCACATCCGCGTAGACGACGTTCTGCATGGGGCCCGAATACTCCCGCAGGGCTTCGGTAAAACCCTGCCAGTTCGCGGCCCGATCGAGTTTCAATAGCATGAATCGGAGCGAATGCGGCTCGAGCGCGGTCCACTCGAGCGCCAGTTCGCGGTTTCCGTTGCTCGATAACACTGGCCCGTGCCGAGTGGTTTTGACCGTCAAGTGAAAGTCCGGCCCGCCGCGGATGTGGATGATTTCCTCGCGGGCCTCGATGTTTTCCCACCGACCGTTGTGCAGGTACTGGTTCGGGTTCGCGGGATTGAAATGCTCGATGTAGAGGTCGGCGACGTCGGGGCCGGTGTTGGTCATGCCCCAGGCAATTCGCTCGTTATGCCCGATCACCACGAGCGGCAAGCCGGGAAAAGTGGCGCCGGCAACGTCGAGTCCCGGCGCGACCAAGTGCGCCATGTACCAAATGCTCGGCGCGGGAATCGAGAAATCCCGCCGCATCGCCTTCCGGAAAGCCGATGTTAAGGAGGGGCGGCGGAGCAAGCAACTCTCGGGCATCGGAACATCCCTCCGCCGACGGATTGGGCGAGGATGGGCCGAAAGTCGAGCGGTTCGAAGGTCGCTCGCCGCGGCGAGTGGCCCGCGATGGCTCGGCGACCGGGCGATCGAGGTCCGAATGGTCGGGAAAAAGGTCAGCGTAAAGCTCGGGGCTAAGCTTCGCCTTCAAGCGCTCTCGCATCAAGTCTTCCGGCCAGGATGTTCCGAGGTTCCTCGCCATATTCAAAGCGACCTGAAGCGAGTCAGCTTCTTCCCACGGCCGGGGCTTGATGCCGAGCAGGTCAAATTCGATCGGCAGGCGGCCCTGGTGCGAAGCGATGTAGGCGTTGACGCCGCGCGCGTAGGCGGCCAGGACGCGGCCCGACTCCGGGTCGAGTTCGGCGACCGCGCGCTCAGCGGCCTGGCGGGTCCCGAGCCGACGGGTTTCGATATCCACGTCGAGCGCCGCGCGCCCAACGATTTCGGAAAGCTCTCCGCGCCCCAGGCGCCGGCTGAATTCCATTTGCCAGAGGCGGTCTGAAGCGGTGAGGTAGCCTTGAGCCATGGCCGCATCTTCAAGCGACTTCGCGTAAATATGCGGCACTCCGCGCGCGTCGCGCAGGACTTCCACCGGCGCGGCGAGGTCCGCGAGAGTCACTTTGCCGTCGAGCTGCGGGAGGTTCGCTCTCTCCTTCAAATAAAACCATGTCCCCGCTCCGGCCGCCCCGAGGAGCGCGAGAATGATCAAGACCGCAAAAGCACGCACGGCTTTGCGGGCGGTTTGCGGGCGCGGAGTTCGAACTTCGCTGACCACGCTGGCCATGGGAGAATCAATGCGTGTCGGCGGGACCTTTCAAGTGCCCGGCCGCAGCGCGACATCGTACTAGAGAAATTCCGGCGCGGCAACTTGCGCCCACGTGTGCCTTCAACCAGAGAGCTTCGCGCCGAGGCCACGAACCCCAACGGGAAGTTTCGTGTTATCTTTCCGCTCAGTCATAATCAGGTTTGATGACCGGACTATGTCGAACCGAACCATGAAGAACATTCTTGGAGGGGCGGTAACCGCGGTCGTCGGAGTCCTCGCGGTCCTTCTAGTGGGGTTTCTCTTCTGGGCGGGAATTCGCCTTCCCTTGAACGTTCGCTTCCCGGTCCCGTCGCCCGACGGCCGTTATCTTGCTTACTGCGACCCGTCACCTGACAGGCGCGACGATCCCGCGTCGCGGGATGAAACGAGCGACACCTTGGTGATCGCCAGCCGCTCGTATGGTCGAGCGCGGACCATCTGGTTGCTGTCAGCCCCGAGCGTCACTTCGCCACTCTGCTGCCGAATCTCGGCCGTCAATTCCTGATACTGGCCACTCTGCCCTTGTCCCGCAACGCGGGATCGCCCGCCTGGTCACGCGACGGAACCAAGCTGGCGTATATTTCGCCGAGCCCTCGAGGGGACGAATTGAGAGTCTATTACGTCCAGCAGACTGAGGAGACACACGTTCCCTTGGCGCGCGGATTTCATCTCTCCCAGGCGGAGCCGCTTTTTTGGTCCCCAGTCGGCGACGAGCTCTATCTGTTGAACCGAGAAGCGGGGAGTATCGTCCTGGATAGGGTTCAAATTCAAACGGGAGATTTCCAGACGCTTGCTCGGGCGAATTACGGCTGGGAGTCTCCCCACCTTCGCGTGCCGCAACCGTCGCCGGACGGCAGCCGAATCTATTTGCCGGCGCCCCTCAATTCGGTCATTAACGCTTCGACCGGAGAGGTCCTCTGGACCCTTCCCCCGTCGTCGTCGGCATTCTGGTCTGCGTGGTCGGCCAATGACTGGCTGTTGTACGCAGGGCAGGACGGGCGGATTGAAGCCCACGATTTCACCACCCCAACCGACCGAACCCTCCTCTGGCGTGTTACCTCGAACGGCTTCTTTTCCGCTGACCTGCGCAGCTATTTCTTTCGAGTCGGCGATGGGCTTTCGGTTCCGGACAATCCCAGGGAGCTGCGTTTTTGGATGAGTGCACAATGGGGATGGCAGCATTTGGACGTGCCGACCCAAATTGTCCAGCCGCTTGGCCGCCTGGAGTTGTGGCCCTGGGCCCAGACGCAGGACGGCTTGATTGAGGCGCGGGAGGACGACTACACGGGCGTCCGCTACGGCCTATACGACCCGAATGCGCGGTCGTTCTCCGCGTATGCTTTCCCCACTGCCCGCGAAGACTTCGCGCGCGAGGTGAAATCGCGAGGTGTGATCCTGGTGAGCGTGGCGCTGTACGGCGCCCTCGGGTTTTTCGTCTTACTTCGCCTCCCCAAGAGCCCGCCAGCCCGCGCACTGGCGCGCCTTTCGTTTGTCCTGATGGCGTCATTCTCGAGTGCGGACACGTTTTCCCGCTGGGTCTCGTTCGAGGGCGCGCCGAACCTGGCGGCTCAGGTGGGATTTCCAGAAGCGGTGTCGAGCTACCTTGCGCGTGGATGGCTTCCCTGGCCGGACATAAGCTGGCTTCCTCTATCGGACATTCTTCTGTCGCTGACGCTGGTGGCAATCTCGCTATTTCTCCCCGCCCTGCTGCATTTTGCCGTGGTCTTTCCGGAAGGAAACCACTTTCTTGCGACGCGGCGGAAGCTGGCAGTTTCGTCTTACGGTGTGGCTTTTCTGCCCTTCGCCGTGACTTTGTTCGAGATGAGCCGGGCGAACGGCTTGGCGTCGGCCCGACCGGCGATACAACTTTTCTCTTTGCTCGTCGGCACACTCGCGCTTTGTCTGGTGTTCGTGGGGCTTCTTTACAACTATCGGTGCTCTCGCCCCTCGGCCTCTTTACACCGGCGGCCATTGCATATGCGCTGGCCAAGCCGAACTTACCCAATCCCGGTTATCTGATTCGCCGCGCCCTGTTGTTTGCGCCCATTTCGGCCCTGGCGGTGGCTGTCTACCTGCTCTTAGTTGCCGGCCTAACCTGGCTGAACGGCGGTTCGTTCACCACTCCATCCACATGGGTCGTGGTCATAGCGGCGCTGGTTACCGCGAGCGGCCTGCTCCCTTTGCGGAGGCGCATGGGGCCTATTCTCGAGCGAGCTTTCGACAGGTCCCATGTGGAACTTCGTGAGGCGGTTGAGAATTTCGGCGAAGAACTTCCGAATATTCTGGACCGGGCTACGCTGGCCGCCCGCATCCAGGAAACCCTCCGGCGAGTCCTAAGATTCCGCGCTTCTTATCTGCTGACGCTCGATCGGGTTAGCCGCCGCCTGATACCGCAGCCTGCAACCCGTCGGCTGACGGGCACGCGTGCGGACCTCCCTCGCCAAGTCGCCGAGGTGGCATTCGACCCCTCCGAACCCCTGTGCCGTTATCTGGTTGAAGAGCGGCGGACCTTCGAAGTGGAAATCTCGCCCTACCACCCAAAGCTCATCCCCATCCTGCGCGGCGCCGGCGACCGGCTGGCGCGCCTCGAAGCCGAGGTCGTGCTCGGCCTCGTGCACCGCGGAGAGTTGCTCGGAATGATGACCGTGGGAGGAAAGGAGTCGGATGACTTCTTGAGCTCGGAAGAAATTGCCTGGCTTGAATTCATCGCCCGCCAAGCGACCGTGGCCGTGGAGAATACGGACCTTTTCGAGGAAGTGGCCCACGATCGCGAGGTCAAGAAGGAATTGGAAGTTGCCTCAGAGGTCCAGGCCCAACTGGTCGTTGCGTTCCGACGCGTTTCATTAGCGGCGATTACTACGATTTCCTGGAGTTGCCGGGAAAGAAAATCGGCCTGGCGATCGGCGACGTGTCCGGAAGAGGCGTCCCCGCCTCGCTTCTGATGGTCAACCTTCAGGGCGTGCTGCGGGCCCAGGCGCCCACCGTCGAGAGTCCCGCAGAACTCACGCGGCGAATTAACCGCCAGTTGTTCGTCACTTCCCCCGGCGCAAAATACTGCACGTTCTTCTACGGCGTCTACGACGAAGCTTCCATGCATTTGGATTTCGTCAACGCGGGACATAACCCGCCGCTGGTCCTGCCAGCCACGGCAGCCCTGCCTTCCGAGTGGTGGGTGAATCCCGGCGCGACCCGATTCTTGGAGTCCACGGGCGTGCCTTTGGGACTCTTCCCGGAGGTGTCCCACGAAGTCAAGACCGAAGCTTTGGCCCCTGGGACCCTGGTGGTCCTGTACTCGGATGGAATCACGGAAGCGCGAGATAGCAGCGGAAACTTCTACGGCGTGAAGCGCCTTGTGGGCCTTGTGTCGCGGGAGCGTCAAAAACCTGCTGAGGAGTTGGTGGACCGAATCCTCGAAGATGTTCGAGCTTTTTCCGGCGACGCACCCACCGACGACGACCAGACGCTGGTGGTGTTGAAGGTCAACCCGCAGTGACTGCCCATCAACCTTGCGGCGACCAAAGGTTTGTAAAATGATTGAGCGGGCGAGAGCCGAAAACCTGGTGGCCGAGTTGGTGAGGATCGAGTCCATCAATCCCGACCTCGTGGAGGGAGGAAGCGGCGAGGGGGAAATCGCCCGCTTCGTCGCCGACTTCTTGTCGCGAGCAGGGCTCGAATCCTCCTGCCGCGAAATCGAGCCCGCCGGCCGAGCTAAGGGGATTCTTCGTTTCGCTCAGAATGACAAGCGAGGTCGAAAGGTGAACCGCGCCAATGCCGTGGGAATTCTCAAAGGCAGTGGCGGCGGGCGCAGCCTGATGTTCAACGGGCATCTCGACACGGTGGGTGTGGCCGGAATGCCGGAGCCTTTTTCGGGGCGCGTCGAAGGCGGGCGGCTCTACGGCCGCGGCTCCCAGGACATGAAAGGGGGGGTCGCCGCGGCGCTCTTGGCGGTTGAGGCCGTGGCGCGTGGCGCGCGCTTAAAAGGCGACGTAGTTTTCGCTGGCGTCGCCGATGAGGAATACGAAAGCAAGGGGACGCGCGCGCTCCTGGAAGAGATCCATACTGACGCGGCTGTGGTTATGGAGCCGACCGGGTTGGAAGTGGTCACGGCGCACAAAGGCTTCGCGTGGGCGGAAGTCCGCGCCCTGGGCCGTGCCGCGCACGGCAGCCGCCCCGAAGAAGGCCTGGATGCCATCGCCTTCATGGGGCGCGTGCTCGGCGGGATTGAGCGGCTGGCGAAGGAACTGGCCAATCGGCGGCATCCCTCTCTGGGCGGC
>WNGL01014312.1_pt1 | contig 10548 bp, 11 predicted proteins | sample 5400591 | NCBI WGS metagenome assembly WNGL01 (sample SAMN13153377, study PRJNA577476) | soil metagenome | isolation source: 80 cm soil or saprolite under Garry oak tree replicate 1 | place: USA:California | collected 2016-06-15
AGCGGCAACGTGATTTCCGGCGGGCAATTTGTGCTGCGCTGGCTGAGCGTGTCCAATCGGTTGTATGGCGTTATGCGCAGCACCAACCTGGCGGCGGGCGCCGGCGCGTTCGTGGCCCTGCCGGGAGCAACCAACCTGACCGGTACTCCGCCCCAGAACACGTGGACGGATTCGGTGAGCAGGTCGTGGGCGCCCACCTTTTACCGCCTCACGGCGCATCAGTAGGTACGGTGGGCGAGCCGAATCAACAGCTTGGTCAAATTCCGGTCAGGACGCCGGCTGCAGTAACAGTGCTTTGAAGCCGGCCTGTTCGAAGTGTTCGTCCGAAGTTAGCCCTCAGTACAGGCGGGCGCGCAAAAGCGATTTCCTATCATTGCTCGCATAGTTGGCGAACCTAAGGTGGCGGCAGCTCGTCAAGAGCGGTCCGCCTTCAGCGAATGGTTGGGCGCCTGAGGTGCTCCAGCTTAACCCATTCGACCTAACAGCATCGTCCATAGAAACAACGCTTGCCGGTGTGATGAAATGGCAGACATACAGGACTTAAAATCCTGGGGCTGTAAAAAGCCGTGTGGGTTGGAGTCCCACCACCGGCACCAATGTGCTGATCAGCCAATGAAATCAAGGGTTTGGCACTGATGGACGGAAGGCCGAATAGGCTCGGCATAACGGTATCGCATAACGTGTCCACCCGTGTCACCGATGTTTTTAAGAGCGACGCCCGCTGGATGAATGAGTGAACCCGGACTCACAATTCGCCATGCCAAAGAGCCGCACACCGACAACCCTGAATCGGACTCGGCCAGCCAGCAGACCCGGCCTGTGAACATTATTCCCGGCGAGCCGCGCCAGCGGCTTCACACACTGGTAAGCGGCCTTGGCCACGTCCCGCGCTCGCCCAGTGCGTCGCAAAAGCGAAGCCCCGCCTCATCGGAGAATTTAGTGCACGGTTGCATTTCGCGTGTGCATCTGAGATTTATTCTTGGATCATGCAATTCATGAACAGTTTGCCGAGTTCGCTGATTTCGGCCGCTTGACCGAGCTTTGAACCGAGAGAGTTGGACCTGAGAACCCAATGAGCAAATCCACAACGAACCAAGCCGGTGGGGTATGCTTCTGCCAGAAACTCGGGCACGATTGGCTTTCCTCCAAGTGCTTTTAGGTCTTCAACCGATGCAATATCTATTCCCGTGGCCAGCCGGCGAAATGCATCGTAGCTGATTTGGCGACGCATCAAACCGGCGAACAGCTTGGCGAGCATCTCCGGTTTTTCAAAGTCGTCGAGCTTGTCAAGGATGAGCACAATTGCGTCGCCGAGTTTCTTCGCCTTCCTGCGGTCGCTGAGATGTTCCTTCCCGAACTGTTCTCTCTCCGTTTCTGTGAATCTTGGGCACGCCGAAATGAAGCTGGCGACCTTGCGTAGAAAAAGCTGATCGTGGATGGCTCCCCATGTTTTACGGCAAGCGACGATGCTTTTCAGCACGGGAATTTCCTTCAAAACGCCCTCCTCCAGGAAGGAATCGAGAACGATCTCGCTCAATTCGGTTACAAGGTCCCTGACCTCGGGGTTACTGGCCCCTTTGACAATGGCAACACCGAGATCGTCACTATCCAGCTTCGAGTTCATTTACGCAAACCACACGCACAATAACGCGACTCTGGCTGGAAGGGGATTACAATTTGGCCGCTTGTTTGGAATGGCGGAGGCCGTCCGGCTACAACGGACGAACCGGCGAATGAATTTCGATGTTCATGCACAAGGTGGAGACGATGATGGGAAAATCGTTAAGCCTGTTTGCCCGGTAAATGGCGAGGGCATCCTGCTTGCCCATGTGCACGTTTGACTTTTAAGGGCCTTGGGTGAGGTTTCGTCCAATGCGATTACGCATTCTCTCCTCAAACGACGCGGTTGATGATCGCGGGGATGAAACCCAAGGCTTTGACGCCGTGGATGAGGCCGGTCATCGCGGGTGGCTTCTGGAGCGCGGCCGAGTCCGTTCAGGTTGCCGGCCCACGGTAGCCCGAACATCGAAACTCGTGATGGCACACATCACTCCAACCTGAGAAATGAGCGCCCAGACTTATTACTTCCGGTTTTGTCGCAGAGGTCATTTCATTTACGGGTTTTCTCCGATCACGGAATCACGGTGTTCCATTTGTGGCAAGGAGTTCGTCATGCAATGCCCCAAGTGCGGAATCAGACTTCCTGATTCGTTCCTTTCTCATCCGTTTTTCACAACGGGCGAGCCGGTCACTCCGCCGAGACGCCCAGGCAATTGCGAAAAATGTGGCACTCGGTTTCCTTGGAATTCCAAACTGCGTAGGGTGGGGCGACCCTTGGCGGGCATCGTTGTCAAGGGGTGGGCTGAATACAAGAGTCTGTCCGCTCTGCATTTGTCCGTTTTGCTGGCTCTGTTGCTGATAATCATCGGGGTCTTCACTTGGCGTGATTTGGCAGACATCCTGAAAGGTCTGATGAAGAAATGACTCGGAACAGATGGTGGCTGCGGCGAGCGTCCTTGCACGTAGTAACCCAACAGCGGACCCGGCATTTCTGCATCTCTGCAACCAGGGCGATTAGCCATTGCCCTTAAATCATTTGCCCCCACACCTCACGCCCACCGGGCGCGTCGCCGCAGCGAAGACCCAGCCCTCATCGGAGAACGCAATCGTCCGTCGATTTGCGGTCGCACGGCGCCGTCGCGCATGCTGCCCCTGGGGAGCCGACCTCGATTGCACCTCCCCGGGCAAGTGTGCCCTTTCCGCGCCAGACGAAACCCGGCCCGCTAAACCGGCGACCCTGCGTCGCGGCAAACCACCGGTCCAACCTGCGACTGATGCCCCCAGATGAGCAAGGACAGCACCCGGCCTCGACAATGACCCTGTGAAGAAGGGCCGAAATCGAGAACCGACCGTGTGCCCGGCGAATTCGCCCGGACGGGCGTGCTTACCGCTTGGAACATCACTCGGCGCCCTTGTAAGCTTTGTTCAGTGTCTCTATAAATGCAGGGAAACACGATAAGAGGCGGGGAATAGCGGGCAGGCCGACTTGTTGAAGGAGCATAAGTCGCATCTTGACCGTTTGCCACGGATTGTTAGGCTCCCTCTCGGTTCCACATGGACGAATCCATTGTTCTAAAACCGAAAAGCACACTCCAGCGTTTCTTCACAGAACATTGGATTGCGCTTTCCATTGGTTTCCTTGGAGGCATCGCCAGCATTGGAGCTCTTGTCTTGGCCTTTTTCCCTTGGTTAACCAGCCCAAAACGGGAACTAAGGTTTTGCACTCACCCACATCGGGTTTCGATTGTTCAGGCCGCCAAATCGGCTGAAATTTCCATAAACTATAAAGGATTTCGAGTGCAAGGAAATTTAACCGCCGCTCAGGTTACAATCTGGAACTCTGGTAGAGAACCAATAAAAACGGAGGATATTCTCAGCCCCATAGTCGTAAGCATTTCAACTAACTGTCCAATTCTGGAATTCACAGTGCTCAAGACCAAACGGAACGTTATCGGATTTCAGATAGATTCGACAAACGCTGATTCGGGACTCCTTGGACTGCATTGGAAGATACTTGAAAAGGGTGATGCGGCGTTGATTCAGATTGTATATGCTGGGCCAGCTGAGTCGCCTATTTCGATGCAAGGCACCATAGTGGGCCAACCTTTCCCGGTTGAAGTATTCCCACGCGAATTAGAAAGCCTACAAAATAAAAAGGCGCTGAGGATGTTCCTTGGCGTATTGTCAATGCAATTGTCCGCAACCCTTATCTTCCTGCTTAGTTTGACGGCTTCAAAACAATGGATGAAAATGGACCCAGAAACAGCTAATAACCCATACATGGTAACAATAATTGGCACGTATTATAAAACGAAGGAGGTTGATATGGGTTTTCTGTCTCTAATAAGCTTCAACGTTTGCGTGATGTTGGCCGACCTGCTGATTGTCCTGATTAAGGACCCGCAACCACGAATCATTATGCCCTTTGACTTCTAAACCATTCAGCGCGTCGGCGGGCGCCCGCGCTTCAGGTTCGAGGAGCTCTCACCACCAGGGCTTCCGGCCCCGCCAGCAGCTTCACAAACGGGCAGCGGCCTGGCCACGTTCCGCGCTTATCCGGGCGCATCGCCACAGCGAGGATCCCGGCCCATTCAGCGGAGAATGCACGTTTTCCCGGTAAGCACCGACGCTTACCGAGTCTTGGTCGATGTGACCTGACAGCGCGCCCGCACTCTGAGGCCACAGTGCCAGCGTCCCTCGCCCAGCCAGTAACCCGTGCCCCTGAACATCATTCCCGCCGAACGGCCGCGACACCACCGCTCAGCACTGCCAAGCAGCCGACCACTTCCCGGCACTCGCCGGGCGCATTACCACAACGAGAATCCACGTTGTCCCGGTGAGCACCGACGCTTACCGAGTTTTGCCGACATGGTGGTCTAACGCCCTGGCACTTTGAGGGCACAGCGCCCCAGTCCACGTCCACCGACCATTTCGCGCATTCAGAGCAAGCCCCACTCAGCCTTTGACTGCCGCGCTTCTGATCGGGAATTGACCCGGCCCCACAATTTGCCATGCCAGAGAACAGCACGCTCAGCACCTGCAAACGGACTCGGCCCAGCCAGCCGATCAGGCCTCTGAACATTATACCCGGCGAGCCGCGCCGAGATTTCAGCAACCGGCAGGCCCATTACCTGCGACCGACGATCGCTGGACGTTTAGGCAAATACCGAATAACGCACATTTCTAACCGCCCGCCGATTGCTAACGATGAGGGTCTGGCCCGATAGTTTCCCTGGAAGATCGCTCAAGCGCCTTGGCCGCAGATCTTCTGGCTGGTTTCTGGCACAAGAGCTTTCAACGTATTGCTCGCAACCAGCTTATCCATGAAGCTGGTTTTGAGGGCAACGTCAGGCATGATTAAGGAAATGCGAATCGAGTCACTGCTTTGTTGCCCAATCTATGACGCTCTGAAACCATCCAAAATCGGGTCCAGATGGCGCTAAGGGTGCGGTGACATGAACGCAATATTCGAATTCTTCATCCGAGTCCGGCTTGGCTTCAAACCCACTGTTCAGCATCTTTTTTTGCAGACCATTACGCCTTATTTTGGAGTTCAAAAAAAACCATACGGCCTTATCGGATTTACCAGCCGCGCTATGTTCGTATCCAAGAAAGGCGATGCACCACTCAGTCGTTTGAGTTGCTTTCTGCAGCTTCAAATATTCGTTTGAGGCGTTCTCTTGTGGCTGTTTGATATAATATCCGAAGAAGCCACTTCCATCTTCGAATCTAAAAGATCTAAAGTCTTTTCTGCCTCCTCGAATTCCCAGGTGTTCACAAATCGCATCCAACACAGTCAATGCGTTAATGGCATTCTGAATTCCGCCAGTGACGACAATCTTCTTTGCTTCTTCCATATAGAACTCTCGAATTCGAAGTGCCGCAAAGGATTCGATTAAGTCCCCGACGATTCCTTTGCGCGTAATCCCGTCGAGAAGTTGACCCCAGCTTCGCTCCTGCACGAAAATCTCACCGCACAAATGCCTATCCGGTAAGCCCAGATGCTCGGCCCCCAAGACGATGTAGCGCAATCTAGTCCGTTTCGTCGGCTTATTAGCAGCAAGCAACGCGCCGTAGCCTCCCGGTTCCAAGAACTCGGGGCTAGCAGGATTCTGTTTCGGCTGGAGCCGTGCGCCGGCCTTTGCCTCGACCACCCACAGGTAGGCGTCCGTCCCCGCTTCCGCACGGAGGGCCAAATCGGCCCACTCTGGCGGTTCGATATCAACACTGTCAGCCGTGATCAGTGGCATTTGTGCAGGGTCGTCCGATACGCGACAGATTTTCTCCAAAAAATGCCTTCGGAATCCCTCATCATGCCGCAAACAAAACGCGAGCGCGGCCACGGCAAATCTTTCGCGTTCCTCTCTCGTCTTGGCCGTAGCTTTGGAGTCGTCTTGATCCTCCCAGGCGCTCAAATAGCGTCCCCGTTTGAAAAGGCTAAAGAACGACGGTTTCATGCTCCCACCGGGCTGCCGTTATGAACGAGCGGTATGAAAACGTCAATATCAAGAAAGACGATTTTTTCGGCCGTCACGAAACCCTTGATTTTACGGGGGAAATTGGTCGGGGCGGTGAGATTTGAACTCATTTTCGGCATTCGCCGCAACACCTTGAAAACAAAGGATGATCAACAGGATCAAGTATTTAGACCATTTATCGCAGTTGACTCTAGATCCATCAAGATGAATGTAAATGACAGTTTTCAGTTAGGAATTGTTAGGAAAAATCTGCTCGCCGATTGGCGTCGGCGACTCCGGACCCGGCCCAACAATTCGCCACGCCGACGAGCCGCACGCCGCTAACCCCGGACACGGAGTTGGCCATCCAGCAGACCCGGCCGGTGAACACTGCTGCCGCCGAAAGGCCGCGACAGCAGACTCCGTCTGGCAAGCCGCCTGGCTACGAGCAAATTAAGCGACACTTGTGTTCGCATTCTCTACCAATCATGAACATTTCGAGGGTGACTAGGTCCTTGCGCGTCGCACAACGTTCGTTTATACGGGAGTTGTCGCAGTTCGAAGATTTTGTTCCGCCCGAAGGACAAGAACGACTTTACTTATGCCGACACCAAATGATCAGTGGTTTGAGGATTACGCGGAAGAAACCGAGGACGTGCAAATCGCGGAATACGATATCACAGCCGCTCCCAATGATTTTAACATACTCACGATTTTCAGCTTCCTTGAGTCGGGGTCCGTTCGGATTCCGGGATTCCAGCGCAATTATGTTTGGGATTTGGGCCGGGCGTCCAAGTTGATTGAATCATTGATTTTAGGCTTGCCGGTCCCTCAAATCTTCCTCTACGAAACCGAACGGAATCGATTTCTCGTGATAGACGGCCAGCAACGCCTAATGTCTGTTTACTATTTCATAAAACAACGCTTTCCGAGGAAGGAAAAGAGGGCAGAGCTTCGAACCATCTTCGACGAGCAGGGCAAGATACCAGAAAACGTCGTGCACGATGATGCGTATTTCGAGAACTTTAGGCTCAAGCTGGCCGAAACCATTCCCAGTCAACCCAATCGATTTAGGGGGCTTAGCTATGCAACGCTCGCAGATTACAAAACTCAATTTGAGTTGCGGACGATCAGGAATGTAATCATTAAACAGAACTCTCCTGCTGGAGACGATTCCTCCATGTATGAGATTTTCAACCGTTTGAACACCGGAGGCATTAACCTCAAGCCGCAGGAGATTCGATCGAGCATGTATCATTCGGCTTTTTATGAACAGCTTTACCGCTTGAACGCCAGGCCTGCTTGGCGCCGACTCTTACCGGTGCAAGAACCTGATTTGCACATGAAGGATGTCGAAATCCTGCTTCGAGGGTTCGCAATTTTGATCGACAATGAAAACTACGCCCCCTCCATGGTGAAGTTTCTGAACCAGTTTTCTCGCAAGTGCAAACAGCAAACTGCAGCACAAAACATATATTTGGAGCTTTTGTTTGATTCATTCTTGCAGGCGTGCGGAGGCCTCCCGGCCGACGTGTTTATCCGAAACAGCCGATTTAACGTTGCTCTATACGAGTCTGTGTTCGCAGCCGCCTGCGGGCAAGCATTCTCCGAAAAGCGGACTGCTGTGCAGAATGTCCTGCAGGCAGATAAAGTCAAAGCACTAGAGCAGGACCCTCAATTTATTGGAGCCATGCTTGAGGGCACAACCCAAACAAAGAATGTTAAACTCCGGCTCAATCGGGGCCGGGAGATTGTCGGCGCACTGTGAACACGGCAGGTGCCACCCCTGTTGATAGGCTTTATCAAGAGGCCTCCGCCATCGTCGAGCAACTTGGGAAAGCCACAGAGACTTCTCTACAAATTTCTGCTGGGGACAACTTTAGGAAGGCTCTTCTTTTGGCCGCTGCGAGCCACTTTGAATCGCGCATTTGCCATCTCTTGGTAGATTTTGTGAGGGAGCGGAGCGGAAATTCGACTCTTGTGGAATCTTTCGTGAAAAACAGGGCAATCTCACGACAGTATCACACGCTTTTTAACTGGAACGAAAACAATGCAAACCACTTCTTCGGATTTTTTGGCACTTCCTTCAAAACAGCAATGTCGCAAAGAATTCGAGATTCTGAGCAACTCGGAGAAGCCATAAAAGCCTTTATGGCGATTGGTAGTGAGCGTAATAGGTTGGTGCATCTTGATTACGCGTGTTTCCCTTTGGAAAAAACCTTGGATGAGATTTACTCTCTATTCCAAAAGGGGCTTTTCTTTCTCGACCACCTGCCCAAGGCCCTACGCGAATGCGACGGCTGCTCAAAGGATTAACATTTAATGGCTGTGGAGCTGAGCGGGACAGCCCAGCGCATTTCGCATTGCCAATTGACGCCATCCGCCCGCATTCGCTCCAGTGATCCTGCTCGGCTGTCCGGTTCCTTCATGCATTCAGTGCTGGCCCCGAACCCCAGGCTAGAATTCTGCGCTGGAGATTGCGTGCGGCGCGAAATCAGCTTCTGTGCCAAGCGCCTAGAAATCCTGATGACCTTACGGAATCCATGGAGTATTAGTACGGACTTGAACTCGCACACCCAGCACTTACAATAAGTTCCGAACGTTGCGGCTCGAGAAGGAGAACGGTGGCAGAGTGTAAATGCTGGACGGCGGATGACTGAGGCGAGAATAGCTACCCGTCGTTAACGGCGAGTAGCCTTTCAGCGCAAGCGGCCAGTAGGAATAAGTGTTCGGCCTGAAGTAGGAGGCAGTTTTCCAATATGAAATACACGATGGCGCAAGCAGCGCTGGTTAGGGCAGTGAGGCAGCCCGGCCGGAAAATGCCGCCTCAGAAACGGCGGCCAAATTTCGGGCGACCATTGCTCCTGATAACGACACTGCTCCTCCCTCGCCTCGTCGCCCATGGTGGAGAAGGAGTACCCCCGCAGCCCATGCCGCCTCAAGTCGGTCAAACATACACAAGAACCCTCATGAAGCTGTCAGGTGGTATCGCAAGGCTGCCGAAAACGGCGATGCATGCGCCCAGTGTTACCTCGCAGCGATGTATCAACACGGAAACGGTGTTGAGACAAATCTTCAAGAAGCCGTCCGGTGGTATCGCAAGGCTGCCCAAAAGGGCTATCCACTCGCCCAATCGAACCTCGGTGTGCTGTATAGCAAGGGAAGAGGTGTTGAGACAAATCTTCAAGAGACAGTCAAGTGGTTCACGCTGGCTGCCGAGCAAGGATTCGCGAGCGCACAACGCAATCTGGGCCACTGCTACTACCGCGGGGAGGGAGTTCCGAACAACTTCGTCACCTCCGCAAAATGGTATGTGAGGGCTGCAAAACAAGGCGATGCCGACGCACAGTTTCGTCTAGCGATTCAGTATTTCCACGGGCAGGGTGTTCCGAGCGATTTCGTCACTTCGGCAAAATGGTATCTGAGGGCTGCAAAACAAGGCAATGCCGCCGCACAGGCTCTGCTCGCGGGTCAGTATTTCAACGGGCAGGGTGTGCCCCAAGACTACGTGGAGGCGTACAAGTGGGCTAATCTCGCAGCAGTCAACGGCGATAGTGACACTGCTGCGCATCTTCGGGTCATATTTGTGGAGCACATGACACCAGACCAGATCGCGGAAGCCCAGAGGCGTTCATCCGCATTCATTCCCCAGACGGAAAACCAAACGTCCGACAAATTCGCCGAGTCATCACCAGCCCTGGTGCCGAAATCCACGGGCACCGCTTTTTTCATCAGCGGCAATCGGTATCTCCTGACCGCTGCTCACGTGGTTGAGGGCGCCACCCGCATCGTAGTTAACCACGGCCGCAAAAACCTTCCTGCCAAGCTCATTAAGACCGACACCGCCAACGACCTGGCCGTCCTCAAGGTCGCACTCAGGTACACTTTAGACTTCGAGATTGCCGACGAGCTGGAGGTGGACTGGCATACCCCTGCTCTGCCCCTGGCTGCCAGCCGCAGTGTGAAGCTCGGCGATTCTATCTTCACCATTGGTTTTCCCAACACCAATCTTCAAGGCACAGAACCGAAACTCACCAAGGGAGAGATCAGCAGTATGTCGGGCATCCAGGACGACCCGCGCGATTTTCAAATCAGCGCGCCAATCCAGCCTGGCAATTCGGGTGGTCCGCTCGTGGACCTTTCTGGGAACGTAGTTGGCATGCTAACGTCGCGCCTCGGCGACCTCGCCACGCTCCAAGCCGGCGGCAGCCTGCCGCAGAACGTCAACTATGCTCTCAAGAGCAGTTTCATCGTTGCATTTCTTGAAACCCTCGCCGAACCCTCAGCCAAGTTGAAAGAGCCGGGTCCGCCAAAGCAGCGCCGCTTTTCCGAGGTCGTGGAGGAGGTCAAGGCCTCCGTGGTTCTCATCACGGTCTATTGACAGGCCGCGCCTCCTGTTTCCGTCTTATCGCCGGTGCAGATTGGACCCGGCGTTGAAATGACACTGAAAGGCCGGGCTAAACGTGTGCGAACCTACTAAGTCAAGAGCGCATTGCCCCAGGGAAACCCCGGTATTCTTTTCCGTAGATCA
>WNGL01010716.1_pt1 | contig 10547 bp, 8 predicted proteins | sample 5400591 | NCBI WGS metagenome assembly WNGL01 (sample SAMN13153377, study PRJNA577476) | soil metagenome | isolation source: 80 cm soil or saprolite under Garry oak tree replicate 1 | place: USA:California | collected 2016-06-15
GGAGCCGGCGTGCACGCGGCGTGACAGCGGCACACGCCGGACCCGCTCACCCTCGGCGGCGCTCTCCGTGGTTTCGCCGTGCCGGTCGCCGTCCGGGTCCGGTGTCGTGTGCCGCTGGCACGCCCGGGCGTGCGCCGGCGTCTGCGTTTCCGGGCCCTCTCGTCAGGCCGGCGCCGGTCGCGACTCAGGCGGCGGCGCAGGAGGACGGCGCCTTCCCCGGCCCGCCAAGGCGGCGTCCGGTCCGGGCGACGAGATCGTCGAGATGGAGCCGCACCACGATGTGCGCGACCTCGAGAGGCCGACACCGCTATGTGACTGGCATTGCAGCTAGCGCGCGGCCGCGATCCGGCCCGCGCCGATCACCTGCCGCCGCACGTTCCAGTCGAGGAGCCCGACGTGGGCGCGCTCCTCGCGCGCGATCGCCTCGAGCGCCCGCCGGCAGGCGTCGTCGGCGCAGGGCACGAGCGCGCCGCCCTCCCAGCGGAGCAGCGTCCCCGCGCCGAGTCGCTCCGACGCGCCGGCGTCGGAGATCACGAGCTCGTAGGCGGAGAGCGCCCGCGGCGTGCGCGGGGGCGGCGCGAGCAGGTCGTCGCCGGTCCGGAAGATCCGCGCGCGGCTGAGCGCGATCGCCGCGAGCGTCGGGAAGACGTCGCGCTGGCTCGCCCACCGGTCGACGTCGGCGGTCCGGCCGCCGAGGTACGCGGGCGGCGCCGAGAGGAGGAACGGGACCCCCTCCCGCACCGGGAACTCGGACGAGGTCGTGTACTCGAAGAACGACCGGGTGTTGTGGTCGCCGGTCGCGGCGACGACGGTATGGTCCGCGAGCCCCGCCGTTCGCACGTCGTCGAGGAAGCCGCCGAGCGCGTCGCAGGCGTACTGGTAGGTCTCGAGGATCGGCCGCCGCAGGGCGGGATCGCCGAGGGTGCGCCCGGCGAACACCGTCGGATCGAGCGGGCCGACCCGGTACTCGGGCGGGACCGCGTGCGGCGTGTGGTTCGTGGTGGTGAGGAGCACGAGGAAGAGCCGCTCCCCGCGCGCGTCCGCCTCCCGGAGGCGCGCCGCCGCCCAGCGGAAGAGCTCGTGGTCGAAGACCCCCCAGATGCCGCGCCGCGCCGACGGGTCGGCGCCGAGCACGTCCTGCTGGTCGCGGACCTCGTCGAACCCCTGGTTCCGCATCGCGCGCGCGATCCCACGCCACGAGCCGCTGCCGCCGGTCGCGAAGACCGTGTGGTAGCCGGCGGCGCGGAACGGGAGCGCCGCCGCCTGGGTATAGCGCTGGTTCCCGCGGGCGGAGTAGGTGAGCGGGCTGATCGGGGTGGCGACGAGGAGGGCCTCGAGGGCCGGATCGGTCCCGCGGTGGGCGGAGAGGAACCTCCGGAAGAAGATCCCCCGCTCGACGTGCGGCGCGAGCCGCCCGAGGAGGTCGTTCTTCGGCGAGTGGTAGCGGAGGAGGTCCGCCCCCCAGCCCTCCATCACAGCCACGACCACGTGCGGCGGCCGCGCGGCGGCCACCGGGTTCTCCCGCGTCTCGGTGAAGAGGGCCGCGGCGACGGCGTCGTCCGACGCGCCCCTCGGCGCGAGGCCGAGCACCGCCGCCGCGTCGGCGGGGGTCTCGAAGCCGTTCCGGCGGAGCACCTCCCGCGGATCCGTCCCGATCACGAGGCTCTGCCGCTCCTGCCAGGCGAGCCAGAGCGCGAAGACCCCGTTCGGCGTCGCCGCGTTGACGAACGGCACGGCAGAGACGGTGAGGTCCTGCTCGTTCAGCGGGAAGCCGGTGGGCCGTCCGCGGATCGCGAGGACGAGGAGCGCGAGGGCCGCGGCGATCACCGCGAGGCGCGCGCGGAGCGAGCCCGTCCACGGCCGACGCTCGCCGCGGCGCCGCCCGACGGCGAGCGTCGTCGCGGCGGCGGCGAGGGCGACGGCCGCGAAGCCGCCGAGCACCACCGGATGCTCGTGCCAGACGGAGTGCCACACCGCGCTCGTGTCGTCGTCCACGAGCCCGAACGCAAACGCGTCGAGGGGCCGCTGGAAGAAGCCGTAGAACCCGTCGTTCACGAGCGAGGTGAGGGCGAGCACGAAGAAGACGATCCCGAGCCACGCGGTCCGCGCGGCGCGCAGGGCGCGACGCGTCGCCCCCGCCTCGAGGAGCACGGCGGGGAGGAACGCGACGAGCGCCGTCTTGAGATCGAACCGCGCGCCCATCCCGAGCGCCGGGAGGACGCTCGCGTCCGCGGGGAGCGCCTTCCCGTAGCGGAGGATGAAGGCGATCCGGAAGACCGCGAGCAGCAGGACGGCGATCCCGGCGGCGCGGAACCCGAGCGCGAGGCCGCCGAGCAGGCGGTCGGCCGCCGACGCCGCGCGGTTCGCGGCGCCGCGCGGGTCGTGCGGCTCGCCCGCGTGGTACGTGGCGGGCGCGTGGCGAAGAGGTGACGTCATCGTGGCGGCGGACGGTAGCACGTCGCCACCGCCCGCTTCCACGCACGCGCCGGCAGGGCGGCCCGCTCGGAGGCGGACCGCGCCGGGGCTACCTCCGGCGCCGGCGCGCCCGCTCCGCGGTCAGCGCCTTCCCGTTCCAGTCCTTGCCGTGCAGCGCCTGCACGGCGCCCTCGAGGGCGTCGGGCGCCACGTCGAGATAGGCGTAGGCGCGGCGGACCTCGACGGACCGGACCTCGACGCCCGGCGCGAGCGACGCGACCGCCTCTCGCACCTTCGCCTCGTCTGCGCCGTCCTGCTCCCCGAGCGAGAGGAACACGCGCGCGCGCGGCGGGCGCTCATCGCCGCCCTCCGCGGGATGGGCGTCGGCCGGGGCCGCGGCCTCGCCGGAGGCGACCGGCTCCGCCGCGCCGCCGCCGTCCACCCGGATCTCGCGCCGCTCGGGCAGCTCGCGCTCGCCGCGCTCGCGCGGGTGGCTCCGCTCGCCGTCCCTGCTGTGGCTGCGCTCTCCGTCGCGGCCATGGCTGCGCTCCCCGTCCCTGCCGCGGCCGCGGTCGCCATCCCGGCCATGGCCGCGATCGCGCTCTCGCCCGCGTCCCTCGCGGCGGGGCGGCTCCTCCTTGCGCGCGCTCTCCCGCTCCTTCCGCTCGTGCTCGAGGCGCTTGTGCTCCGCCTTCTGCGCGTCCGTCATCTTCTCGATGCGGTGGTGCGTGAAGAAGTACTTGAGCGCGAACGAGACGAGCCACTCGCCGTCCTGCCGGTTCCGGAGCTCCTGCGCGAGCGGGATGTACGCCTCGAAGATCGAGGAGCTCATCGCGTCCTTCAGCTCGGCGACGTGCCGGTCGGTCCAGACCTTGCGCGCCTCCTCCGGCGTCGGGAGCAACCGCTCCTCGAAGGCGATCCCGAACTTCTTCTGGAGCGCGGTGAGCGTGTGGATGTCGCCGCCGGAGACGAGCGACAGGCTCGTGCCCTTCTTGCCGATCCGGCCGGTCCGCCCGACGCGGTGGAGGAACACCGCCGGATCCTCCGGCAGCGTGTAGTTGATCACGTGGGAGAGGTCGGAGATGTCGATGCCGCGCGCCGCGATGTCGGTCGCGACCATGAAGCGCACCTCGCCGCGCTTCACCTTCGCCATCACCCGCTCGCGCTCCTTCTGCGGGAGGTCGCCGTTCAGGAGCTCGGCGTCGTAGCCGTTCCGGTTCAGCACCGCGGTGACGAGCGAGGTGTCCGTGCGGGTGTTGCAGAACACGATTGCGGCGTCCGGCTCCTCCTTCTCGATCATGTAGAGGAGGTTGCGCGGCTTCGGGTACGCGTCCACCGCCGGGTACATCACGTTGTGGATGTTGTCGACGCTGTACTCGTCGCCGGAGAGCAGGATCGTCTCGGGCGTGGTGAGGTACTCGCGGATGATCTGCTCGATGTCCGCCGGGACCGTCGCGGAGAAGAGCAGCTGCTGGCAGTCGTCCGGGAGGTGGTCGAGGATGCGCGTCACCTCCTCGAAGAACCCCATGTTGAGCATCTCGTCCGCCTCGTCGAGGCAGCAGACCATCGCGGCGTCGAGCTCGAGCGACTTGCGGCGGATGAAGTCGTAGATTCGCCCCGGCGTCCCGACGACGATCTCCGCGCCGGCCTCGAGCTTGTCCTTCTGGTCGCCCATCGAGGCGCCGCCGTAGACCGTGACGACGCGCAGGTCCTTGTGCTTCGCGAGCTCGGCGAGCTCCTCCGCGACCTGGAGCGCGAGCTCGCGCGTCGGACACATCACGAGCGCGGACGCCTTCCGCCGGCCGGCGGGGATCCGCTCGAGGATGGGGATGCCGAACGCGGCGGTCTTGCCGGTGCCGGTCTTGGACCGGACGATCACGTCCTTGCCGTCGCGGATCGGACGGAAGGCCGACACCTGCACCGGCGTCGGCTTCACGTATCCGCGCTCGGCGACCGCGCGGCGGATCGGCTCGGACAGGCCGAGGTCGTCGAACGAGGCTTCTGAAACGTAGTCGGAAGGCGCCTGGGCAGGCGCCTCCCCTTGGGGATTCTCCATGCGGTCACTCCTGGGCAGCCGATCGTCTCGGGGCCCGTGTGGCGCATGGCGGCGTCGCTCGCAAAAACCGCGTCGGCTCCGCTACGATGACCCGTCCTCTGCTCCTCTCCCCTTCGGGGAGAGGCAGGGTGAGGGGGCCACTGCAGCGGAGCCCGCGCCGTTCCGCGAGGCCCGCCATGCGCCGTGGTTCGACTCGCGCGCTTGCGCGAATCGGGCGATCATCTATATCAAACGGGCCCGCAGGGCCAACCATTCCTCCGCAGGGCCCTTTCCCCCAGACGATGCCGAACGACCCCCGCGACGAGAGCGACGAAGGCGACCTGCCCGCGCCGGCCCCCTCGCCGCGCGGCGCGGCGGAGCCTCGCGGGGCCGGTGCGGGAGGGCTCGCCCGCTATGACCCGCTCCGCGCGTACATGGCGGAGGTCGCCCGACACCCGCTGCTCTCGCGCGAGGAGGAGCACGCGCTCGCGGTCCATTACACCGAGACCGGGGACGTCGACGCCGCGTACCGGCTGGTCGCGTCGAATCTCCGGCTCGTCGTGAAGATCGCGCACGAGTACCGCCGCACCGCCTTCCAGCTCCTCGACCTCGTGCAGGAGGGGAACCTCGGTCTCATGCAGGCGGTGAAGAAGTACGACCCGTGGAAGGGCGTGAAGCTCTCGTCCTACGCGGCGTGGTGGATCCGCGCGTACATCATCCGCTTCCTCATGGAGAACTGGCGGATGGTGAAGCTCGGCACCACCCAGGCCCAGCGGAAGCTCTTCTTCAACCTCTCGAAGGAGCGGGAGAAGCTGCTCGCGCGCGGGATCGACCCGACGCCGCGGCTGCTCGCGAAGAACCTGGAGGTCGAGGAGAAGGAGGTCGAGGAGATGACGGCGCGGATGTCCGGCGACGACCTCTCGCTCGACGCGCCGCTCTCCGCCGGCGACGAGGAGTCGCGGCAAACGCGGCTCGACCGCGTCACCGCCTCCGACGCCACGCCCGCCGACGAGCGGATCGGCGACGAGCAGCTCCGCCGGATCTTCCGCGAGAAGCTCGACGCGTTCTCGGGGACGATCACCGACGCCAAGGAGCGGTTCATCTTCGAGCGGCGCCTCCTCCCGAAGGACGGCGAGGCCCCGCTCACCCTCCAGGAGGTCGGCGACGAGTTCGGCCTCACCCGCGAGCGGGCGCGCCAGATCGAGGCGAAGCTCACCGCCCGGCTGCGGGAGTGGCTGCGGGCGGAGATCCCGGACTTCGAGCTGCTGGGGCCGCCCGAGGGCTAGCGATCTGGAACGCCGCGCCGGCGATCCCGGCGACGAGCGCGAACCCGAGCAGCGCCGCCGGACGCCCTGCGAGCTCACGCGCGAGCGGTCGGTGGGCGAACGAGGCGACGAGGCCGAGCGCGAGGAGCAGCCCACCCGCGAGCGAGGCGGCCGTCGCGGCGACCGGCCGCGCCAGCGCGAGCCCGAGCAGCCCCGCGACGAGCGCCGCGGTCGCCGCGGCGAGGACGGCGTGGCCCCCGACCGGCACGAGCGAGCCCGCGACCGCGCCCACGAGCGCCGCGGCCGCGAACGGGAACGCGGGGGGAAAGAGCGCGCCCGCCACCGCGCCGATCGCCGCGAGCACCCCGGCGGCGGGGCCGAGCGAGAGGCCGAAGTGCAGCGCGGTGGTCCGGCGCAGGAGGACGGCGGCCGCGGCGCCCACGCCCGCGAGCCCGACCGCGGCGAGCGGCAGCCGCTTCCGCGCGGCGACGGTGAGCGCGGCGGCACCGGCGACGCAGAGCGGGACCCCTGCGACCGGCCCGAGCGAGAGCGCCCGGTCCGCGAGGGCGGTGACGGTGGCGAGCACGTCCTGCGCGTGGGCTCCGACCACGGCTCAGCCCGCCACGACCGTCCAGATCGAGAGCGCGACCGCGATCGCGATCGCCGCGAGCCCCGCCGCGACCACCGCCCGGTCGGGTGCGAGCGAGGCGAGCGCCGCCGCAGCCTCGGCGCGGGACGCCTCCGGCGCGGCGCAGTCGGCGAGGATCCCACGTGCCTCGGCGCGCGCCCCGCGGTGATCGCCCGCCTCGAGCAGCTCCCGCAGCCGGCCTTCCGGCCTCGTCCGCCTGTCCTTCCGCGCCATCGCGCGCGGACTGTAGCAGCGGCCCCCGTCCGAGGCCAGCCGAGGCGTCGCGTCGGGAATCGCCTGCGGCCTGCCGGGTTCCGGCCTAACATGGGGCCGATGCGATCACGACGCGCCTTCCTCCGCGGCGCCGCCGCCGCGGCCGCCGCGCTCGCCCTCCCCCGGCGCGTCCGCGCCCTCGGCGACCCCTCGAAGGTGTCCATCGGGCTCGTCCAGCACGCCGGCAGCTGGAACCCCCGGCCGACCGCGCTCCGCAGGCTCGGGTGGGAGCTCACGCGCCGGACCTCGATCGAGGTCACGAACGAGCCGGCGGTGGTGCGGCTCGACCGGCCGGGGCTCCACCTGCACCCGTGGCTCGTCCTCGCCGGCGCAGGGTCGATGCCCCCGCTCTCGGAGACGGAGCGCGCGGGGCTGCGCCGCCACCTCCAGTACGGCGGGTTCCTGCTCGTCGACTCCGCGGACGCCTCGGACGGGAGCGGGTTCGACGCCTCGATCCGCCGCGAGCTCGCCCGCGTCCTCCCCGCCTCGCCGCTCCAGCCGATCCCGCGCGACCACGTGCTCCAGAAGAGCTTCTACCTGCTCGATCGACAGGGCGGCCGCATCCTCGTGAAGCCCTGGCTCGAGGCGCAGGCGCTCGACGGCCGGCTCGCGGTGGTCTACTCGCAGAACGACCTCCAGGGCGCGTGGGCTCGCGGCGAGCTCGGCGACTGGGAGTTCCCCTGCACCCCGGGCGGCGAGCCGCAGCGCGAGACGGCGATCCGGATCGGCGTGAACCTCGCGATGTACGCGCTCTGCACCGACTACAAGGACGACGCGGTTCACCTTCCGTTCATCATGCGGCGGAGGGCCTAGACCTGGAAGGCGGCTACAACGCGTGGCGGCTCACCGCCCTCTCCCCGCTCCCGGCGTGGGCGCTCGCGCTGCTCGGCCTCGCCGCGGTCGCGGCGGTCGCGCTCGCCTGGCGCGGTCTGCGCGGAGAGACCCGGCCCTCCCGGCGCGCCGCCCTCCTGGCGCTGCGCGCCGTCTCCGCCGCGCTCGCGGCGTTCCTCCTCGCCGAGCCCGCGATCGAGCTGCTCCAGACCGCCCGCGTCCGGAACCGGTTCGCGGTGCTGGTGGACGCGTCGCGGTCGATGTCCTTCCCGGTGGAGGCGGAGGGCCCCGCCCGCGCGGCGGCGGCCGCGTCCTTCCTCGCCGACCACCGCAGGGACCTCGAGCGGCTCTCCGATCGCGTGGACCTCGAGTGGTACGCGTTCGGCGAGGACGTCGCGCCCTCCGACGCGGCCGAGGCGGCGCGCGGGATCCCGCCGCGCGCCGGTCGCACCGATCTCCTGCAGGCGATGCGCGCGGTGGCGAGCGGCGCCGGCGGCTCGACCCGCAAGCTCGCGGGGGTGCTGGTGGTCTCCGACGGCGCGGACAACGCGCGGCTCGCGGACGGGCTCGTCCCGGAGGCGCGCGCGGAGGTGAAGGCGCTCGGCGTCCCGGTGAACGCGATCGCGATCGGGCGGAGCGCGCCGCGCGACCTCGCGGTCGAGCGGGTCGCGGTGGACGACTTCGCGTTCGTCCGCTCGACGGTCACGGTCGAGGCGACGCTCCGCGCCCGCGGCTTCGCCGGCGAGAGCGTGCAGGTCGTGCTCCGGCGCGAAGGCGCCGTCGTCGCCTCGACCACCGTGAAGCTCGAGCGCGGGAAGGACCGCTACACGGTCCCCCTCTCCTTCGCGCCGGACCGGACCGGGACCTTCGTGTTCACGGTCGCGACGCCGGTCCTGCCCGGGGAGGCGGTCGCCGAGAACAACGCGCGGTCCTTCGTCCTGCGCGTCATCCGGGATCGGGTCCGCGTCCTCCTCGTGGCCGGCCGGCCGAGCTGGGACGAGCGGTTCCTGCGCGGGCTGCTCAAGCAGGATCCGAACGTCGACCTCGTCTCCTTCTTCATCCTCCGCACCAACGCCGACGACCCCGGGCCGCAGCAGGAGCTGTCGCTCATCCCGTTCCCCGTCGCGGAGATCTTCGGCGAGCAGCTCCGGACCTTCGACGCGGTGCTGTTCGTGAACTTCGCCTACGCGCCGTACCGCGGGCTCGAGATCGAGCGCTTCCTCCCGAACCTCCGCGACTACGTCCGCAAGGGCGGTGGGCTCGCGATGGTCGGCGGCGAGCAGAGCTTCGGCGACGCGCGGTACGGGACGACCCCCCTCGCGGAGGTGCTCCCGGTCTCCCCGATCGACGGCAGCGCGATGGTCGAGGGCGAGCAGCGTCCGCAGCCGACGCGCGAGGGACTGCGCCATCCGCTCACGAGCCTCGTGCCGGGAGACTCGCAGAACCTCGCCGCATGGGCGGCGCTGCCGCCGATCACCGCCGTCAACCTGACGCGCGCGCTCGGGACGGCGGAGGGCGCCGCGGTGCTTCTCGAGGCGCCCGGCGTGACGGTGCAGGGCCGCCCGGCGCCGGTCGTGGCCGTGCGCGAGGTCGGCGCGGGTCGGACGCTCGCGGTGACGACCGACGGGTCCTGGCGCTGGGGCTTCCTCGCGGCGGAGTCGGGCCAGGGGAACCGCGCGTACCTGCGCTTCTGGTCCTCGGCGCTCCGCTGGCTCGTGCGCGACCCCGCCCTCGCCCCGGTGCAGGTCGAGCCCGACAAGCCCGCGGTCGAGCCCGGCGCGCCGGTCGGGCTCTCGGTGTCGGTGCGCTCGCCCGACTGGGGTCCCGGCGCCGGCCGGAGGGTCGCCGCCGAGCTCGTCGACGAGGCCGGCCGATCCGTGGCGACGGGCCAGGCCGTCGCCGGGCCCGACGGGAACGCACGGCTCGAACTCACGCCTCCGGGGCCGGGCGCTTACAAGATCGTCGCGAAGGCGGACGGACGCGACGCCGAGGCGGCCACCGCCGCCGTCGCGGTGCGCGGGGCAGGGCCCGAGGACGCCGACGCCGCGCCGCGGCCGGAGCTGCTCGCTGCGCTCGCGGAGGCGACCGGCGGCGCGTTCGACGCACTCCCCGGAGGCGGATTCCCCCGGCTCGCGATGGCGGACCCCGAGGTGGTCGAGATCGGACGCAGGAAGGCGGTGCCCATCTGGGACCGTGCATGGTTCCTCGCCGCGCTCGCGCTCACCTTGGCGGGTGAATGGATCCTGCGCCGGCGCTGGGGGTACTGGTAACGTCCCGCGGCCAGGCGGGCTGGACGGGCCCGCGGCGTCTTAGGTTCGGAGGCCTCCACGGCGAGGGGCAGATCGTCCCCGGCCTCGAGAGCGCGCTCGCGGGACTCGACGTCGGCGAGCGCAAGCAGGTGGTGGTCGCGCCCGCCGAGGGGTATGGCCAGCACGATCCTGCCGGCCTGCAGGAGGTCCCGCGTGGCGCCCTCCCGCCGAACTTCGATCCGAAGGCCGGGATGGAGCTGACGGCGGAGGGGCCGCGCGGCGAGCCCGTGCCGTTCGTCGTGCGCGAGGTGCGGCTCGAGACGATCCTCATCGACCTGAACCACCCGCTCGCCGGCAAGACCCTGCACTTCGACGTCACCGTCCGCGAGGTCCGCGACGCGACGGAGGAGGAGAAGTCGCACGGCCATGCGCATGGGCCGCACGGCCACGGACCCTAGCGCCAATGCCGGTCACTTCGCGGTGCCGGCCTCTCGAGGTCGCGCACATCGTGGTGCGACTCCAGCTCGACGATCTCGTCGCCCGGACCGAACGCCGCCGTGGCGGGCCGGGGAAGGCGCCGTCCTCCTGCGCCGCCGCCAGAGTCGCGACCGGCGCCGGCCTGACGAGAGGACCCGGAAACGCAGATGCCGGCGCACGCCCGGGCGCGCCAGCGGCCCACGGCACCGGAACCGGACTGCGACCGGCACGGCGGAACCAGTGCGGGCGCCACCGAGGACGAGCGGGTCTGGCGTGTGCCGCTGTCACGCCGCGTGCACGCCGGCTCCGTCGATCGGAGCGGTCCGAACGCAGCGACGGCGGCGTGCTCGTCGGAGACGCCTCCCCAGCCCTTG
>WNGL01011866.1_pt1 | contig 10547 bp, 10 predicted proteins | sample 5400591 | NCBI WGS metagenome assembly WNGL01 (sample SAMN13153377, study PRJNA577476) | soil metagenome | isolation source: 80 cm soil or saprolite under Garry oak tree replicate 1 | place: USA:California | collected 2016-06-15
AAACTGGCGGCGGGCGTTTCGGCATTGCTCATCGCTATCTTAGGAATCGTAGCGTTGGTCGACAAATTACTCGGCGCCGGCAGTTCGTGGTTGGGAATGAGCGAACCGCTTTCGTTTGTGAGAATCTTGAGCTGGATATTCTATCCCTTTGCCTTTCTGCTTGGAGTGCAAGCGAGCGATGTACCAATATCTGCTCGCTTGCTGGGCGAGCGGGTCATCCTTACTGAGGTCTTTTCATACAACCATCTCGCCCAGTCGATCTCCAGCGGACAGATAACCGATCCTCGGACCGTGGTTATCCTGAGTTACGCGCTTTGCGGATTCGCACACGTGGCAGCGATGGCAATTTTTGTCGGGGGCACGGCGGCGCTTGCTCCCTCGCGCCGCGACGATCTCGCCAGCCTCGGCTTACGAGCCCTGCTGGCGGCAACTCTGGCGACGCTGATGACCGGGTGTGTGGCGGGGATCTTCAGCAACGGCGAAGGGGTGTTGCTCTTGAGAGCGGGCTAAGTTCACGCTATTAGCCGGCCGGTCTCCAGGACATGAGGCAGGTAAATTCTTGAAATACCCGGTTATAAAAATGGTAGGCGCGTGGGGATTTGAATAGCCGTTTTCTGTCACGGCACCTCGAATTTTTCAGCGCGTACTTTTTGAAGTGAGTGTCCGTCATACATGGTCACGCCTTTTCCTTAGTTCAAGCAGAATGATATGCGACGGAGAAAAACCGGTCACCTTCGAGTTCGCAGGCATCCTCAAAGACCGTATCTTGCAACTGAGTATCAGGTCCACGCCCCAATTACCTCAAATAAAAAGTACGCATTGTGCGAATGGAGAGGTCTCACATGGGGTTCACACTCCTTTTCATTTCTTTAAGTTCGTTAATGCTGGCGATTCACAGTAGTCGCGATAACTAATATGCAGACAATCGTGCGCAATTTACTCAAAAAATGTTGGCGGCTAATTTTAATTTGTTGCGAGTAGACGACTTCTCATAGTGCACCCAATAAGAAAGAATGCGCAGTAGTGGTCCAGCAACAAACTCATTAGATCTATGTAACGAGCGCTTGGAACGAACTCACCCTGAGGGGGCTGGGGGTAGGTAATGAAAACTATGCTCCTTGTGTTTATGTTGTCTCCTGTCGCTTTGGTTAGCGGTCAGTCGAGGTCTGATCGGTCGCGGGATAGCTTGTTCGGTCCTGTTCAGACCGTCGTAGAAACATACTCACAATCGGAGTGCGGCCCTGGGAGATACGGCGGTTCGGTGGCGATTACCAGCTATGACCGTGAAGGACACATGACCACCGAAGCTTACGATCCGTCCTTCTGCTACTCCCCCGTTATCCACTACAGACACGATCCGGACGGCTCGGTGCATTCTTACCAGGACGGCAACCGCTGTGGGGACATGCCGGTCCAAATACCGCTCTATAAAATCTTGCGCGGCTACGACTCATCGACTAACACGCTGAAGGAGGAGTATTACCACGGCGGTGTATTGGTCTCGCGGATCGTATATGTTTATGACAGAAAGGGCCGCCCCGCTAAGAAGAGGACATTCCAGGCAGCCGAGCCCGTTACTGGTGAGAGCCGCTTCACGGGCCCAGCGTCGGATAAGTTTAAGCCCTTCGCGATGGAGGAGGTTTACAAGTACGGGACGGGGGCATTTCCTGATAGGGTCACGTTCATAAGGGATGGTAAAGCTCTGTGGAGTTATTCATACGAATATGTATTGGACCCGAAGGGAAATTGGACCCAAAGAATAGCGGTTCAGCACCCCGGGACGGTCCAAGTGCCGACACTCAAGACTGTGACCTGCCGCGAGCTGACTTATTGGACGCCGGGTGTGACGCCCGCTGGAGTCGCCGGGTTTAGCCAGACACCTGTAGATCAACCGAAGGTCCCCCAAGCTCCTCCACTAGGGATGACTGACCAACTCGATCAACTCGCTTGTGGCCATTATGATCCAATGTGTTACATCCGAGCCGCCCAGTCGTTGGCAGAAAGAGGAGAGCAGCTCGATCTTGCACTAGCTTGCGTCCAGCGGGCAATGGCTATTCCCCACATTCCGAACGATGCCGTTCCGAGGCAAGGTTTCTTTTTGATTCTTGGTTACGTGCAGATTAGACGGGGTGAGTTTGATAAAGCGATCGCTACTTTGACCAAGGGAGCAGAAGCGGCACCTGAGTATTCGCGTCTTGAGCAATATCTGACCTATCTTGGTTTAGCATATGAGAACACAGGTCGGATTGATGAGGCCATTGAGACATATGTCAGTTTGGCCGGCGGCCTGAAAGAAATCAGCGATGGGCCGAATGAAAGGTTACTTACCCTTTACCGAAAACGGTTTGGTGGCTTAGAAGGTCTGAATGAAAAGATTGAGGCCAACCGGCTAAAAACTCGAAAGAAATTCTTTGTAGAAAGTCAGCTATTGAGCATACCTGCGCCAGACTGGTCGCTTCAAGATTTGAACGGCAGACATGTTAGCCTCTCTGACTTTTCGAACGAGGTCCTCGTGTTGAGCTTTGTCGGTGCGGGAGGGAACGTCTATGAACCGACTCTTAAGTTCCTCCAGGCGCAATACGAGAAATACAAAGACAAAGGAGTTGCTTTCGTGTGTATTGATTTTGCAGAAAATCCAGACACACAGACCATTAAAATTAACCTCGAGCGAATGGGCGTCACAATCCCTACGCTAATTGACTACTCAGAAGTTGCCAGGCGTTACAAGACGATTGAGCCGTTGATTGTTCTTATTGATCAGAGAGGTATGATTCGATTTAAGAACTCGATATGGCATGACTATCGTCCTTTTGTGACTGAACAAATAGAATTCTTACTCCAGTCACAGGCGAAATAGCAGGAACGAAGCATAACAATCGCCTGAGCTATCAACTAGGAGTTTTTGCGGCTTGAATTGGAGCCTTTTGGAGCCTTGGTGAAAGGTGGTCAAGAGCTAAGTTGTTGAAAGCATTGGTAGGCGCGTGGGGATTTGAACCCCAGACCCCTACCGTGTCAACGCCGTCCCTGGTCAACTCTCATAACACGTAATCATTCTCATCCCCATAAACATTGACGAAGGCATTAGAGTAGTCACGCTCAAAGTTCCAAAAACGAATAGGGTCGAGGCGTAGTCTGCCAAAAGTCTGCCAAATTAGTCTCACCCGATCATGACGCGCGTGCAAGTGTTCTCGGGGGCTCGTTCCTTTACTGAAATGCGTACCTCAACGCTGTGACCCAGGCGATTTAGGATTGCGAATAAGCGGTCCGCTGAAAATCCGGAAGGCCGGCCACGTAGGAGATGCGATACTTTGGGCTGATCCAAACCCATACGCTCGGCCGTCTGAGTTTGCGTCCAGCCTTTCTCCTCAATCGACTGAGCAATCTTGGTCGCTAGCTTTGCTTTCGATAGAAGCTCTTCCGCGTCTCGGAAACCAAGATCGGCAAAAACGTTGCCGCTGCCGAGCTCGACCTTCTCATCGATCGCTCTTGTTTTGCGAGCCTTCGTAGCTTTGACTTTTTGTTTCATCTGTCACGTCCTCGGCGGTGCTAATCGCCTTTTGTAATCCTTGTTCCGAGTCCGCAGCCACCCTCGCGTTAGAGCGGCAGATGTTTAAGGACATTCTCCCATTCATCCTTATCGCTGCACGAAACGATGATTTCAAGATCATTAATCACTTGGCTCATGGGCAGACGTCGGGAAACAATGATGACACCGGCAACACTTTCGCCTTTGGCGATCCGGGCTCCCGCGTGGTAGGGCATGGTGCTGCGATCGTGTGTCACAACAACGCGCGTATGCTCCGCTGCCCAAGCCAGTAGATCCGGATCAGACGCATCACTGAGACCCACTTGATGAGCGGTTAAAACATCTAAGTTCGGAACGCGAAGTAACAGCCCGCGAAGGATGACTTGATCGAGATCTTGATCAATGAGCAACCGCAGCATGGCAGCGCAGTCTACCCCGTAGGCGTTGCATCGCCGTTCTCTTGAGCCGCGGTCCACCGGCCCAATATACGAGAGCGTAGTTCGGCGATCTCGGCTTGGTAGTCAGAATTAGACTCCAGTTGTTCCTGAAGGTTATCTGCTGCTGTTTCTTGCTCCTCCAGATACGCTTCTATTTCCTGGCGATGTGTAAGGTAGTAAGCAATACTCGAGTAGACATCGCCGAGGCTGAGAGAAGGAAAGCTCTGAACAATCTGCTCGGCTGTCGCTCCGAGTTTGAAATGATGAATAATAGAATCCAGACTCACTCGCGAGCCTTTAATGCGAATAGTCCCCTGCTCGGTGACAGTGAGTGGTACGTTGATGGTTTCTTCCAAGGCAACCATAATGGAGTTGATTATACCTGATGGATGCGGCTAAGCCGAAGATAACGTGAGAACAATAGCAGTAGAGAGCAATAACCCACTATCGTAGTCTCTTTTTCACTGGTGTTGACTCGTGGACAGCGACGAGATTCTGAAGGCTGAGCTCGAAAGGGCGGTAGCGGAATGCGAGCGTTTGCGCGAAGAAAACGCCCGGCTCAAGCTTCGTGTTGGTCAAGCACCAGATACCCAAACTTCAAGCGCTGGGCAGGCTTCCACACACAACAAGAATGTAAGAACGTCGGCAACCGTAAAGGCTGACTCTCTGCCAGAACTCAAAGTGTCCTTATTCAGTAGTTTGTTTCGCGGAAGAGGCGATGTGTACGCGCTCAGGTGGGAGGGCAGAAACGGTCGGACTGGCTATTCGCCTGCGGGTATTCGCGAATGGAGCCAGGCAGCTTCCGCTGGTCGTGGACAGAAGAAATCATTTCGCCACAGCAAGCTGTTCCCTCTGAGCGAGAATGTGATCAGAGATCATCTGCTCGGAAAGCAAACCATAGGAGTCTACCCTTTACTACAGGACGATACCTGTTGGTTTGTGGCAGTTGACTTCGACAAGAAGAGCTGGGAAGCGGATGCGTGCGCTTTCTTGAAGATGTGCCAGGAGACTGGTGTACCTGCGTCGCTTGAGCGTTCACGATCGGGTAACGGCGGCCATGTCTGGATGTTCTTCGCAAGTCCGGTACAGGCGGCACTAGCGCGGAAGCTTGCGAGCGCCCTCCTGACCCGCACGATGGAGCGGCGTTACGCGATGGGACTCGATTCTTATGACCGGTTGTTTCCAAGTCAGGACACAATGCCCAAGGGCGGATTCGGAAATCTCATAGCCTTGCCCTTACAGCACGGCCCTCGCGAAAACGGCAACAGCGTCTTCGTAGACGATCAGCTACGGGCGTACGACGACCAGTGGACGTTCCTTTCCTCGGTAAAGCGATTGGGCCCGGACGAAGTTCAAGTACTTCTTCGCAAGGTGTATCCAGCCGGCGACGTCATTAACATTAAACACAGCGCATCCGATTACGACGAAGCGAGTGATCCGTGGATCCTCCCGCCGTCTGGCCAGCATTCATTCAAGATCATAACCGAACCGCTGCCTCCAAAAACATCAATCAAACTTGGGAATCTGATTTACGTCGAAAAGAAAGACTTACCCGATGCATTTCTGGATCGCTTGATCCGGTTGGCCGCCTTTCAGAATCCGGAGTTTTACAAAACTCAAGCGATGCGCCTTTCGACCTTCGGCAAACCCCGCGTCATCGCATGTGCTGAGGACTTACTTCATCACATCGCTCTGCCTCGTGGGTTGCTGAAAGAGGTGCTCGATCTGTTCCACAGTAATCGCATCGTGGTTGACGTGACCGACCATCGGTTCGGTGGAGTTCCCATTGAGGTCGATTTCCAAGGCGATCGTCGTGCGGCGCAGACAGAGGCAGCAAAGGCTTTGGCTGCTTGTGATGAAGGGATCCTTTGCGCCCCGACAGCATTTGGGAAAACGGCAGTTGCTGCACAGCTGATTGCGCTACGCAAAGTGAACACGTTGGTGCTGGTGCATCGGCGTCATCTAATGGATCAATGGCGGGAGCGATTGGCGCTGTTCCTCGGGCTTAGCACCAAGGACATCGGTCAGATTGGGGGCGGGAAGACCGCGCGAAACGGACGACTCGATGTAGCAGTCATACAGAGCCTGATTCGAAAGGGCGACGTGAAGGACATAGTGGCCGAATACGGCCAGGTGATCGTGGACGAATGCCATCACGTCTCCGCCTTCTCATTCGAGCGAGTGTTGAGAAAGGTAAAGGCAAAGTACGTCGTCGGATTGACGGCGACCCCAGTTCGCAAAGACGGGCACCACCCAATCATCCTTATGCAATGCGGTCCCATTCGCTTCAATGTGAGCAGTAAAAAGCAGGCCGCAGCTTCAGCTTTTCAATACGAGGTCATACCCAGGATAACCGAATTCACAGTACCTCCCGAATGGAATGGCATAGGCATACAAGATATCTACACCGCTCTCATTCATGACGACCAGCGAACAGACCTTATCGTCGCCGATGTTGTGGGCGCAATCGAAGACGGACGTTTTCCTTTGCTACTCACCGAACGTACGGACCACTTGCAGCTTTTGCACGAAAAGCTGGCGCGACGGGTGCCAAACGTTTTTGTGATGAAGGGCGGAATGGGAAAGAAACAACGCGATTCGATGGCTGCGGAGATCGCTGCAGTTCCGGCAGACCAGCAACGAGTCATTCTCGCCACGGGACGTTACATTGGAGAAGGCTTCGACGACGCGCGGCTGGACACACTGTTCCTCGCAATGCCCATTTCGTGGCGTGGGACTCTGCAGCAGTACGTGGGGCGACTTCATCGGCTCCATGAGAACAAACACGTAGTTAGAGTGTATGACTATGTCGATGCTTGCGTACCGGTACTAAATCGCATGTACGAAAAACGCTTGAGAGCGTACAAGGCTGTCGGCTACACCGTGGCTCGGCCATGTGGCGAGCAAGAGGCGCAGGCTGATCTGAAATTTGCCGCCATCGAGCGAGTCGCGGTTCAAGCGGCCATTGCTTTTGAAGAAGCACGAGGCTGCAAGGTAGAAAGTGTCGAAAGCGACACTCGTGGCTTTGATCTGATCTCGCGCCGTGCGCCTTCCGATATTGCACGAGAAACGGTCGAGACGCGGTTCATCGAAGTAAAAGGGCGAGCTGCGATTGGTGAGATCGCACTTACCGCCAACGAATACAAAACGGCCCAGCGCTTGGGCGATGACTACTGGCTATACGTCGTCTTCAATTGCGCGTCCCAACCTCAGGTAACCACCATTCAGAATCCTGCTCGCTTCGATTGGGAACCGTTGTCAAAGATTGATTGCTACCGCATTAAGGCAGAAGTGATTCTGAAGCGCAACTGAAACCAACCACTTAATCTAACAATCTCCATTTGTGCATGGACTTTTCCCGCAGCGGTTCGCGCATTTCACCATAATAAGCAAACTCATCCAACGAGAACGCTTCACTAGTAGATGGCTCCGTTTTAAGTTCACGCCCTCTTCTTGCCCACAACATGCTGTCGACATCTGGTTGTTTCGATTTTTCGTGTGTGGTAAGGAATTGTTGATCACAGAATCAACGTGCTAGAGAGGCGGGCGGGGCGCGTTACTGCAGAGTCCAAAAAGGCGATGTGCTGGTTCCGTCGAAGGCGGTTTTGGTTGCGAAGGGCAAGGATGGCAAGCCCCGCGTTTTGCCTTTGAACCAGACCGCGCAGAGCATCTTCCGGATCTTGCTTGAGGACTCAACGACCGGCGAGTGGCTGTTTACCAATCGCAAAAATGAACCGATTAAGACGATCAAAAAAGGCTTTTCCGCCGCCTGCAAGAGGTCGGGCATCGAGGATCTGCGGCCATATGATCTGCGTCACACGTTTGCGACTCGCTTACTTGAACGAGGGGTTCATCACTTTGTGATTTCCGCCTTGCTCGGACATGTAACTCCAATGACAGGATTCGGCGCGGCGTCGCGCATGACACCTGGTTACGCTCATGCCACTTGGGACATGATGGTGACCGCCATTGCGATGCTTGAGCAGCCTTTACGCTTAAACGAACGCACACTCGGGGCTTGAGACGTCAAGCTTTCCCAAAGCGGCGGCGTAATCTGGCAGCTGACCAGTTCGTCTGGATGATAGGAAAGGAAAGAGCCGACTCTTTGGCCGTAGGAGGAGCTCAAGGTTGGATCGCTTAATTGGTCTCAGTTAACCCATGACTCTTCAATAGCAAACCGCTCTTCCGGAGGTTCCTTATAACTCATGATCAATTCGCCCCTTCGCATTAGATCAAAGGGATTCTCCGAGATCCATTTATTCACCAATGCTGAGTTTAATATGGCGCGGAGTGTACACATCTCACGGTTAACCGTGGCGGCGTTGTGCACTATGTTACCTTCTTTGTCACTTCGATGCCGTTCATTTCGGTAAACTCGCAAATGGCCAAATCTAATATCCCGTATTTTCATCTTCCCGAAGAATTCATTGAAGCGCACGAACTGAGCATCATACGCATCGCTGTCTATTGCCTCTCGAAGTTTGCGACCTTCCACGTCGTATAACGCTTTACAATCCTCTGTCTCCTGAAAATGCCTCGCCAAGTGTGCGAAGCTGATGTCGCTAGAGTCCTCCATAGCCTGGAACTCAGCTGTAAACTCATGTCGCAACGCTATCTTGAGCAGTATCGCTTCCCTCCGCGTGCGCGCACTTTTTGATCTTTCCTTACGCTTACCGCTAGTCTGATCCTTGTAGATCAGACGAGCGGTCCACTCTAATCGAGCGCCCCTCCGTCGTTTGCGGACAGTTGTGAAGTACTTCATGCAGAGTCCTCTCCCCTCTTTTAAGATACAAAGAAAAGACCCAACAAACGAGAACTATTTTAGTGGGAAGGTTGGCTGAGGAAGGCTATCTGAAGCACTAGAGCTGTTAGGCAAGTCTGTTGATGGGAAACGATCATGCTTTGTGTTTGTCGGCTGTCCCACTTTTGTCCCACCTCAATCAATTCTGTCGGAAGGAAACAGGGCCGAGAACTACAAATCCCGTGAAAATCGCGAGTCTGCCAAAAGTCTGCCAAATTCTGAAGGCTTCGACGAGGGGAGGACGAAAGTAACGAATTAACTCAAGAAAAATGGTAGGCGCGTGGGGATTTGAACCCCAGACCCCTACCGTGTCAATCCGCCAAAACGCGCCGGGTATAGCGCCTAGTTCGTTTTTACGGCGGAGAAAATAAAATCGAGCGGCTAGAGAAGTCGACCTACGCTGCTGAGACTGCATAGATGCCAAGCGCATTCCGGCAGAATTCCGGCAAAATCTAATTGCGGCTCTTTCGGGCCAACATCTGATTCCCTTCTCTCACGCCCCAAAGGCCTTTACCCGGCGTCACTCAACTATTAACACACCGCACGCAAGAAGAAAACAGCAGCCCAGACGAAAGCCTACTCCGAACAGATGAAGAAGATTTGGGTCAGCGGAAAAAAGCGAAGAGGTAATTGTTTGCTAGTTCTGGGCAACGTTGAAATTTGGTTGCTCAAGTCAAGGTCGCACCGCCTTTTCTCTAACGGCAGCCGGGGTGTTTTGGTTTTCTATCCCACATCAATAGGCGATCACTTACCTGAATTCTGCCACACCCACTAAGCAGAATAAATAAGCGCGGACAGCGTTACCGCGAGATCATAAGAGAGATCCAAAGGAGCAGAACAAATGAGATTCTTACTTGGCGTACTCGTTGGCTACAGCATGCGAGGCGAAAGGAAACTACTAATCACAGTCCTTGCGACCGTAGCGTTCATTGTCTATATACTCTTGCCGGCAGTCGCACTCGTGGCGCTCCATTTGGACGTACAACAGGAGCGCCAGTCGAGTCCAGCTCAAACCAGGGTTCCGGCGCTCAAAGGATTGAGTTATAAAAACGCCGAAACCAAACTTCACGCCTCTAACTTAAACATTCAACTACTGGCGACACGCTACGATCTACCACTTGAGCCCGGATTGATTGTCGATCAAACTCCACAACCTGGAGAGGAAGTTGATTACGGTTACCCTGTTGGCGTTAGAAACAACTTACTACAGTTATCAGTAAGTGCAGATAATTCTATCCAGTCGCGGTACCTGCGAATCTCGTGCGGGGAAAAAAGTCCTGGGTGTCTTGCCTCAAAGATAAACGCACTGTATTTTCAAATTTGCGCAGACACAAAATGTGGTCTAGGGTCTCCAACGACTTCCAACGGTTAGATAGAACGAAACACATCATGGACATACCGACGAGGACGGCCAAGGCGCAGCACTTAGCGAAGACGATCATAGACGACCTTGAGGCGCTGCTCTCTACAAATAGCGGAGGCACTCAAGGAGAACGTTGATAGGGTCACATGCTTTAGCGACCTGCACGACTACATGGACGCGAACACGCTCGGTGAATCTGAGGACGTTTGGGAGGAGCTAACCGACCTATAGGTTCAGAGGGCGATGGGCAGAAGGTGCAGCGTGCCTGCGATGTGCTGAACGAAGCTCAAAACACCGTTGACGAATGGATCAAGCAGTGCCCTGCGGCCAGCGCAAAAGGACAATCGTTAAACGCGTCAGATCGGACGTCATTGGGAGCAAAATAATGGATGAGTCATCAAAGGTTGCACGTCTCTTTAG
>WNGL01019385.1_pt1 | contig 10546 bp, 11 predicted proteins | sample 5400591 | NCBI WGS metagenome assembly WNGL01 (sample SAMN13153377, study PRJNA577476) | soil metagenome | isolation source: 80 cm soil or saprolite under Garry oak tree replicate 1 | place: USA:California | collected 2016-06-15
TCGGTGCTGGCCGTGACGACGCGTTTGATCTCATACGTTCTAGCCAGGGAGGGAAAAATCTGGGAAAGGACCATCACTCCTTCTCCTTTGTCCGCAGGCCTCATCCACATGCCTGCGGAGGTTTTTCCCTATCTTATCACCTCAGCACGAAACTTGACGAAGAGCCCGGGTTTGGGACATTTGAGACTTGGGGGGGCTCTTCGTCAAATTAAGTAAGCCTGCTTGTTTATAAGCTATTGAAATGCACCGAAGGTTTTTCCAGAATGGGGAGTTACAGGAAACGCAAGGGTTCCTTCCACAAAACCCTGATGAACAAAGGAGCTCCTTTTCTTCCAATGTCATACTTCAAATTTCTATGCAGAAATTGAGAAAGGATATCCGTTGTTTACATCAAATCCATGAGGTATAATTGTTTAAGCGCTACCCGCTTCGTCTTCTTATTAGCGGAGTTCCTTTTGCGCCTAGAGCCTTTCCTGGTCTAACAGGCTTTCCTGCGTCGTTTCATCAGTAATTTGAAAATAGCCCCCAAAAGGAGATGAGAGAATGGCTAATCGTCTGGGCCGACAGCTTGGCAACTATCGTCTGACCAAGCTTTTAGGACAGGGTGGCTTTGCTGAAGTCTATCTGGGTGAGCATATTCATCTTGGCACTCAAGCGGCTATCAAAGTGCTACACACTCAATTGACCAGTGACGATGTGGACAAGTTTCGCGCCGAGGCACGCACGATTGCCCATCTGATCCATCCCCATATTGTGCGCATCCTCGAGTTTGGCGTCGAGGACAAAACCCCTTTTCTCGTTATGGACTATGCCCCTCTTGGCACGGTGCGTCAGCGTCATCCTAAGAGTGTAGCACTGCCATTGGCTACCATCGCTCCCTACGTCAAACAGGTAGCCGAGGCCTTGCAGTATGCCCATGACGAAAAAATCATTCATCGGGATGTGAAGCCAGAGAATATGTTGCTAGGGCGACGCAACGATATCTTACTCAGTGATTTTGGTATTGCGCTGGTGGCACAGAGTTCCCGCTACCAGAGTACTCAAGATATGGCTGGTACGATGGCCTACATGTCACCAGAGCAGATTCAAGGCAAGCCACGCCCTGCAAGCGATCAGTATTCATTGGGGATTGTTGTCTATGAATGGCTCAGCGGAGATCGGCCATTTCATGGGTCGCTCACCGAGATGGTGGGTCAACATCTGTCTGTGCCTCCTCCACCCTTACGAGAGAAAGTTCCAACGATCTCGCCCAATGTTGAGAAAGTAGTGATGACCGCGCTCGACAAAGACCCGAAGCAGCGTTTCATGAATGTACAGGCATTTGCTACTGCTTTGGAGCAAGCCTCGCTCTCAACACAGCAGGCTCCAGCTATCTTCTCGGATCAGTCACTCCAACCTAGCGTTGAAGAGATTCCCCCAACACAGTATGCCTGGCCTTCTGTAGCAACCCTCTCATCCAGCCAATCAATCCAGAACAATATGAGTCGTCCGCCTATCGGATCTCAGGTAGCTAAAGGGAGCATCTCACGACGAACCATAGTAACGGTTCTAGTGCTGCTGGCTCTTGTAGTTGGGGCGAGTAGTTTTACTTGGCTACTGCGCTCGCAACAGTCATCTACACAAAATAATATTAACACTCTTACCTCTGGAACTACTCCCTCCTCTGCTCAATCGTCCACATCTAAAACCCTAGACGTGCAGGCTAATAGTGATTGGCAAAATAGCGGAGTGTCTGTATTGAAAGGAACAGTCGTAACAATTGAATATGTCTCAGGGTTTTGGCGACCCTGGCCTGGTGTTAATTTTGATGGAAAAGGTTGCTTGTCATGTAACCCACAGAATGATCCAAATGATATTTATGTTCCTTGCCATCATGGAAGTCTTATTGGTCGTATCGGAACTCAGGTGTTCTGTATTGCTAACGGTGCAACGATAACCGCTACTGATACTGGAACGCTGGATTTACGCATAAATGACAAAGTGATTTATGATGACTCAGGGGCCATAACCGTTCGGATTACTTCAGGATAATGTCACACCTACCGATGTCAGATGGTACAACCACAAACGACAAGTGCGACACGTGTTTTTGATCGCGTTAACACGACTCGTTTTTAGACGTCTTTGACGTAAACATGGTATTGGGCTCCACAGAGAACTGAATTCTTGTCTAAGCAAGCAGGCTCACTTAAACGTTTGGTGTGAAATAGAAAGGACTTGAAAGAAAGGTATCGATATCCTACAGTGAGCTTGTCTATCCCATTCACAAGGAAAAGGAGCTCGCTGATGATGGACTGTGATACCTTGACTTCCGACACTGTACGTGATGATCGATGATTTTTGCCAGTCGCGAGGCTTTCATGAGAAACATCGGCCTGGACCACAGGCGTCGCTGTCGTGTAGCGAAGTGGTGACACTGGCGGTCTTTGGCCAATGGGCGCACTTTCCCAGCGAACGCGCCTTCTATCGCTACGCGGTGCGCCACTTGCGAGCGGCGTTTCCGACCTTGCCTGAGCGCGAGCAATTCAATCGTTTGCAGCGAAAGCCTCGCGATGTCATCGTGGCTTTCAGTTTGCACTTGGTGGACCAGATGCAAGCGCAACTGTGCCTGTATGAAGCCCTCGACAGTTCGGGCATTCCCACGCGAGATGCCAAGCGACGTGGCAGCGGATGGTTGGCCGGACAAGCCGATATCGGCTGGAGCACTCGCATTGGGTGGTATGAGGGCTTCCATCTGCTCACCTCGATTACCCCGACGGGTATGATCACCGGCTTTGGCTTCGCCGCGGCCAGTTGCAATGACCATTCTCTGGCCGAAACCTTCTTTGCTGTTCGGCGGCATCCCTCGCCGCGTCTGACCAGTGTCGGCGCTCCTGCACAGGGCGTCTATGTCGCTGACAAAGGCTTTGCAGGCGATCACTTGCATCGCCGCTGGCACGCGCACTATGGTGCAGAGGTGGTCAGCCCTCCGCACCAACGCAGTAAAGTGCGCTGGTCCAAGCCCTGGCGACGCTGGTTGGCTGGGCTGCACGAGACTCATTGAGACCATCTATGACAAGTTGCTCAATACCTTCCGGCTGGCTCGTGAACGCCCTCACGCGCTGGACGGCTTTCAAGCGCGCCTGGCGGCGAAAGTCGCTCTGCATAACTTTTGCCTCTGACTCAACGTGCAACTGGGCCGCGAGCCTTTGGCTTTCGCCGACTTGCTCGACTGGTAAGTTCGTCATCTCAATTCACACCAAACGTTTAATATGAGGAAGAGCCAGAAATTGATACCAATTACTTTGTTGGTTTATTACAACAAAGTATCGAGTTATCACAAGCAGGGACGTCAACTTAGTATTCATGAGCTGCGCGCAGGAGAAGCGCCTCAAGGGCTGGTTGCGTGCAAAGAAGGTGGCCTTGATCGAGTCAATCAATCCCGACTGGCGAGACGTGAGTGAAGCATGGCAAGGAGCATGACTATAGTCGATGAGGACGAGATCCTTCGCTTCGCTCAGGATGACAATCCAGGGCACCAGAGAGACCCTTCGCTTCGCTCAGGCTGATCTTATGATCTTACCACCCTCGAAACTTACTCAAGTGCAACAGCAACAGGTTGCGCAAATGAAGCTCAATGAGGAACTCCGCACGCTCTTTTCCTCTCAAAAGCGTCTCAGCTCTGCGCAGCAGAGCGAGCCACCAGTTGCTCAGTCACTTCCCACAGACGCGAGCCGACCGTTTGATCGTACGAGCGGCTGGAAGATTGTTTCTCTTGACTCTTCACAAAGTATTTGCCACTCACCCCTTCCACCTGGGGCGAAGTCGCCAGGTAGAGCGTGGTCTGAGCGCCCTGCTCGACCGTGAGCAGGAACGGCTTGAGCAACTTCATCGCCCAGGCGGCCGGGCCGTTCATCCCGTCCACAAAATTACTGGCAGTGACACCAGGATGCAGCGCGTTCACGGTGGCCCCTGTTCCCTCAAGTCGGCGCGCCAGTTCATACGTCCAGAGCAGAAGCGCCAGCTTCGCCTGATTATAATTTCTCAGATTGGCATACTTTTTCTCGCCTTGCAGGTTGTCAAATTCAATGCTGGCATTGGCGTGCTGCGCGGAACTGACATTGACAATGCGCGCTGGTGCGCTCGCTTTCAGGGTATCGAGCAGCAGCTCGGTGAGCAGAAAAGGAGCCAGGTAATTGACCGCCAGGGTTGCTTCAAAGCCATCGGGGGTGAGCGTGCGCGTCGGATAAGCACAACCAGCATTGTTCACCAGAAGGTGCAAGTGGCGATGTGTGTGTTGAAATTCGGCCGCCAGACGGCGCACGTCTTCAAGCAGACTCAGATCCGCGACCAGCAGCTCCACGTGTTGATTGCCAGTCGCCTGTTTGATTTCGGCCTGCGTCGCCTCACCTTTCGCACGGCTGCGGCTCACCAGCACCACGCTTGCGCCTCGGTTGGCCAGTTCTCTGGCCGTCACTTTGCCGATGCCCGAAGTGCTTCCTGTCACTAAGCAAATCTTTTCTTGCAGACGGTTCTCTGTCATGTTTGCTCACGCTTCTCCTTATGGACTACTTACTGAGGCCTTCTCTTCGCCCTGCTCCTCGCGCTCTGTGACGAAGACGTTTCTTTTCAAGAGAGGAGGATCGGCGCATGCGTTCGCGTGCATCCTCGCTTCTCCTCGCCTGTTCGCCTTCTGAGAGGAGCGGACACCCATTAAACTCAAGAGTACCATCAAAACAGGGCAAATAGCAAGGTTTTTAGGGTCTCCTTCCATTTTAGAGATGGCTGAGTTTCTAGTTCCGACTGGCTTTTTTCATGCTCAATCACCTGCCTCATTCCACGTTATGGAAGAGCTTTCCCCAAATGTGAGGAAGGAAACCTGCTCAACACCTTGAGTCCAGTTGGAGCTTCGCTCGTGGTAGGCCTTATTCCGCAAACGTGTCCTCTCTTTCGTCCGCGATCTGAAGCACAATTCTGCCGCGTCCATGACCGCCCTGGCCGTGCTCATGGGCCTGTTGCGCTTCACGGAGCGGAAATATCCTCCCAGCAGTCACTTTGAGATGGCCCTCATCGATCAACCGCGCCACCATTTGCAAGAGGGCGCTCGAAGGCTGAGAGTGGATCATTATTGCGCGAACGCCGCGCGCTTGCGCTTCTTCCTGTGGAGGCGGACTCGCGATCGAGATCAACGTTCCCCCTCGCCGGAGTGCGGTCAGAGCACTGAGAAGGGCTTTCCCTCCGACCCCATCGAGCACGAGATCCATATTCTGAGGCCTGCTCTGGGGAGGCGTCTTTGTGTAATCCACAACCGTATCCGCACCAAGCCCGCGCACAAAAGCGAGATTCGCCGCGCTGGCTGTACCAATTACCTGTGCGCCCTTCCATTTCGCCAACTGAACAGCGAACAGACCTACGCCGCCCGCCGCCCCCTGAATCAACACTCGCTGACCAGAGGTCAACCCCCCATGCTCAAACAGAGCTCGCCAGGCTGTTGTCGCGCCAACCGGGACAGTAGCGGCTTCTGCAAAACTCAAGGTTTCCGGCTTGAGAGCGAGAGCCTCGACAGATATGGTGAGATACTCGGCGTAGGCACCTTTGGCGCTCTGCCCATAGACGGCCTGTCCAATCTCGAAAGCCGTCACGCCAGGACCAACCTCCTCGACCACTCCCGACACCTCGATGCCAGGAATATAGGGAAAGGTTATGGGCATGACCTCTTTCAGGAAGCCCTGACGGATTTTCCAGTCGAGCGGGTTCACACCAGCCGCGTGAACGCGGAGGAGTACTTCGCCTGCCTGTGGTTGTGGACGCTCTACTCGTTCAAGTTTGAGCTGTTCTGGTCCACCATAGCCAGAGACGCGAACTGCCCACATGGTTTGTGTCACCAGTATCATCTTTTCCTCTTTTCCACTATCGTTCTACGCGATAAACTCTTGCGCGAAACGCCGCAGTTCATCCAGGTCGCGAGCGTTGGGAAATCTGAGGATCAATTCCTGCACGCCAGCTTGCTCGAACGCCACGATGATTTTGCGGATTGTCCCGGGACTGCCGATCAACCCACCACCGAAGGCTCTGGCTGCCTCAGGAAGACGGGCTTGAGCTTGCTCATCAGTATCAGCAAGCGAACAGATTGCGACGCTTGCGCGCCTGATGCTCTCATAGTCACGCCCAATGGCCTCACAGTGCTGCTTGAGCACTGCAAACTTGCGTGCCATGGTGGCCGGGTCGCCAAACACATGACAGGCATTGCCGTACTGTGCTACCAGCTTGAGCGTGACCTGTTCGCCGTTGCCTCCAATCAGCAAGGGGATATGGGGTCGCTGTACCCCTTTGGGCTGATTGATAGCATCACGAATCTGATAATATGTCCCTTCAAATGTGGCTTCCTCTTGTGTCCACATGGCAAGCAAGATCTGGATCGCTTCGCGCAGTTGCCGTGAGCGAACAGCAAGAGCAGGAAAATCGTAGCCATACGCGCGAAATTGCGCTTCAAGGCCAGGGTAGCCTGACCCGATCCCCAGGGTAAGCCGACCATGACTCATCACATCGACCGTCGAGGCCATTTTTGCCAGCAACGAGGGCTGGCGCAACCCGCTAGAGGTGACCATTTGGCCGATGCGCGCACGTCTGGTATCACGTGCGAGTGCCGCCAGCGTCGTCCAGCACTCGAAGAGGTTTTGAGAAGGGTCACCAGGCCAGAAGGCATCAGAAAGCCAGAGCGAATCGAAGCCCACCTCCTCGGCAGTCACAGCGACCTGCGTCATGGTCTCATAAGCCTCCACCGGGTCTGTGATCCCCGCCAGTTCCATCAGTGTGCCCTGCGGGAGCGCTATTCCAAATTTCATTGACATGAATGAGTATCTCTTTTCTCAAAAAAGTGCGCGTCCTGATTATTTTTATCAGCTCACCTCGTGAGACTCGCAAAAGCCGTGTGCTTCTGCCGAGGGTGACCATCAAGACGTCCATCTCTGTGTGATTCCGATAGCGATACAGTATGCCGATACAGAACAACTCTGCATCACATCGCCTCTTGAGTATAGGTGGGAGAGGGTATGATCTCACTGTCCAGAAAGACAGAAGTTCCCTGTACAAAAGGCCAGAGCCCGCGCGGGAAGCGCGCACAACATACTTTCTATATAATTTTGATAGGGTCTGCCTTTCTTGATCTCTTGTTTCTTGATCCCAAGTTGCTCGCATACTCGCCTTGTGTCATGGGAAGTAAAAATGCTGCCGTTGTCTGAGACCAGCACTTCTGGGACACCATAGGCGCGGACGGCCTTGTAGAAGACGGCAAAAAATGCAGCCATATCCTGCCGCAGAGAAATGGCAGAAGCCAGGACGGCTCTGCTAAAATTCTCCAGGATCGAGATGCAGTAGACCATCTCTACGCCAGGCAGCCTGTGCATATCCAGATAGCGAATATCCACGCTCCAGAAATGATGGCGCCTCTCCGCTCTGAACGGCATGGCCGCTTTGGGACCCCCTCTTTTGCGCGGCATCTGAAGGTGGTACAGATCTCGATTCAGGGACAGGACACGTCAACACGTCGATGGAGAGAGCAAGGTTTTTCGTCCAAAGGGTATGAATCACCTATGTCCACATGGTGATGAGTAGGTTTCTCCGAGAGCATAGCCGCCGGCGTCATCACCAGCAGCATGAACTCGACGACATCGAGCGCCTGGGTAATCTGCTGCCACCAATCCCTCCCACCTTCCATGCCAATGCGGTCCTGCCAGAGCGGTATGTGCTTAGCCTCCAGCCGGTGCCGCAACTGCGCAGCGAATTGTTCTCCATCAGAGCGAGCATAGGAGATAAAGACGCGCGGCGCAACGCCGGCGTTCGTGCTCGTCTTCCTGCCTGCCGTCATCCTGGTCCTCTCCGCGAAGTCATGGGAATGTGCCATGTGTTTGATGTACCGCCAGTATACACGACTCCTGCTCGATTGCACAGTAGCTACTACTCGACACGCAATATCTCATCGTGTCCTTACCCACCTTTGACTAGAGGCATAAAATGGCTCTTGATCCGTGCGCAAAAATCCTGCTTCTCTCTCGTATAGTAGTTGATACAGAAAATGCAGTCTCATTTCTGGGAGCTCCAGAGAAAAGGAGTCGAGACGTATGGCGTTGCCAATGTCCAGCCATCCAGTGCGGATAGTTTCCGCTGGCAAGACGTTCTGACCACCTTCCACAGGGTCAATGTCTACACATCGCACAACCAATCTAGCGGGGCTACTACTACCAGCATGCGCCACACCTATACGGTTCACTGCCACGATGGCCGCAAATTCGTTTTCAAACCCCCCTTGCCCGGGTTGAGGATCTCGGCGAAAGCATCGAAGTGAGAATATCTCCTGATCTGACGAAAAAGAAGAATGCCACAATGGGAATGGTGAAACCGGAAAATGGAAATTTTTGATCAACGCCCCGAAAAGGTAAAATCAGCAATAAATTCTTTCTTTACCAATTGTCATTGTGTAGCTTCCTATTCCTTAGACGCTCCTGCAAGAGGGATGATAAAATGAGGTGGCTGAGTTGTGGTGCTTTGAGCAGAGAGCTATCCACTCGGTGAGAAAGGCGAGAACCATGGTTGGGCTGGTCATTTTCTGGTTCCTGGGCAGTGTCGGGACAGGTTACGCTTGTGTGGTCGCGACACATGTCCTTCGCGATGGCTGGCGGCTGCGTCGGCGGGGGGTGAGCATCGAAGGCTCGATCACTGCACATCGCAAAGAGCGTATCTATAAACATCGAGATACCAATGCCACCTACTCCGTCACGTATCAGTATGTCTATGAGGGGACAGCCTATACGCAGGAGCAGCAGGTCAGCAAAGAGCACTATGAGCAGTGGGACACTGGAAAGACCATGCTCGTGCGATGCTTGCCCTCCCAACCAGGGGTTGCGACGCTGGTGGATGATGGCCTCGAGCGTCGCTGGGCTCCGTTGGTCTGGCTCTTGACCCTTGTCGCGATGCTGTTCTTCGTGGTGGGCTTGCTCGGCACGCTGGCTCAGGCACTCATCCCTCTCTTACCTCATGCAACTCCCTGACGGCACCCCATCGCCACTCTTGATCACCTCTCGGTTTTTCTTCGCTGCCGACGTTGCTCAGGTAAACAGGCTGTCTAACAAAACTCTACAAGAGAGTTTTTCAACAAGCTGTTATCATGGGCGCTTTGACGTAAGAGTAGTTTTCTGCGCTTGAGGGGGCAGTTCATGGTTGCTCTGAAACAGTGGGGGCAATACTCTCGTTCAACCGAGAGGATGGTCCTTGAGCATGGTCGCCTTGGGCGACCGGAGAGATTTTTTGCAGGTTTTGCGCAAGTTGCATTTCCTCAGGAAATGCAACTTGCGCAAAACCTGCAAAAGAGAGGCAGCAGAGGCTCTGCCTCTGCCTGCACGGGACTATTGCTCCCATGGAGACGCATGCCCTGCGGCCCTCTCCGAGACGAGTGTCTGGGTTGTCGGCTTATCAGGAGGGCAGTCCCTGGTCGCGAAGTTGCCCCTGGTGACGGCTTACGTGGCACTCCCCTGATTACCAGTAGAGTTCAACGAGTTTCCCATCATGATTGCCACAAATGGCGTGCTGGGTGTTTTCACCGGAGACAAAGTAGCCACCAACGGCACCTACTCCAGCTGGGAAGTTTGCCAGCACATCCTGGTGGACGCCCTGACCGGACTTCCAGTAGACCTCTGTAACATTGTTATCATTGGTCCCGACAATCACATGTTGGCTGCCTTCGGTGGGGACAAAGTAGGCCGAGACTCCACCAAAGGTGAAATTGCTGCTGAATTGGGTCAACTTGTCTTGATGGATGCCCTGGCCGGATTTCCAGTAGACCTCATACAACTCATCACTGCTAGTTCCGTAGATGGCATGTTGTGAGTCTTCACTGGGGACATAATAGGCACCGACGCCAGCGATCTGTATGGAACTTACCAGCACATCCTGGTGGACACCCTGACCGGACTTCCAGTAGACCTCATGCAGGGTGCCGTCAGTGGTTCCGACGATGGCGTGTTGTGAGTCATCTTTAGGGTCATAATAGGCCGCGATACCGTTAAAGCCATTCGTGAAGGTGGTCAATACGTCCTGGTGGACGCCCTGACCGGACTTCCAGTACAACTCGATTAACTGGGCGGTACGGGTCCCAATAATGGCATGTTGAGAACCGTCTTTGCTGTTGTAGTAGCCGCCCACGCCAACGACCCCGTTAGCAAAGTTCCCTAGCGTGTCTTGATGGACGCCCTGACCGGTTTTCCAATAAACCTCCGTCAATGTGCCGTCGCGGAACCCGACAATGACATGCTGAGTGCCTTCAGGGGCAACGAAGTAGCCAGCAACACCGATAATAGCATTGTTGGGACTGAATTGTACCAGTACATCCTGCGAAATCGTCATGAGATTCTTTCCTTTCTTCTTGCAGTTTTCAAACTAGAGATGAGAGCATCGTTACGGAGATGCCCAAAGAACAAGACGCGGGATATTGCTTTTTTTAGTGTATGAATAAGCAAAACAGTACATCGCTTAGTATCGGTGTGATTTTCGCTAAAACATGGTTCTTACGCAC
>WNGL01010721.1_pt1 | contig 10544 bp, 7 predicted proteins | sample 5400591 | NCBI WGS metagenome assembly WNGL01 (sample SAMN13153377, study PRJNA577476) | soil metagenome | isolation source: 80 cm soil or saprolite under Garry oak tree replicate 1 | place: USA:California | collected 2016-06-15
GCATTTTCAGCCGCTGCGCCTCGAGCAATTTCCCCCTGGCTTCAAGGTCGACGATGCGCGCGTCGAGTTCTTCGCGAATGGAACGCAGCGCTCGATTCAACTTGTCAGCGGGCGTGACGAATTGTTTGGCGGGATAAAATGTGATCACGCCAAGCGATTCGTGCGCGTGACCTGTCAAAGGATCGAATCGCGTGATCGCATCAATTTCGTCACCGAAGAACTCGAGGCGGACCGCTTCTTCATCGGCAGTGGCTGGGTAGATTTCGACGACATCGCCGCGAACACGGAACCTGCCGCGCGCGAAATTGATGTCGTTGCGCTCGTATAACATGTCGATCAAACGGCCAAGCACCGCTTCGCGGCTGATGTGCTGGCCCCGTTTTACCGTGAGCAGCATGTTCAAGTAATCTTCCGGCGATGTGATGCCGTAAATGCACGAGACGCTTGCGACCACGATGGTGTCACGGCGCGAAAGCAATGCGCTGGTCGCGGCGAGCCGCAAACGCTCGATCTCTTCGTTAATCGACGAATCTTTTTCGATGTAGGTGTCGGAGCGGGGGATATAGGCTTCCGGCTGGTAGTAATCGAAGTAGCTGACGAAATATTCAACGGCGTTGCGCGGAAAGAATTGTTTGAACTCGGAGTAGAGTTGCGCGGCCAGCGTTTTATTATGGGAGATGACGAGCGTGGGCCGATCGACTTCGCGGATTACGTTTGCGATCGTAAAAGTTTTGCCCGAACCGGTCACGCCGAGCAATGTCTGATGCCGGTTGCCGCCCTCAACAGACTTGATCAGCTTGGCGATTGCCTGCCCCTGGTCGCCTCGCGGTTTGTAGTTCGATTCAAGCTGAAACGGCATCCGGCAATCTAGCACAAGTCCGTCAGCGGGACGGATCTCGCATATGGTTATATGTCTAATGACAGGCTCCGCACTCTTTCCCAAATAAATAGCATTTCAGAAATCGTGAAATGTGAGGAAAGATTCAAGCCTTATGCCGGCTGAATCCGGGCCAGGGGTCCAGTTAGAGATTGGCGATGTCTTGTTCATCGACGGAGTCGGTCACTCGCAGTTGCTGCTCGACGAACAGCGCGAACTCCAGGAACAGCTCAGTCACCTCGTCAGAAACACGAAAGAGGTCCTTGCCGCGGAAGCAGCTGGCAAACTCATCCGCCTTCCAGTCGGCGACGGGATGGCGCGGAGCTGAAGCTGTATGGTCCCTGAAGCTGGATCGGATCTTCAGTTGGAGATCGGTCATGTCTTATTCATGGACATCGTCGGTTACTCGAAATTGCTCGTTGACCAGCAGCATGAGCTTCAGCGCGGACTTACTGAAATCGCCCAAAGCACTGAGCAGGTCTGTCTGGCGGAAGCGGCACGCAAACTAATCCGGATTCCCGCCGGCGATGGAATGGCGCTGGTTTTCTTTAATAGCCCGGAGGCGCCAGTTCGTTGTGCGCTTGAGATCGACAAAAAGTTAAAAGAACATCCGCAGCTGCAATTGCGGATGGGCATTCACAGTGGCCCGGTCAATGAGGTTCGAGACGTTAACGATCGACCCAATGTTGCTGGAGCCGGCATCAACATCGCGCAACGGGTGATGGATTGCGGCGATGCGGGACACATTCTTCTCTCCCAACGCATTGCCGAAGACCTGAAGCACTACCGGCAGTGGCAGCCCCACCTGCATGACTTAGGCGAGTGCGAAGTCAAACACGGCGTGCGGATCCATCTGTTTAATCTCTACACCGGAGAACTGGGCAATTCAGAGTTACCGGAAAAATTTAAACACGGAAGAGGCCGAAAAAGACTGTTGCCGAAGTCAATTTCCAAATCGGCCGTGAGTTTGGCAAAAGGCCGTTGGGCGTTGATTGCTGCAGTCCTTACGATGATCGGCGCGCTTGCCATCGGCATTGCGTTTTTCTTGCCTCGGTCACGAGACAAATCGGCAAGCATCTCCATTTCCAAGTCGTCTCCTTTTCCTGCGCCGGAGATTCCGGAAAAAAGTATCGCCGTGCTTCCATTTGAAAACCGAAGCGACGATAAACAGAATGCATATTTCGCTGATGGTGTGCAGAATGAAATCCTGACTGACCTTGCCAAAATCGCGGATCTAAGAGTGATTAGCCGCACTTCGGTCATGCAATATCAGAGCGGAGCTGCGCGCAACCTGCGCGAAATTGGAAAGCAACTGGGAGTTGCACATGTGCTCGAAGGAAGCGTCCAACGATCTGGCAACCGCGTCAGAGTAACGGCGCAACTTATCGACGCCCGGACGGACACGCACCAGTGGGCAGAGCGCTATGATCGTGATCTCGCGGATGTGTTCGCAATCCAAAGCGAAATTGCCAAGACGATCGCTGATCAGCTGCGAGCCAAACTCTCGCCACAGGAAAAAGCGCGCGTTGAAGAAATACCGACAGGGAACACGGAAGCATACGTGTTGTATTTGCGTGCGAATCAAATCTCGCGAAATCCCGACACCCTCTTGGAGGACTATAAAGCCGCCGAGCAACTTTACATGCAAGCGATCGCGCTTGATCCGGATTTTGCGCTTGCCCATGCGCGGCTTGCATCAATTCGGGCGGAGATTTTCCATTATTACGAGCCACTCGACCGCTGGAAAACGAGCGCGCGCGCCGAAGCTGAAATCGCGCTGCGGCTGCAACCGAACCTGGCGGAAGCACATTTTGCGCTCGGACAATGCATTTTCTGGATGGGCGGAGATTATGACGGCGCGCTGACTGAGTTTAACGCGGCAGCGGCTTTATCGCCCAGCAACGCGGAAGTTGGCCGGTTGATCGCTTCGGTTAAACGTAGGCAGGGGAAATGGGAACAATCGCTCGAAGCGTACGAACGGGTTGCGCGGATCGATCCGCAAAATCCGAATGTCGTCCGCGAACTTATCATCACGAATACAGCGCTGCGTCGCTGGCCGGAAGCGTCGCGTTGGGCGGCGCGAATGCGAACGACGGCGCCAGCCTCGCTCGTCGCCAAAATTCAAAGCGGTTATGTCGATTTTTGGTGGAAGGGCGACACGCGCTTGCTCAAATCGATGCTCAGCCAGGTCCCCGCAGGAAGCGATCCGGATGGCACGGTAACATCGTGCCGGTGGGACGTGGCGATGATCGACCGCGATTTTGCCGCGGCGCTTACGGCTTTGCAAACGTCGGAGCTTAATGAAGTCTCGTACACGAATGGGGGCGCCACACCGAAAAGTTTTCTCCAAGGCTGTATCGAGCTGGCCGAAGGCAAACAAACGCAAGCCCAGAAATTGTTTGAACTGGCGCGGCCGAATTTTGAAAAAGCGGTCGAGGAAGCGCCCTTGAGCGCGGATCGCCATGCCATTCTTGGTTGGTTCTACGCGTTCGCAGGTCGAAAGGATGAGGCGATTCGCGAAGGCAGGCGAGCGGTGGAGTTAAAGCCCGAATCGAAAGATGCGTTCGATGGCGCGATCATGAATTGCTACCTTGCGCTCATCTATGCGCGCGTCGGCGAAAAAGATCTCGCGTTTCCGCTCATTGAGCGATTACTCAAAACGCCAGGCGCCGTGGATAGCGTTGATTACAGCATTACAATCAACGATTTGAAATATCGTTGGGAATGGGACCTGATTCGTAGCGATCCGCGGTTTCAAAAGCTGATCGAACAACCACGCCGGTGAATCCGAAGAACTTCTTCACCGAACTGAAGCGAAGGAAAGTTTATAGCGTTGCGGTCACGTACGCAGTCGTGGGCTGGGTGCTCATCCAAGTCGTCACCCAAGTCTTCCCGCCTTTCGAAATACCAAACTGGGCCGAGCGTCTCGTGATAATTGCAATTGTCATCGGCTTCCCGGTCGCTCTCGTTCTGGCGTGGCTGTTCGATTTCACGCGACACGGAATCATTCGAACAGAGGAGCTGTCTTCCGGAGCCCGGGTTGAAATCTCGCCGCCGACGAACTCGACCGAGAAATCGATCGCCGTTTTGCCTTTCAAAGATTTGAGCCTGGCAAGGGACCACACCTACTTCAGCGACGGTATTGCGGAGGAGCTCCTCGGAGCGCTGGCTAAAGTGGATGGCTTGCGGGTGGCGGCACGGCGCTCTTCGTTTTGGTTCAAGGACAAGGAGGCCGAGCTCAGCGAAATCGCGGGCAAGTTAAACGTCGAGCATGTGCTCGAGGGTAGTGTGCGGCGCGATGGCAATCGGGTGCGCATCACGGCGGAGCTGATCGACACGTGCGATGGATTCACCATCTGGTCAGAAACGTATGAGCGCGAAATGCATGGAATTTTCGCGCTGCAGGATGAGATCACGCGCTCCATCGTCGATACTCTCAAACTGAAGCTTGCAATCTCTCCGTCGCCTCCGGCTCGCAGCACGGATGCCTACGACGATTACTTGCAGGGGCTGTTTTACTCGGATAAGAGCACCGAGGAAGCGCTGCGGCGAAGTCTTGAATTTTTTGAGCGCGCGCTGAGGAAAGATCCGCAGTTTAGTCGCGCGTGGACGGGAATCGCGAAGGCATGGCTGTGGCTGGCGGACGCTTATGTGCCGCCACTCGAAGCGTATCCGAAAGTCCGTGAGGCCGCTGTTCGTGCTTTACAATTGAACGACGAGGAGGCCGAAGCGCACGTATACCTCGCTGAGACTAAGCGGATACTGGATTGGGACCTGGATGGAGCCGAAGCCGAATTCAATCGCGCAGTGGAAATCGAGCCCAACTCGACGCCGTCCAATTATTTTGTCGCTGCTTTCTACGCCGCACGGGGCGACCGGGCCAAGGCGCTGGCCTATCTGCGGCGCGCGACGAAGATTGATCCAGCATCGCTCTGGGTGAGCAACTTTGCTTGTGATCTCTACCGTTATTTCGGGTTGAACGATGAAGCGATCGCAGCCGGCGAGCGCGCCCTGCAACTCGATCCGGCATTTGCCCATTGGGGCGAGCCGCTGCTGGCGGCGCTTTACCGCGAGATGGGACGTTTCGATGACGCGATTGCACTATATAAAAGGGCGCAGAGTTTCACCGGGCGGCCAGGGTTCGGTCTGGCTATCACCTACGCGCGCATGAATCGGCGGAAGGAAGCATTGGAAACACTTGACGCAGCCGTGGCAACCCGGCCTTACACGCCGGGCGACGCGGTTGCACATGTACACGTGGCATTGCATGCGCACGACGACGCTATTGGCGAACTCGAACGTGCATGCGAGCAGCGGTCGTCATCGGTGCACTTGGTCGGTATCGCTCCTGAATTCGTTCCTCTGCGTTCGGACAAACGCTTCCTGTCGATCGTGCAGAAAATCGGGCTCGATCCGGAGAAAGTCTTCGCGGCGACAGCGTCTTGATTATTGCACGATCGCGTCCTGCCCGTGACCGTGAGCACGCACACCGTGTTTATTCAAATCTATTTGTGCGACATGCATTCCGAAAATCAGAACGGCGATGAGACCGAAATATAAGATCGACATCGTCCAGCGCTGCGATGGTGTCACTTCGAAATAGCGTTGCTCTTCTTCGGTCCGTTTTCGGAAAAGTGAATAGATGCGGGGCAGCGACAAGAGTACGATCAACCAGATTATAAAGTTTGGATACTTCCACCCGAACCAAAGCAATAACGCAAATCCCGGCAACCAAAGCCAGCGCGAGAGCGCGGTGACGATCCGCCCGCCATCAAGCATCCCGACCGGCGTCAGGTTAAACAAATTGAGAAAATACCCAAACCAGGCGAGCGCGATGAAAAGCGGTGCCGCGAAGATTTCGCCTAAGGCGTTGCAGACCAATGCGCCGAGGCTCCCCAGCATCGGGCCCCCGATCCCGACGCACGCTTCTATCCAGGCGTTGCGCGGCGCTTGCTTGAGCGCGATGAACGCGCCCATGAACGGAATGAAAACTGGCGCGCCGACCTTGAGCCCGAATTTTTTAGCGACGAGCAAATGGCCGGATTCGTGGACGAACAAGAGGACGACAAATCCCACGGCAAATGGCCAACCCCAGAACTGCGTATAGACCCAGATCATCAGCAGCATGGTCCCGCCCGACTTCAGCAGGATCGGCAGAAACTTCAGAAGCGGGAGCAGAACAAATTTTAGTTTCGCGAAAAACTTTGCTATCACGACTCCAACCACCGCGATTGGGCCAAGCGCTTTTTTCACTCGGCTCCAGGCTGTCTCGGTGGAGGGCGCCTTGTATTCTTCGGTTTTTTCGGTTTGAAGGTTCACTGGAGAAAATTAGACCACCAACCTGTGCAATTCGTTAAACGCATCGCCCAGATGATCGAGAACATCGCGAGGCAATAACGATTGCTCGCTTTGGCCTTCGCAAAAAATCGCGATTTCCGCGGCGCGCCCGCATAGCCATGCGCCAAGTCGCGCTGCATCGTAAAGGGACAAACCTTGTCCGGCCAATCCCGCACAGACGCCGGTCAGAACGTCGCCCATTCCGCCGGTAGCCATTCCCGGATTGCCGGTCGTGTTGAAGCTCAACGGGCGATCACGTTCAGCCACGATCGTTCGACTGCCTTTCAACAAAAGCGTCACAGGGAAACGATTGCAGAATTTCGTCGCCGTTTTGGCGCGGGTCTCTTTTTTGTCGGGGAAAAGCCGTTTCATCTCGCCCGGATGCGGCGTGAGCAAACGCTCGCCTTTGCAGCGCCTGAGCGGCGCAATTTTGTCCGCCAAAATGTTGAGCCCGTCGGCGTCAACCACCATCGGTTGCTTTGCTTTTTCGATGAGCTCGAGAATTTCAGCAGCACGCAACTTGCCAAGACCAGGTCCAAGCGCCCAGACGTCGGTTTTTTCCTTGAGCAAATCGCGATAGGATTTGATCGGTCTCACCATCGCTTCCATCGGCACGGCGGCGGCAACGATCTCGTAGATTTCTTCCGGAACAAAGACTTCCACCAACCCTGCGCCGGCGCGCAGCGCTCCTTGCGTGGTCATCAGCGCGGCGCCAATAAATCCCTTTGATCCTGCCACCACACCGATCCGGCCAAATTGATTTTTGTAGGCGCTGAATTTTCGCCGTCGCAGCAGATCACGAAGAGCCGGCGCGCACGCGACAATTTCTTTTTCTTTTTTTTCCGGCGGCCGCAGCTCATCTAGCGGCGCAACTTCCAGCCGGCCCACAAAGTTTAGCGCGCCGTCTGCCACCAGACCTGGCTTTGCGAATCCAATCGTGACAGTGAAATCGGCGATGACGCAATCGCGATCAGTTTTGCCGGAGTCGCCGTCGAGACCGGTCGGAAGATCGACCGCAAAGACATAAGCGCCCTCTTTCTCGCGCAGCCGGTTTATGTAACGGCAGGCTGTGCGGATAGGATCACGCAGCGGTGGTTTGGCGCCCAATCCAAGCAAACCATCGAGAATGACGACTGGGGAACCGCTGCCCAGATAAGCTTCGGACGCGATGGTGTCCTGCGCAGCCAACAACTGATCGGCCACGTCTGCCCAAAGTTCGATAAGAGTGCTGCCGAAGTCGCTCTCGCCGCTGCGGGATGGCCTCGCACCCAAAATCTCGGGTGGCCTCCGGCGCAGGCTTTCGAGCTTCTTGCGCACTAGTTCGCTGCAATCAACCTCTTTGAAGGAGAGCCAGACTTGGATTGTCCATCCGAGGCGTCGCAAGCATTGCGCGGCAACAAGTGCATCGCCAGCGTTATGGCCTTTGCCGGTGAAAGCGATGCACTTTCCGGGATGGGGAAAAAAATTAGTGATGGCCCGGGCAATGCCTGCCCCTGCTCGATCCATCAACGCCTCCACTTGAACGCCGCGTGCGAAAGCCGCTTCTTCCGCGCTGCGCATCTGCGCCGAGGTCAAAATCGGCGAGTCCAATCAGCCCTCCCGCTCCTTCGAGGTCGCGCTCGCTTCCGGGCGATCTGGTGTCGATGACTTTTTTTTCGTCGAAGACTTGGTCCGTGAACTTCTTTTGTGCGAACGCTTGGACCGAGAGCGGCTGGAGCTGCGCACGTTTGTTTGATCGGTGTATGACTGAAGCGGAATGCTTTCGTCGGTGGCTACCCGGGTCGACGCCCCCGGGGCACTTGTGACAAAAGAGCGCCCGCGGATTCCGGCTGCGATCTCTTCCGCGAGTTTTTGACGGTAGGAAACGGTCTGTGCGTAGGCCGCTTCGGTCGGGTTCGTGAGGAAGCCGCACTCGACGAGCACTGCCGGAGTGTTTGCTTTCCGGAGAACATAGTAACCGCGCCGGCGGACTCCGCGATTTGGCGACGGCGCGCCCCCTGCCACATAATAATGAACGGCAGAAGCAAGCGGCAGGCTGTCACGGCCGTAAAAATATGTTTCGATGCCATCGGCCCCAACGCGTTTGGCCGAGTTGAAATGAATGCACACAAAGATGGCGTTGGCATACGAGTTGGCGATTGCAACGCGCGTCGGCAAGGGCACAAAGACATCGCTGTCCCGAGTCATAACGACGTGATACCCGCTGGCAGCGAGAAGGGTTTTTAGTCGTTGCGCCACGTCAAGGGTCATTTCCTTTTCTGCGACTTTCTGGCCGGGAATGCCACCGCGGTCGTAGCCACCATGACCGGCATCGATCACCACGGTCGTGGACGAGACGGTTTTTTGAGCGTCGCGGGTCCTCGGTGCGGCGGTGGAAGTGCCGCCCACCGAAAGGACAATTGGCAAACCGGCAACAAGTAAACCGAGTCGGCGAAATCTAGTTGGCATCAATGGTCGTCCTTGGGCAACTCAGGCGGGCGATTTGAAAGTTTCGGCGCCGCGTTACGCGCGCCTTGTGCAACCGGGGACTCGATTACACCGCCGCGCACTGCTACTTCGCCATTCGTGCCATGGACAAGGCGCGGGCGGGTTTTTGTTTCCATGAAAGAAGAATGCCCAAGCAGCTCGCCGTTCAAGCCAACGCGCGAATAGGACCACGCGCGCGGCGCCGCGCAGTGCAGGACATGTAATTGATTGGCGCGATCGATTTCCGCCTGCGGTTGCTCGAAAGTGATCGTCCGGCCTAACGAATAAGTCGCATAGACAATTCCCTTGTCCCGGTCCTGCACGCGCACATACAAAGAAGTGTGGTCTGGAAAGCGGTTTGTGAGCAGCGAGTACGTGCGCGCGTCCCCGGGCGCGGCCACGCCGTCGGGAATGCCCACTGTTTGCTGCCAGATCGGTCGCGCATCGGTCACCTCGAAAACTCGTGATGCCGAATAAAAAAACTTTCCCAGGTCCGCGAAATAAATATGGGCGCGCACATGGTAGGCGCCGAAATCGTGCACTGGATAAAGGGGAGTGAGATTGATACGCTGAGTGACTCTTTGCCCGGTTTCAATTTTCAAAGGCGGTTGCGTGTTATCTGTGGCCACGGGTGGAACCGGCTGACCTTCGCTTCCAGTCACCTCGAATCCAAACCATGATTGCCCTTCGGCATCGTGCAGCTCGATATCGCGTCCAGCCAGATTAGTGATGGCAAGTGCGACTACCACCGGCTCGTAGGCGATGTATTGCAATCGCTTGAATTTCAGCTCCACCTGAATTTGCGCTTCTCCTCTGACCGCAATGAGGAAAACACAGGCAAACGGCAGAGTGTGCCTTATCACACGGTAAACTAACGCAACTTGCGGCATAAAAGAAATCGACGGCTGCTCCAGGTTAATTTCGCGTTAGCAACTGATCGAGAAGGGGCATTGGTAATGACAAAGTTCGAATGACGAAGCATTAAGGAATGACCAAACGGCGAATGACAAGATTTGTGGGTCCAACGCGTTTCGAGTTTGGAGCTTTGCCATTGCTTCGGATTTCGTCATTCGTGCTTCGTCATTTGGTGACTCGCTCTCGCATTTCGTGCTTTTGGCCGGCGCATGGAAGATCGACGCTCCATGCTCAAGAATTGAGGGTTGCACCGGTTGGCCGTCGCTTCTGACGCGTCGCGGTGGATAATGGGCAGTTACATCACGGTGACGAGATACTTTCGGAAGGAGGATAAAGCTGCAATAGCCGTGCCGGTTCCGCCTGAACGGCTTGCAATTTATCATTGTAATAAACTAAAATCCTGTATCCCAGATATCTTCGCTGCCCACCTTCCGTGGAGGAACGTGCCTTCCCCGCTCGACCCTTCTGCCCCGGCTTCACTGTTGCCGCCGCCTCAGACAATGTTGCCTCGGACGGGACGCTTCCCATTTTCGGGCGGAGATAACTCACTGAGAGTATCTCCGGGTTTGTGTTCGCCCAATCGTGCTTCGGCGTTAGCCATTCATAATTCACGTCAGCGTCGGTTAGCTTAATGTCCTTATCATCCACTGTATCGTAAAAGAACACCTGGATCTTCACTTTGGTGTGATCAACTTTGGCGTCCGGCTGTTTTTTTATGCCGATCCGCAGAGTCAGGCTGGTGTCGGCGTCGGGGTCGGGTGTTTCCGTTGCTGTGACTTCGGTGATGCCGAAGGTGGAACCCTCCGGGATGCCGCCAACAACATCCTTGCGCGAGGCCGCCGCATCGAGGGATGCGCTCGCGGCACCAGCCTCGGTTGGGGCCGGAGTCGGTACCCCGAATTTTAACCGCTGCTCTGCCAGTTCATACGCCGCACCAGCCGCCGGACCC
>WNGL01043624.1_pt1 | contig 10544 bp, 7 predicted proteins | sample 5400591 | NCBI WGS metagenome assembly WNGL01 (sample SAMN13153377, study PRJNA577476) | soil metagenome | isolation source: 80 cm soil or saprolite under Garry oak tree replicate 1 | place: USA:California | collected 2016-06-15
TCGAGCGCGATCTCGACCGAGACATCGTGCTCCACGAATCTGGTCAGGGGCCATCGCTCAGACTGAACCCGCGCTCCGCCAGCCCCCAACACGATCACGCAGGCGATCGGCGCCAGTCGGGCGTAACCGCTAGTGCGCAGCCGCATGCGAGGGCTTGAGAGCCGCCCAGCGCTTGAGGTAGTCCAGCACCTCGCGCGCCGTCGCGGTTCTGGCATCGGCCAAGGCGCCGTTCTTGGTGGATGCGACCACCTCGCCCGAGCCGGCGAGAATCACGAGGGCGGGAATGCCGCCGGCGATGGGACTGCCGTATCGCTGCGAGACGTCCAGATTCCTGTCCCAATTCCCTACGTCGATATTCACCAAGTGGAAATTTGCATCCAGGAAGGGACGCACCGTCTGGTCCTCGTAGAGATGCGACAGGACGATGCAGTCGAGGCACCAGTTGGCGCCGAAGTCGAGGAGCACCAGCTTGCCGTCGGCCTGAGCCTGGGCCAGCGCCGCCTGAATGTCCTTGTGCGCGTCCGCGCGGTTGTCATACGGGCCCTGCCCGCGCGCCGGCGTGTACGCACCAATGGTGAGTGTCAGGAGGGTGGTCAAGGCGAGGGTCTTCATACGTGCCTCCATGGTCCGACGTGTGGAACCGCTACAACATGGCGCACTTTACGGGTTTTCGATATCCGCGAGCACCTCTCTCGCAGCGTCGGCGTCGCGAATGTCCACCTGAATCTTCACCGGGCCGGTCGCGACGTTGAAGCCGCAGGGGAACCGCCCGAGCCCGATCAAGTCCTGCAGACCCTCGCCCTCGCTTACGAACGGTATACCCGCGGATTCGAGTGCGCCTTTCGCGAGCGCGAGCGTCATCGGGTTCCCGGTCTGGAAGACCGTGACGAGCTCAGGCGTCATACGCCGGGGTATTTCCCGAGAAAGAGCAGGAGAAACCCGACCGTGTCCATCGTGCCGTGGGCAATGACGGACACCCAGAGATTGCGACCGGTGACCAGGTACAAGAGCCCGAATACGAAACCGCCCAAGCCGGCGGTAATCATGCCTGAGAGCCCTTGATATTGGTGACCCATCCCGAAGAGCATGCTCGTGACCACGAGTGCGCCGAGCCAGGCGCGGGGCGTGTCACCGAGCACACGCGCGATCCACGTCAGCAGGTAGCCGCGATACACGAATTCCTCGCCGAAGGCGGCGAGCGTCCACGCCAGCGTAAGCGAAATGAGCAGCAGGTGGATGTTGCCCGCCAGTGGAGCGAACAGGCTGACGTCCGGGAGTTTGCCCGTGAGTCGGGCGATCGCGGGCTCGGCGATGTAGAGGCTGAAGCCATGGTAGACGATGCCGGCTCCGATACCCACTGACACCGTGCGACCCCAATCAGAGCGGAAGGCCAGCCCGACGGCCCGCGGGCCCTGGCCGCGCAGCCAGAGCGAGACGACCCCGACGACGACCAGAAACGGTGTCGCGCTGAACGGCAGGATCCCCGCGAACCCGACGGCGAGAATCGCCGCCGCGACCAGGAGCTCCAGGAGCAGGAATCGCTGCTCCCGCAGGGCGTCACGAAAACCGCCAGGCGTCACGCCGATGCCCGAAGATCCCATGGATCGTGGAGAGTATCACACCGTGGACCACCGCACAAAGCCCCTCCCGCATCATCGCTCGCTGTGGAATCGCAACGGCGCTACGTTTCCGCGATGACGCCGACGGCCGTCCAGACGGCGGAAGACCTCCTTCACTTTCGCGAGCCCGGAAAGACGGCGGAGCTCGTGCGGGGCGTGCTAATCGTGCGCGAGCCCCCGGGCACCGGTCACGGAGGCCGCTCCGCACGGCTTACGCTGCGGGTCGGCGCATTCGTCGAGCGGCGTGAGCTGGGTGAAGTCTTCGCGCAGGATACCGGCTTCAAGATCGAGCGCGACCCCGACACCGTGCGCGCGCCGGACGTCGCCTTCGTGCCACGCGAGCGGCTCGCTCAAATTCCGGAGGCGGGCTACGCCGAGGTCTATCGGGCAGACGGGACTATTTCGACCGTGGGACCGGACGACGAGCTGGATGGTGAGGACGTGCTACCGGGCTTTCGCTGTCCGCTCCGCGACATTCTCTGAGCCTCTTGCAGACCCGCGGAAAAAGCAGAGACCGGCCTGTCGGCACGGCCACACGCCTCACTTCGCCGTGCGGTTCCGCCTACCGACACGCAGGCTCTCCCTCTAGGTCCTTCGAGATGGAGCCGAAGAGCCCTACGCCCAGCGCGTAGAGGATGACGGCGATCAACGGGTCGAGTGCCAAGGCCACCCAGCGCCGGAAGAGACCCGCCTTCCTTCCCTGTCCCGACGACGGCACGAAATCGCTGCACCAAGAACAGAAGACGGAATCTGGAACGATCTCCTTCTTGCAGCTCGGACAGTTCGTACGCACCTCCGGAAGTGGGTGGAAGGCAAGAGCGAGCCGGGTGATCGGGTCATCGCGTGAGCGTGAGCAGATAGCTCCCGCTGTCGTTGTTGCGGCCGAAGCCGTCGTTGGTCCCGACGATCACGGTGTAGGTGCCCGTCGTGGGCGCGGTCACAACGACCTGCGCCGCCGAAGCCCCGATGCTGTTCCCGAGGAGCACGCCGGTCGGCGACAGCAGGCGGATCCAGGGCTGAAAGCCTGCCGTTACCGGTGCCACCTCGCTCATGCTCAGCGTGATGACTTGGCCCTGGGTGGCCGTAAACGACCACATGTCCAGGTCGCCCAGGTAGATGGCGCCGGCCTGGTTGACTCCGGCAGTTATTGGGCCACCTTCATCGCCCGTCGAGGTCTCAAACGCGCCCGGCCCCTTCGCGAGCGTGAGCAGATAGCTCCCGGCGTCGTTGTTGCGGCCGAAGCCGTCGTTGGTCCCCACGATCACGGTGTAGGTGCCCGTCGTGGGCGCGGTCACGGCGATCTGCACCGCCGAGGCCCCGATGCCGTTCCCGAGGAGCACGCCGGTGGGCGACACCAGGCGGATCCAGGGCTGGAAGCCCGCCGATACCGGGGCCACTTCGCCCATGCTCAGCGCGATGTAGTCACCCTGCGTGGCGGTGAATGACCACTGGTCGAGATCGCCGAGGTAGATCGCGCCGGCGTGCGTGGCCCCGTTCGTCAGGTCGCCCCCTTCATCGCCCGTCGAGGTGGCGAAAGCGCCGGGTCCCTTGGCGAGCGTGAGCAGATAGCTCCCTGTATCCTCGTTACGGCCAAAGCCGTCGTTGGTCCCCACGATCACGGTGTACGTGCCAGTCGTCGTCGCGGTCACGGCGATCTGCACCGCCGAGGCCCCGATGCCGTTCCCGAGGAGCACGCCGGTCGGCGATACCAGGCGGATCCAAGGCTGGAAGCCCGCCGATACCGGGGCCACTTCGCCCATGCTCAGCGCGATGTAGTCACCCTGCGTGGCCGTGAACGACCACTGATCGAGGTCGCCCAGGTAAATCGTGCCGGCGTGCGTGGCCCCATTCGTCAGGTCGCCCCCTTCGTCGCCCGCCGAGGTGGCGAATGCGCCGGGCCCTTTGGCGAGCGTGAGCAGATAACTGCCGGTATCCTCGTTACGACCAAAGCCGTCGTTGGTCCCGACGATCACGGTGTACGTGCCGGTCGTCGGCGCGTTCGTGGCGACTTGCACCGCCGAAGCCCCCGCCGAGCTGGTTGCGAGCAGCACGCCGGTGGGCGACACCAGGCGGATCCAGGGCCGGAAGCCCGCCGATACCGGGGAGCCCGCCGATACCGGGGCCACCTCGCCCATGCTCAGCGCGATGTAGTCACCCTGCGTGGCCGTGAACGACCACTGATCGAGGTCGCCCAGGTAAATCGTGCCGGCGTGCGTGGCCCCATTCGTCAGGGCGCCACCCTCGTCGCCCGCCGAGGTGACGAACGCACCCGGTGCCTTCGCGAGCGTGAGCAGGTAGCTCCCGGTCGCATTGTTGCCCGCGTCAGCGGTTCCGACGATGACGGTGTACGTGCCGGTCGCGGGCGCGGTCGCGGCGGTCTGCGCCGCCGAGGCTCCGGAGCTGTTCGCGAGGAGCGCGCCGGTGGGCGACACCAGGCGAATCCACGGCGTAAAGTCCACCGATACCGGGGCCACCTCCCCGATGCTCAGCGCGATGTAGTCGCCCGCCGTGGCGGTGAAGGTCCAGGTATGGAGCTCGCCTGGAGCCGAGATGGTACCGCTGTGAGTCTGTCCGTTGATCAGGGACCTGGGTGCGCTCCCGCTCACCGTGAGCGTGAGCGGCGTCGAGCGGTTCCCGGGGGTGCCGGTCCCATCCACCGTCAGGTTGTAGACCCCGGGAGCCACGGCGGCCCCAACGGTCACCGTAAGTGTGGAGCTGGTTCCGGTGGGCGCGGCCGGGTTGAACGACCCCGTGACCCCGGACGGCGCGCCGCCCAAACTCAACGTCACGGCGCCGGTGAAATTCGTGCGGGTTACGGTGACGGCCGTAGTGCCGGTCATGCCCTGGACGATGGTAAGCGCCGCCGGTGAGAGCGACAGCGCATAGTCCGGCGTCGCGCTCACCGTGAGCGTGAGCGGAGTGGAGCGGTTGCCCGCTGTCGCGGTCCCATTAACTGTCAGGTTGTAGACCCCGGGCGCCACGGCAGGCCCGACGCTCACGGTGAGCGTCGAGCTGGTCCCGGTTGGCGCCGCGGGATCAAACGACCCGGTGACGCCGGTGGGCGCGTTGCCCAGACTCATCGTCACCGCCGCAGTGAAGTTGGTCCGGGTGATGGTCACCGTCGTGGTGCCGGTCGCCCCCTGGCCGATCGTGAGCGCCGTCGGCGCGACCGAAAGCGTGTAGCTCGGGGCCGGGCTCACCGTGAGGGTGAGCGGCGTCGAGCGGTTGCCCGGGCTCCCGGTCCCGCCCACTGTCAGATTGTAGACCCCGGGCGCCACGGTGGCCCCGACACCCACGGTGAGGGTGGAGTTGGTCCCGGCGGGCGCCGCTGGGTTGAACGACCCGGTGACGCCGCTGGGCGCGTTGCCCAAACTCAACGTCACCGCGCCGGTGAAATTCGTGCGCGTGATGGTGACGGTTGCGGTGCCGGTCGCGCCCTGTTCAACGGTGAGCTCGGCCGGTGTCAGCGACAGCGTGTAGTCCCCGGGCGCGCTCACCGTGAGGGTGAGCGGTGTCGAGCGGTTCCCCGGTGCGCCGGTCCCGTCCACAGTGAGGTTGTAGGTCCCCGCTGCCACCGCCGCTCCCACGCTCACCGTCAGCGTGGAGCTGGTCCCGGTGGGAGCTGCCGGATTGAACGATCCAGTGACCCCGGTGGGCGCGTTGCCGAGACTCAGCGTCACCGCGCCGGTGAAATTCGTGCGCGCAATCGTGACAGTCGTGGTGCCGGTCGCGCCCGGATCGACCGTGAGCGCCGCCGGCGAGAGCGACAGCGTGTAGTCCGGCGCTGCGCTCACCGTGAGGGTGAGCGGCGTGGAGCGCGTGCCAGGACTTCCGTTGCCGTTCACCGTCAGGTCGTAGACTCCGGTCGCCACAGCCGGCCCGACACTCACCGTGAGCGTGGAGCTGGTGCCCGCAGGTGTCCCGGGATCGAACGACCCCGTGACGCCGGCGGGCGCGCTGCCCAGACTCAGCGTCACCGCGCCGGTGAAGTTCGTGCGGGTGATCGTGACGGTCGTGGGGCCGGTCGCGCCCTGCGCGATCGTGAGCGTGGCCGGTGAGAGCGACAGCGTGTAGTCCGGGGCTGCGCTCACGGTGAGCGTGAGCGGCGTCGAGCGGTTGCCCGCCGTCGCGGTGCCGTCCACTGTCAGGTTGTAGACCCCGGGCGCCACGGCGGCTCCCACGCTCAGTGTGACCGTCGAGCTGGTCCCGGTGGGCGCCGCCGGGTTGAACGCTCCCGTGACCCCGGCGGGCGCGTTGCCGAGACTCAAGGTCACGGCGCCGGTGAAGTTTGTGCGCGTGATCGTCACCGTTGTGTTGCCGGTCGCGCCCTGCCCGATCGTGAGCGCCGTCGGTGAAAGCGACAGCGTGTAGTCGGGAGCCGCGGTCACCGTGAGCGTGAGCGGCGTCGACCGATTGCCCGGGGCGCCGGTCCCATCGACCGTGAGGTTGTAGACGAACGCTCCCGTGACCCCGGCGGGCGCGTTGCCCAGACTCAACGTCACCGCGCCCGTGAAGGTGGTGCGGGTGATGGTGACCGTCGCGGTGCCGTTCGCCGCTTGGGCGACCGTGAGCGCCGCCGGTGCGAGCGACAGCGCGTAGTCCGGAGCCGCGCTCACCGTAAGGGTGAGCGGCGTCGAGCGGTTGCCCGGGCTCCCGCTGCCATTCACCGTCAGGTTGTAGACCCCGGGCACTACTGTGCCTCCCACACTCACCGTGAGCGTCGCGCTTGTCCCGGTGGGTGCCGCTGGATTGAACGACCCAGTGACGCCAGCGGGCGCGCCGCCCAGACTCAGAGTCACGGTGCCGGTGAAGTTCGTGCGCGTGATAGTGACGGTCGCCGTGCCGTTCGCGCCCTGGACAATCGTGAGCGCCGCTGGTGCGAGCGACAACGTGTAGTCGGCGGCTGGCCCGGTGCTTTCCTTAGTGCCGCAGCCAACCGCGACGGCGACACCGGCGACCAGAACGAGGCCGGAGCGCATCCAATGTTTCAGAACGGAGTCGCGCATGATTCCTCGGAAAGTCTGACTTGGTGGGATGGGCAAGGGGGGCCTGACGCCCGCTGCTGTTTCGCCTGAAGCACACAAAAAACCGGCCACGTGGGTGTCCCCCACTCTGCCGGTTTCGCAATTCCCTCCTCCCGAGGCGTCGGTAGCTCGCGCTCTGTCGCTGGTTGCACCCGCGCCTCCCTAGTGATACTGTTGCGCGCTGAGGGTTTAGAGTGTCTGCCCGACCGCCCGCCGGTAGGCAGACTGGCGTCTATCCTGCATTGCGCGGGTCCGCAGGAATTAGCGTCATGGCGCTTCGAGGCATCCGAACGGAGCACGGTCTCGAGGGCGGCGAGCTGGAAGCGCTGCTAGGCGATCGGAGCGCCCTGGACCACTTGTTCAGCGTGACCTACGAGGAGCTGCGGCACCTCGCCTCGAGCGTACGGCGCAGCGACCCCAACGCTTCACTCAGTCCCACCACCCTGGTCAACGAAGCCTGGCTCAAGCTCCGGAACTCGCCACGGCTCGCCGGGGTCTCCCGCCTGCACTTCAAACGGATCGCGGCGCGCGCCATGCGGCAGGTCCTGGTCGAGGCCGCCCGGAGACGGAAGGCGCAAAAGCGTGGCGGTGGACTGGCCATCGCCACCTTCGACGACGCCGTCGCGGAGCCGCCCAGCGGCGCGGATCAATTGCTCGGTCTCGAGGCCGCCCTCGAGGCGCTCGCCCGCCTCGAGCCGCGTCAGGCACTGGTGGTCGAGAGCCGGTTCTTCGGCGGCTTCGACGTGGCGGAGAGCGCCGAGCTGCTCGGCGTCTCCGAGGCCACGGTGCTGCGCGATTGGCGTGCCGCCAAGGCGTGGCTGGCCCGTGAGCTGCGGCGAGCGAGCTGATACCCGTCGATGAATGCCGCCCGCTGGGAACAGATCCAGGCTCTCTTTCATGAAGTGGCGGACCTACCGGACCCCGCCCAACGGGCCTCGCTCGAAGCGCAATGCGCCGAGGACCCAACGCTCATGACGGAGGTGCTGAGCCTCCTCGAGCAGGATGCCCGGGGCGACTCGCTGCTCGACCGCGACGCCGCCCACGTGGCTGCCGAGGTGCTCGATGAAGGAATCCCCCCTGCCCTCCTGGACCAGACGTTCGGGCCCTATCGGCTGAAGGAGGCGCTGGGCCAGGGAGGGATGGGTGTGGTGTACCTCGCCGAACGGGAAGACCTCGGTAGCGTCGCGGCCATCAAGATCCTGCGCGACGCTTGGCTGTCACCGGATCGCCGGGAACGCTTCGCCAGCGAGCAGCGGACCCTCGCCCAGCTCAATCATCCCGCGATCGCGCGGCTGTACGACGCCGACACTCTCCCCGACGGGACTCCCTGGTTCGTCATGGAGTACGTCGAAGGTGTCCCGTTGACCGAGTTCTGCGAGCACCAAGCTTCCTCGATTCTCGAGCGCCTGCGTCTTTTCCGCGCGGTATGCGAGGCGGTCGAGCACGCCCACCGTCACTTGATCGTCCATCGCGACCTGAAGCCCTCGAACATCCTGGTCAAGCCCGATGGGAGCGTGAAGCTGCTCGACTTCGGCATCGCCAAGCAGCTCGATAGCCTTGAAGGGCCTGTGGACCGGACCCGCACCGGACTGCGGCTGATGACACCGGCCTACGCCGCGCCCGAGCAGATCTTGGGCGACCCTGTCGGCATTCATACCGACATCTACACCCTCGGCGTTGTGCTGTATGAGTTGCTCACGGGGCGGCTGCCGTTCGATTTGTCGAACCGGACGCCGGGCGAGGCCGAGACGGCCATTATCAAGCAAGGCCGGGAGCGGCCGTCGGCAGCCGCTAAGGAGAAGTCCATCAGCAGGCGAGCATGGGCGGATCTCGATGTGCTCTGTCTCACCGCGATGCACATCGAGCCTCAGCGGAGGTATCGAACCGTCGAGGCGCTGATCCGGGATATCGATCACTACCTCGCGGGCGAACCACTCGAGGCCCGGCCCGATACCTTCGGCTACCGGATTGGCAAGTTCGTCCGACGCAATTGGCAGCCCGTGTCGGCCGCGGCCGCCTCGCTGCTCGTCGTCGTGAGCCTGGTCGTCTTCTATACCGTGCGCCTCGCGACCGCTCGGAACGCCGCCGTCGCCGAGGCGGGTCGGACCCAGCGCATCCAGCACTTCATGCTCAACCTGTTCCAGGGTGGCGACGAAGCAGTCGGCCCGGCGGACAGCCTGCGCGTCGTGACGCTGCTCGACCGGGGGGTGCAGGAGGCGCAGGCCCTCGACGGGGAGCCCGCAGTGCAGGCCGAGCTGCGCGAGACGCTGGGAAGCATCTACCAGAAGCTAGGAAAGCTCGAGCGGGCGGATTCGCTGCTCGGGACGGCTCTCGACCAACGGCGCTCGCTCTTCGGACCCGACAATGCCGAAGTAGCCCGAAGCCTGGTGGCGCTCGGCCGGCTGCGCGTCGACCAAGCCCAGGATGAGGAAGCCGAGCGATTGGCCCGCGAAGGCCTGGAGATGAGCAAGCGGCAGCTTCGGCCGAACGACCCGGCGATCGCCAGCGCCACGCTCGCCCTCGGCCAAATCTTGGAGGAGCGGGGCCAGTACGCCGAGGCGATCGAGGTGCTCGAGGAGGCGGTTCGACTCCGCCGCGCGGCCGGAGGCCCGCCCACACCGGAGCTGGCGTCCAGCCTGCGCGAGCTGGCAAACACGCACTACTACGCCGGGCACCTTGCGGTCGCCGATTCGCTCGACCGCCTCGTTCTGGGGATGACTCGCCGGCTGAACGGTGAGCGCCACCCGCTCGTCGCCGAGGATCTGATCAACCTCGGCGCCGTGCAGCAAGAGTGGGGACATTACCAGGACGCTGAGCGCTACTACCGCCAGGCGCTCGACATCACGCAAGCGTTCTACGGACCGAATCACTATAAGACCGCCGCCGGCCTCACGGTGCTCGGCCGGGCTCTCCGTTTCGAGCCGCAGGGCAACGACGAGGCCCAACGCCTGTTTGAACGGGCCCTGGTTATTCGGGAACGAGTGTTCGGGAGGGTGCACCCCCAGGTTGCCTCGACGCTCAACGAGCTGGGAGGCGTCGCGCTGGCGCGCGGCCGGTTCGACGAAGCGGAAGCGCTTGCCAGGCGCGTGCTCGCCATCTATCGAACGGTGTACGGTCGCAAACACGCGTTTACCGGCGTCGGCGTCGCCAATCTGGCGAGCGTGTACATGAAGCACAACCAGTACTCCCAAGCCGAGCCGCTGTTTCGAGAGGCGATCGGCATCTTCACAGAGACTCAAGGAGCCGAGCATTTGAACACTGGCATTGCGCGGATCAAACTGGGCCGGACGCTGCTGCGCCAGCATCGTTACGCAGAGGCGGTGGGAGAGACACTCGCAGGCTACGAGATCCTCGCGAAGCGGACCGATCGCGGAGTGAGCTGGCTGGTAGACGCACGAAAGGACCTGGTGGCGGCGTACGACGCGCTCGGCCAGCCTGAGAAGGCGGCGAGATTTCGGGCCGAGCTGGCCGATACGGCCGAGAAGGCCGCCGACGCCGCCAAGCGGAATTGACGAACGGCGCACTGAACTAGGTGAACTGGGGCGGGAGGACTCGAACCTCCAACTTCCTCAGGCGACCGCTCCGCCCGTCAAGCGCGTCGCGCCCAGGGATAACGACTTAGCTGACGGCCCTTCTCGCGGGAAAGGACGGAAAACGCCGAAATCCGACCCCGAAACCGTCACGAAACCGGCACGCGCGTCGGCGCCGTCGCTCTCCGCGCAGCGAGGCCCCGGTAGCAGTTACCGCTCAGCCGCAGTCGCAACCGCTGGTTTATCGGCCGCCTCGGAGACCGCGAGCCTGATCCACATCCCAGCGGCGCCATGACCCGGCACGGCGCAGAAGAGGAGGAAGGGACCGGCCTTCCCGGGCATGAAACGGACGTCGGCACCCTGTCCGGTCG
>WNGL01010726.1_pt1 | contig 10542 bp, 11 predicted proteins | sample 5400591 | NCBI WGS metagenome assembly WNGL01 (sample SAMN13153377, study PRJNA577476) | soil metagenome | isolation source: 80 cm soil or saprolite under Garry oak tree replicate 1 | place: USA:California | collected 2016-06-15
AGCATCCAGGCCTGGTCGGCGCTGGTCCCGAGAACGCCTGATGCTAGCAACCCGTTCTTCTTCGCGAGGTCTAGGGCATAGCCGACGCCTTCAGCTTTCTGCTCCGCTGGGGCTTCAACTGTGCCCTCATGATATCGATTAATGGGCTGGTACTTTTGTGGACCAAGCATTGGAAGATAGTCTGGGTCTTCGAGGGATCCCTTCGTCTGGGCTAGAGCCTTGTGAACTGTTTTCTCGATCTCGCTGTTCTCCATTCTTCCCGTGGTTGCGCGGGCTTGTTTCTTGCCAAATGCAACGCGGACTGATAGATTCCTGCTTTTCGTGAACTGCGATTGTCCTAGTTCGTTGTTTCCGAACCTGAGGTATTCGCCGATGTTGTGGGTGAGAGTAACCTCGACCTCATTGGCTTCCTTAGCAAAGCCCTTGACCATACTGAATATCTGGTGGGCTTTCTCGCGCATCGAACCGGTTTGTTGGGCCATGTGTTGTGTCATGGTTGTCTCACGCTGCGAATGTCTTCACGCCTCTGAAGCGTGATGGGGCGGCTCCATGCCCGGTATACATTACCTGGCCTGGTTGGCCTTTGCCACAGTTTGGGGTGCCCCATAGGACCCAGCTCTTCTTGTCGCCGACCGCGTCGCAGCTGTTCCAGAACTCGGGGGTGATGCCTGAGTATCCTGGTCCACGCAGCATTTCCTCGACGCTTCCGTTCTTGATTTGGTATCCTTTTTCGCAGTTGAACTGGAAGTTGTACCGTTTCTGGTCGATGCTCCAGCCATAGTTCGTGACCATTAGAATTCCATCCTTTGTGTCCTCGATCATCTCGTCATGGTTCCATTCGCCCGGTTCTAGGCTAACGTTTGTCATTCTGATAATCGGCAGCTTGTACCCGTCAGCCCTCATGCAACCGTTGCTTCTAGTCTGTCCGACCCGAGATGCGGTTTCGCGGGACATGAGATATCCTACAAATTTGCCCTTTTCAACCGCATACTTTCGTTGTGACTTGACTCCTTCATCATCATATGCGAATGTTCCAAGCCCTGGTCCATGGTTTGGAGTGGCATCCATTACGATGCTGACGTGTTCCGAGCCATATTGGAGCTTGCCGAGCTTGTCCGGGGTGAGGAAGCTTCGACCTGCAAAGTTCGCCTCATAGCCAAGGGCCCGGTCCAGCTCTATTGGGTGGCCGCAAGATTCGTGGACCTGGAGCGCGACCTGGTCTCCGCTGAGAATGATGTCTGATTTACCTTCTGGACACTTCTTCGCGGTGCCTAGTGCTACTGCGTCCTTGGCTAGGTCAGGAGCTTGTCCGGGCAGGTTGAACTCGCTGATTAGCTCGTATCCCTTTGACATGTACTGCTGGGTCGACCGGCGTTGTAGGCCGGCTTGGCTCTTTGCGGCCACGATCAGGGTCCCGCCTGAGAATGTTATCTTCTGATGAATCTTGGAGCCTTCAGAACTAGAGTAGTACTTGTCGAGCGTTGTGAACGACATTCCTCCCCGTCTCATAACCACGCCTTCGCCTTTCAATCGTCCAGTGGCGTCGCGAAGGAGCGAGTACTTCTCGTCGAGTGATACTTGGAATGGGTCCTTTTTGACGGGCGATTCCCACGAGTCAGTGTATGTTGGCTCTTTTGCAAATGGAATCTTGGAGCCGATCTTTGCTGCTCCCTTTGCCAGAGACAGCGCTTTCAGTGTAACTTCTCTAATGCTGTCTCGGTTGGCCTCGTCTGTGTCAGCGAAGCCCCAACCGGTCCCGTCGTAAAGGACTCTCACGCCGACCCCCAGTGAGGTTATCTCTTCGGCGGTGGGTTGGTCGTTGATCATTGCCACCTCCTCATTTCTGGTGTTTACGAGTCTAAAATCCGCGTAGGTCGCGTTCTCTTTCGCGGCCGTCTCAAGCGATAGCTTCGAGAGTTCTTCTCCTAAACTCTTAGCGGTGCTCACGCTAGGATGCCGCAGAAATGCTGGGCTTTATCGTTTCCGTATGGCCCAACCAGCCTAGGGAGCAATCCCATCCCAGAAACATGTCACTTGCCGGTTGGAGACATCATCCTTAAGCGACTCAATGGACCGGTCTTTTCTGGGAAGCTCTCGAACTGAACGAGGTCAGCACCGCCCGACAAAATACTGCCCGACCGTCAGACGATAATCAGAGAATTGCAATTCTTCCCTTGGACAATATCAGCTCGGACTCGCGTGACGAGTATTTTGCGGAAGGGATGACTGAGGACTCATATCCGCAGCGTCCAGAATCAAGGGCCTTGGAGTTATCGCTCGTACATCTGTTATCAGATACTGGGCAACAACCAAGCCGATCGTGGAAATCGCCAGAGAACTCAATGTGCGCCCGGTGCTGGAAGGCAGTGTGAGGAAAGGCTTCGCGGGTGAGTAAAGGGACCGGGAAAATAGACAGATTCTGTCCCGCGCTGACTGACTTTTCGTTTCCTTATCTCGGCCTCGACCCCTGCAGGGATAGGTCTGTAGCCGCACTTTTTGCTGTGTTCTAGATGCCACTCAATCCTTTGTTCCATTGTCACATTTCTCGACATCACGTTATGCTCATGCCATTCCGCGTTGATCTTCTTCATCTGAATTCTTCTACCTAGAGCCAGCGAACCATTCGGAAATAGGCTACGATCGTGAGGGTGAAGAGGGACATTCCTAGTATCGCGAGGATCCCAGCGTTCTGGTCCCCGACCCCTGGAAGACCAGTCAGATTCATGCCGTAAATTCCAGAGACCACGATGAGTGGTAGAGCGATAGTACCGACGACTGTCAGCTTCTTCATGACCTCGTTGAGGCTTAGTGAAACCATGCTCATGTATGAGTCTCTGAGATCAGCGAGGAATTCTCGGAAAGTCTCGAATATTTCGAGAAGATGCGACAGTTCAAAGTGAGCGTCCCGATAGTATCGTTCATCCTGATCGTCTAGGTCGTAGAAATCCTCTCGAAGCATTGACGCGACTAGCTCTCTTGTATAGGATAATACTCTCCGGGTTCCCACGACGTTTCGTCTGACGGACAGGAGCTTCTCCAGAGTCGCGGTATTGCCAGGCTTGAATATTGTCTCCTCTAGACTGTCGATTCCCGCCTCGTAGGTATCTGCGAGACTAAAGTAGGAATCAACAACATGGCTGAGTATTGTGTAGAAGAGAAAGTCCGGGCCTTGGTTTGCGGCTCTCGCCCCGGAGTCGACTGTCTGCTTCACATCGTCTATTTCCTTGAGAGATCGCTTGTGGAACGTGAGGAGCCAGGATTTTGACAGGATTACTTCGAGACTACCAAATTCCGGCTCATCGCCTAGCGCAGTCAGAGGTTGGAGGACTATGAGAGTATGATTCTCGAAATCCTGTATACGGGGCCTCTCGCCACCCTCCAAAATCTCCTCCACTGCAAGTGGGTGAATGTTGTACTTGGCCGCGATCTGATTGACTTCGTCAACACTTGGACTCTGCAGGTCGACCCATTCGTACTGGGACCCGCTACGGGATGCGAACGTCTGACTAGTGATCATTTGCCTGGTCGGGCCTTTGGCTGGTAGGAGTTAAAATGCTCCACGGGAGCAGACTCGAGTTGTTTCCAGCAATGGCGCCCGCGACTTTCAATCCAAGGGCCTGGCGAACGATGTTACACGTTCGACGAACACGCTTGGATTGGAAATGTGGGGAGTGTGACCGTCAGACGGGTAGCTTTCCAACTTGGAACCAGGAATTGCGTCTGCAACCTTCTCTACTATGGGTCTGAAGAATGGGGCGCTCTTCCCACCATATGTTAAGAGCGACGGTTTGTTGAAACGGGAGAGTGCCTTGAGGTCTACGACAAGAGCGTTTGGGTCCCTCATCTCATCTAGCCAAGTGTCAGCATTTTCGATGAATGTCTCCTTCAACTGAGGAGAGAGCCTGTCCCAAGCCCCCGGTCCAAAAGCAACAGTCTCGACAAATTGCCGAGCCCCTTCTCTCTTGTCTCCTGCTTCTAGGATTTTGACTACGGTTTCCGCCCTTCTCTTACCGTCTCTAAGTTTGGCAGCGAGGGAAGGATCGTCCAGTGGCAGGTCGAGCAGAGGCGGTTCGTGAACTGTCACGCTCTTGAATATTGAAGGATGCTTGTATGCAAGTTTGAGGGCGATGGTGGCCCCGCCCGAGTTCCCGACGACATGAGCCTTCCCGACACTAAGGCCGGATAGCAGACTAGCTGCGTCCTCAGCGTCTTCCTCAAAGCTTCCTGGGGTACTTGCCTTCTCGCTCTTGCTATGCCCTCTTCTATCGTACGTCAAGACTCGAAAGCTCTTCGATAATCCTGGAACCACCGTCTGCCAATTAGCATGATCACCCCAGGAGCCGTGAATCAAAAGTATCGTGCTGCCGATTTCACCGGCCAATTCATAGTACAGATCCACTCCGTTGACTCTAGCAAACGGCAAGATGCTTCGACACTAAGCCATCAGGCTTCTGCCAAAAACTCTCTGTTAGTGGAAAGTCGTGAGTGAAGCCCTGCAGTTGGCCGCTGTTTACCGTGTTCTGGTTGAACGTTTTTATCGCGGGCTCGTCGGCGGGACCGGTCCCTCTTGTACGCAGTGGAAACTCTCAATCTGATCAAGAAGTATGGCAAGACGGACGCTCTCCGCGGTCTCGACTTCAAAGTCGACCCTGGGGAGATAATGGTAATTCTGGGACCGAACGGATCCGGAAAGACAACTCTCCTGATGATACTCTGCACGATTCTCAAGCCGTCTTCTGGGACGGTGAAGGTGATGGGGCTGGATGTGGTTGAGGAGGGGACTAGGGTGCGCGAGGTCATGGGGATTGCGTTTCAGGAGGCCCGAGGCTTCTGGAGACACAAACCTTCGTCGATACTCAAGTTCCACGCTTCGATGTTCGACATCGAGCCGTCGAAGCGACAGGATCTGATTGAGCAGACGATGAAGGACTTGGAGTTGTGGGAGTCTAGGGATAAGATGTTCATGCAGCTGTCCGGAGGACAGGCGAAGAGGCTTGAGACGGCCAAGGTATTGATTCAGAGGCCGAAGCTGGCGATATTCGACGAGCCTACGAGTCAGGTCGATTTGAGGGGTAAGCGGAAGATATGGGACAAAATCAAAGAGCTCCGGGACCAGGGGAGTACGATTATCGTTGCGACTAACGAGGTTCGTGAGGCCGAGTATCTGGCCGATAGAGTGACAATTCTTCATAGCGGACAAAGGGTCGTCTGCGATACGATTCCAAGATTGAAGGATGCGATTGCGGGCGGTGACATTGTGGAAGTCGAATTTGAGGACCCGGTTTCCAACAAACTGGTTGAAGACCTGAAGAGTCTCGGAGGAGGACTGTCCCTCTCGCCTCAGGGTAACCAGTTGAGGGCTAAGGTGTCAAGGGCGGAAGACTGGGTTCCGAAGATGACCTCGGCAAGCTACAATCTCGGCTCGAAAATCTCTTCGATTCGGATAACGGAACCATCGCTTGACGACGTGTTTCTGCACTTTACCGGACGAGGCTTGGAGGACCAACAATGAACAGGGTCCTCACGCTGGCCAAGTTCAACATTGGAATCCTACTGTCCCAGCGGACATGGTTCGTCCTATCATGGGCACTGTTCGGAATGCAACTCGCAGTCTACGGCTCGCTCATGTCGAAGCTGGTCTCGCCGGTCAACGTTCCAGACTATTTCTTCTTCTACGCAATCGGGCTAATGGTAATCATCGTTTTCGACTCAGGCGCAGACGTGGGCAGGCACTTTGTGGAGCATGCGCATGAGGGTGAACTTCCGTACTTCCTCTCTCTGCCAATTTCGCGGAGAGGCTTCCTTGCATCGCAAGCAATCTATGGGGTAGCTAACACGATGATCAAGATTCTTCCCCCACTGGTGATCGTGCTATATTTTGTTGGTCGATTGACTCCTCAAGGCGTTTTCTTCGCGGCCATCGCGCTCTTTCTTCTCGGGCTCGGAATCACGGGCCTAATGGTGTCCTTCTCATTCATAGCATTCAAGTCCATAGACATCTACAGCGCCGTGATAGCAGGTCTCTCCGCGCTTCTCGTCAGGTTCAGCACGGTGTTCTATCCGCTCATCTTCCTGCCGAACTTCTATTCGCCGATCTCACTTCTCAGCCCGTTGACGTATGGGGCTGACCTGACACGGTGGATTCTAGGATTCGACTCGACCAAACTTCTCGACCCAACCGTCGCGGCAGTCGTCGTCACCGCAATAGCGGTCGGCACTCTTTCGCTAAGCGTGAGAATAGTGGACAAGATCATTGAGGGTGTTAAGGCTTCATGAGTCAGTTAGGCCGTCTTGTCCGAGTCGCGCGTGCGGATTTCTCATACTTTTTCCGGACGAAATGGCTGATGGCGATTTTGCTAACGCTGAGCCTCTCAGACATGCTGGTGACAGCACTGGTTTACGGGAAAATCGTCTCAGGACTAGACTACTTTCACTACCTTGTTCCAGGCATTATCGTCGTCGGCCTCTTCTCCGCGGCCACTGACACGGGACGCCGCGTCTGGCTGGCCCTTAGGGATGGAATGGTCCAATATTACATGACTCTGCCGCTTAACACTTCGGGACTGGTTGTAGCCAACATAATCTCGGGAGGACTGGGCGGACTAGTCTATTCGGGCCTCCTACTGTTAATCGCGTCAATCGTCATAACACCGCAAGGAGTCATTAACGCGATACTCATACTGCCCTTCCTCTTCGTCCTCTCGACGGGAATCGCAGGTCTGGCAGCATTCTTCGCCAGCGTCTCAAGACGCGGTGAGATCTACTGGGTCTATGCCCAGGCGCTCCAGGTCTCAATGGTCACGATTAGCACGGTTTTCTACCCATCCTCAACCGTAAGCCAGGTCCTACCCGGCCCAATTGCCATAGTTGCAAAGTATAATCCGTTGAGCCTTGCAGCAGACGTGTTGCGGTCATCAGCTTTTGGCTCAAGCCCGCTCGACACGAACGCTCTTGGGAACCTGGTGGCTACTTCGCTGCCCCTCGCAGCCGTGGGTGCGATTGCCTACTGGTTCATACTGCGCGTGATACGAGCCAACGGTAAACCATAGACTCCTAGCGCGGACCCGCCATTCTTCGAGCCATATTCTCCTCGAACAACCCGACATCTTGGAAGTACTGTTTCACAAGCTCGGCTTGAGCGGGACTAGTATACGACTCGGGAACGGGATTTTCTATGAGAGATACAATCTTGGCCGCGACCTCGTCAGCCGACTCAACTCTGGTTGATCCCAAGCTCCCACCGGCACGCACTGAAAGGCCTGGTCCCGCGATCTTGTGAAAGTCAGTGTCGACAACTCCAGGCATCACGGTCGAAACGAAGATGCAGGGATATTTCATCTTGAGATCCATTCTCAAGCAAGCGGTAAGCGTGTTAACCGCGCTCTTGGATGCGCTGTATATCGACCGGTAGGGAAGCAGAGGGACTCTTCCCAAAAAAGATGAGACGTTGATGAGGTGCCCCCTTTCTCTTTTCTGGAAGTGAGGAATGATCGTCTGCATTCCATAAAAGACTGATTTCAATACGGCCGCCAGAATGTCGTCGAACTCTCTATCAGACAGGTCCATTACGGAGCGTGTGATACCACGCCCAGCATTGTTCACCCAAACATCCACATGGCCAAACTTTTCAATCGCAAGATCTCGCAAATGCTCGACGTCGCCTCTGCGGGTGACATCAGCCACTACCGAGATGGCTTCTACTCCGCTCTCCTTAGCGACCTGTTTCAGCTCCTGCTCACGCCTCGCTGCGAGGACCAGTCGGTGGTTCTTTCCGCCTAGCTGTCGTGCCAGAGCCGCCCCGATACCGCTGCTCGCGCCCGTGATTACCGTAACCGTGTGAGACATGACTCCGAACCATGTGCGATTGTCATATTAACAGTCAACCCGTGACTGAAGAGTGTTAGACTGTTCGGGACGAGGGTCTAAGCTGCATGATTCCGATAGGGACGAAAACCCGACACGCCGGGTCCCATATGTGAACTGGACCCTGATTCTCGTCAATATTGGAGTCTTCATCTACACTCTAGTGAATGGCAATCTCGGCAATCCAAACTGTGACCCGGGCAACACGATCTGCAACTACGGCTTGGTCCCGGCACAAATCGCGGGCGGAGCTGAATTATGGACTCTCATTACAAGCATGTTCCTGCATGGAGGTCTCTTACACATCGGGGGAAACATGCTCTATCTCTATATCTTCGGCGATAATATAGAGGACCTGGCAGGACACGTCGGGTATCTTTTATTCTATCTAACAACCGGTGTGATCGGAGCATTGACTCATGTCGCCTCAGACCCAGCATCAACCATAGTTACAATCGGTGCCTCTGGAGCCATCTCGGGGGTCCTAGGCGCCTACGTGAGAAAATTCCCCCACGCGCGGGTGCGCACGATTGTCTACTATGGATTTTTCATACGCTTTACTCGGGTCCCAGCAATGTTCCTGATCGGTTTCTGGTTCTTCTACCAATTGGTTTTTGCTCTTGTCGGGATAGAAGGTGGCGTCGCATACTTTGCCCATGTGGGCGGTTTCATAGCAGGCTTCGTCCTCTCAGCACTATTGAGAAGCGAGCCCTATCCTATGCGCTGACTAGCTCAGCTCTCGAGACACAGCTCTACAGGTTCAGAACACAATCGGACCTATGGAGCACTGCAGTAAAGCTTTCTAGATACAAAGAGTCACGAGGGTATATTTCGACATACGAGCGCGGGAAAGCGTTTTGAAGACGAGGCATCGAATGCTTTTACAACGATGAACCCGCGATTCTTCACCTCGAAGATAGGAATCATTCTACTCGGCGTCCTAATCGCCTCGGTAATCTTCACCACAGTGAGTGCGACCACTTACAATGGACTGGCCACTAAACAGGCTACGTATCAGGCTCAGTGGGCTCAAGTGGAAAACCAGTATCAGAGGAAGATAGACCTTATCCCTGAACTCGTGGCCCAAGTGAGCGGCTACAAGGAATTTGAGAGCCAAACCCTTGAGAACATAACCAGACTCAGAACGCAATGGCTCAACGCGTCTACTCAAGTCATAAAAGTAAACGTGACAACTGCCATCGACCAGAACCTCTTCAAGCTCCAAGCCACGTATGAGAATTATCCATACCTGCAGTCAGTTACTGTCGTCGCGGGTCTAATGGACGAGCTGGCCGGTACCGAGAACCGAATTGCAGTTGAGCGGTTCAGGTACAATGATGACGTGAGGTCATACAACACTCAGATAGTGACGTTTCCCGGTAACGTCTACGCTGGCCTGTTTGGTTTCCAGAGGGCACCCTACTACGATCCCATCCCAGGTGGACCAGTAAACCCCTGAGAAAGGCGTTGACTACCAGCGAATGCGACCGAGAGTTCTCATAATCGCCGTCATCGTAGTCGCGGTCTGTTCACTCTCAGCCGCCGCACGCGCTGAAACCCTGCCGAAACTGAGTCTCTACGTGAATGACCTCACTACTCCTCCGACCCTGCTCCAGAGCGAGTCAGACGACATTACGAACATCTGTCTACAAGTAGACAACATCACAACCGCGGAAATCGCGGTGCTCATCGTTAACTCTACAGGGACACTTGGAATCGACATGTATGCAGCACAGACATTCCAGCAAAACGGGATCGGCAAGACCGGCCAGAATAACGGAGTCCTGATCCTCGTCTCCATTAACGAGAAACTCTGGAGGATCGAGGTCGGCTATGGTCTTGAGGGCATTCTGAACGATGCGAAGGTTGGGGCTATCGGCCGTTCAACGCTGTCTGTAGCCTTCGAGACAGGGGACTATTATGGTGGAATCTTAAACGCGACTCTAGATGTTGGCCAGGAGATTGTTGACAATTATCAGCCTCCTCCAGGAACACCAACAGGCAACGCTTCCCTGTTCGGGCTAGACTGGAGAAGCATCACTATTGGAATTGTAATTTTCATCGCGGTTGCGGTCTTGACCAAGGGCAAAGCTGTCTTTTGGGTAGGAAACATTTTCAGACGTGGGGGCTTCGGAGGCGGCGAATCAGGTGGGGGCGGGGCCGACGGATGAGCTGGAGCCCGCGTCCTAGTATTTTGCTTCTCTAAGCTCGCGGAATAGGAAGAATGCTCCAGTTGACACTATCATTGTGAGCATTCCGTAGAAGTCAGTAGCAATCACGCACAAATGAGCAAAGAAACTGAACCTCAATTCACCAAGAGGTCCAGAATCATTGGTGCGGGGGGTGGGATTCGAACCCACGAAGGCCTTCGCCACAGGATTTCTCCTGCGGTCGGATCTTAAGTCAAGCACCGCTTCCTCGTCAGGAAACCGGACCTGCCCCTTTGACCTGAGTCCCGCCCGTGAAAGACGTTCAACCTTCTCTCGGGCCTCGGGAACCCCCGCGCTTTCTGGCATTCAACAGAGTGTCTTTAAGCGATTTGATGACGGCAAAGTCTCAATTTCTCTTAAAAGAATTCCTAGGAGAATCATCTTGGCTATCCGCGAGACCACTGTTGGACCAGAGGTGAAAAAATGGAAGCAGTGAATAGGAAAGCCGGGAGGACATTCTTGCTACGCG
>WNGL01010728.1_pt1 | contig 10542 bp, 10 predicted proteins | sample 5400591 | NCBI WGS metagenome assembly WNGL01 (sample SAMN13153377, study PRJNA577476) | soil metagenome | isolation source: 80 cm soil or saprolite under Garry oak tree replicate 1 | place: USA:California | collected 2016-06-15
CGTGATGGGTGTAATGGATGACCGGATGGCCGGGGTCGGGTTCGAACTGGCCGTGGACGATCACCATGGTGCCAACCACGACCGGCGCCCGGGGCGCCAAGGTGAGGTTGTGGTCCACCTCCACGATCTGTCCGGCGACTTGGAGGCGGAAGCGCTGGTGGCGGCCCTCGGGACCCTCGTCGTCGGGCAGCACCTGGACGACACGGCCTTGGACGGTGACCTCAGCGGGCCGGCCGGCGGCGACCGCAGCGACCAGGGCGTGGTTGTCGGGCTGTGGGTCGCCGCACCCGGCGAGCATCCATGCCAGCAACAGCAGGCCGAGCGCGGCGACGCGGCAGCCGGGTGGGGTCTGGACGCCACGATCGTGCGGCCGATAGGTGCCTACTGCGTTCACGCAGCTCACGGTACCCGATAGAGGAAATCACCGAGCCGGTCACTCGATGCACCCAGTCCACTCGTCCCGACCGCCGAGGCTCCACGCCCTCCCGCAGAATCGGCGGGACCGGTCCCACCATGACGCCAACGCCGGCTCCGACCCGCCGCCCCGTGCCCCCTGGTGCCTGCTGTTGCCGGTGCGTATGGGCTCGCCCGCACCGCTGCGATCAGTAGCAGGAGGCACTGGTGAGAGCGGATCCTCGGGGAGCGGTGGACGCCGGCCGCCACAGGGGTTGGGTCTGATCACGTGCTGGAGCTGCATCGCCGCTGTCAACTTCAGCTACGCCCTCAGCCGGCCGCGCGGGCGCCAGCGCCCGCATGCCTCAGCTGGAAGGCAGGCTGCGCTGTGCGATCTGGAGGCTGTTGGGCTGGCCCGCTGCTGCGATGACTGGTTATCGGGCCACCGGTGATGCTGTCAGCGGAAGCCATGAGACTCGCCGACGGGCTCCTGATGGTGCTGTGTGACAGCGCTCGAGGAACCATGGGCGAGTCGATGCACGGGGCTCGAACAGGACTGCGGCGCCAGGATCATCGCCCCGTGCTCGCTCAACCAACCTCCACGGGTCCGGGAGCGACCATGATCCCAAGCCTTTCGGCTCGGGCAACCGTCAACGCCATACCAGGGTCCTCGCCAGGGGGGCGAAACCGGTTGAGCCGTTCCCGCGCGGCCTCGCGCACCGTCGCGGGGACCCGTCCACCTGATCGGCGGCGCGGAGCACGACGACCACGACGGCGGGTTCTCCACACAGGACCGGAAGGGCGGGCAGCGAGCTACTCCAACAGGGATGGTTGACCCGCCGCGATCCTGAGGCTTCGCCCGCGGTCGTCCACCGCCCAGATAGGCTTGTAGCGCTTGATCCACCATTTGGTGTACGGGGCCTCGCCAGGAGCGCGGCCACCGCTCATCGGCTCAACGCGCGGCACGACCACACAGCCGATCGGATTTGCCCCGCGGAGCCCCATGCTGCCCAAGCACTCCGCAGCGTCGAGCACGAGGTCCTTGAGCAGTAGCGCCGCCGCCTGCGTCGCCTTGCCGTTGACGCCCGCGATCCAGATGAGCCGCTGGTAGGCGTTGAACGGGCTCCGCGACACCGACACAAAGCCCGCGTCCCGCCCGTCGCCGGTGTCGGCGCCTATCCGGAGCTCCTCTTCGCTCGAGGCGAGCACCAACTGCCGGAACATCCGCTCGCCGCTCTTGGTGAACCGCAGGTAGGAACAGCGCGATCACCCCATCGCCAGAGTGCAGCCACACCTTCCCCGCGTACGCCTTGGCCAGTTCGTCCACCGCCTGGTGGTAGGCGCCCACCGGGCCGGGCTCCTCGGGCGACCCGGGGCCTTCCTTCATCGACTCCTTGAGCAGCGACGACTTGTAGATGTCAACATCCAGGACGGCCACCTGTGACATCCAGCCTCCCATCCCGACGCCACCGCCCCGTTATCCACAAAAGTGCGCGATCTGGCGATTGTCAGAGTCTCAGAGGTTTGCGTCAAACAGTTCGCCGGCGCCGATCGAGTGGAGGCGCGGGCGCTGATGCGTTGGCACTGTTGCAGCCAGAACGCGTTGACGACGCTCATCGAAGTGGAGGCAACCTCCGGCCGGAGGGCACCAAGAAGGTCGTGAAACGCTCGATCGCGCCTTCGATCTCCCCTGTTTGAGCGGCTGAGTAGAGGCAGCCGGATGGTGTGATCGCTCAATGCAACAGCTTCAGCGCCCTGCCGGTTCTTCGAGCGGCGATCGGCGCGACCAAGGTCACACCTGCCGAGGTCACCACCGACAAGGCGCCGGTCTTTCCCGGGTGTGCTGGCGGCGCCACCCTGCTCTGGGAATCCGCATCCATGAAGTGACCTACGGGGATCGTCTCATCGGCGGCTCGGTGGCGGGACCAGTGGCTTGCGGGTCTCGGCTGAGCAGCTTGACCGCCAGAGCGGCCATCATGCCCAGTGGGACGGTCGCGATGACCCGCTGAATGACGCCTCCCCACTGCGCCATCGTGTCGGACCAGAACAGGCCGAGCAGCGTGGCCGAGCCGATCGTGGTGGCGACCGCGGGCGGCCGCAGGGCCTCCCACTCCGGATCGTCCCTGAAGCGCCGGGCCAGTAGGAGCGGCGCGACCAGCAGCGACGCATAGAGCACCCCGCTGGCCAGGTCGTGACCGTCGTTGTGCCACGACTGGCCGGTCACGCCGCCGGGAGGGTGCAGCAGCATCCGGTCGCGGCGCAGCAGGCCCGCGGCGACCGTGCCGATCCCTGCGGCGCGCATCAGCACCGGCCCTCGCCCGGCGCGGCCGCGGCCACCAAGGGCCTCTTCGAGCGCGGAGGCGAACGCGAAGGTGCAGGCGCCGAGGGTCAGGAAGCCGGCGATCATGATCTCCGGGTTGCGGGCGTCGGGCGCGGCCAGCCCACTCAGGTGCTCCTCCGCGACGGAGTAGCCAGCCTGGCGCAGGGTGCCCACCACCCAGGCTGCCGTGAAGGCCACTGGCCCGGCCAGACCGCACGCGGCCCGCAGCCGAAATCTCGCGCTCCCCATCTCGACCCGCGCCTCCTGCTCCTCTGGCTGGGACGGGCCGGCCGGCCCGTGCCGCTCGGCCTCCGCTTGGGAGGGTTCCATGACCAGCCTGCCCGAGCCAACCTTGACGTGAACTGTCAATTGAGGGTGTCCGTGATGCCTGGTGCACCCTGAGGTGAGGGACCTGGTGCTGTCCGCCGAGCACGCCGCAGTGGTCGCCGGCACCGCACAGGCCCGCCTGCATCCGGCCGGCTGACCATGCGAAGCATGGTTGGCGTGGAGCGCCGCGAGGATGGCGCCCAGGCACGGACGCAACGCGCGGTGATCGTTACAGCCCTCCCCAGAGGAGGATCACGAGGGGGACAGCATGGTCGAGCGCCCGCAGCAGCCGGTCGATGACAACAACGCCAAGGCCCAACAGCAGCATCGCCGCCTCGCCTGGAGGCTGGCAGGCTCCGGGCTGGTTGCCCTCTGGTCGGGCTGTGCAGCCACTGGGGCCAGCAGGGTGTTATCCAGCCCCGGGCTCGCCTCCGTGGCCAGGTATCGTTCCAGGTCGTCGAGCCAGATGACTGCGGGTGCCTGCTGCCATGGCGGCCACAGGTCGGCCGCAACGCCAGCGCGGCCCGGCTTCGCGGTACCACGAGCCGAAAGTCGGGAGCCGCCTGAGCGACGACCTCGAAGGCCGTGCGGGACTTGCCCGAGCGGCACTGGCCGCGCACGAGCACCAGCCGATGGGTCCGTAGCATGTGACCGAGCCTCGCGTCGGCGGGGCCGCGTCCGCGTTCGTGGTGGATGAAGACGGCGCCACGTGATCGCTGGAAGCTTATGCGGTGATCGCTGCGGGCACCTCCTTGCGGTCGGCCGGCGGGGTGGACCGGCACCGATTTGTGCGCGGCCGGCCAGGTCGGCATTGCGGACCCATCGTTGCCGGCGGCGGCGACGGTGAGTGTTTCCGGATGCCGCTGCGTCAGCGCCTCGATCGCCGCGTCGATAGCGACAGGCGCGATCATCTCGTCGGCCAGGCAGGCGAGGGACAGGTTGACCAGATCCGGCGCCTCGTCGGCCTCCGCGAGCCGGAACAGCGCGTCGGCGACCGAGAAGTCCGTGCCGATGCTGTCGCTGTCTAGCGCCTTGATGGCGGTCACCGCACAAAGGTGGCATACCGTGCGGTTGTATCGCATCGTAATCGGCCTGATCGCCGGGGTGGGACTGCTCGTCGTCGGCGCCCTGAACCTCTCCGACACCGCCGTCAAGTGCGGCTCCAAGGTCATGCAGCCCGGGACTGTCTGCGCCACCACCCGCAAGGGCACCACCACCGAACGCACCTATGACCAGCAGCGGTCCTATAACCGCCGGATCGGCGTGTTCTCGGCCGGAGGCGGGCTGGTCGTGACCGTGGTATGTGGGGCGGTGCTCGCGGGCACGGTCCGCAGACGGCGCGCCACCTCGCGGCCTGTGGCTAGGCCGTCCGGCCAGCGATAGCCCGGCGGCATGATCAGCGGGGGTGAGTTGTGCGACGGCGCAACGCAACCGCCCCCAACGTCAGGGAGGATCCCCCATGGCGACATGGCCCCCACCGCCACCCTCGCCGCCACCCCCGGCGGCGCGACGGCAACGACAGCGGCGCCGCCTGCCCGCTTGGATCGGCGTCGTGGCGGGGCTGATCGGCCTGTCCGCGCTGGTGCAGATCGTCTTCAGACCGCCGTGGACGCCCAGCACCAGCCGGACCGCTCCAACCACGGCCACCACCACGCACCGCCAGGCCGCCCAGCCCACAGCGAGCATGAAGTGGGTCACGGCGACCGACCGAACGAGCCGGATCGCCGTCCCCAAGAGCTGGTCGAAGATGGCGCTGAACGACGCCGCCGACATCCAGTTCGGCAACAGCGCCCTGCGCCAGTACCTGATCGTGGTGACCGACGACAAGGCCGACCTGGCCATCACCCTCGGCCGCTTCGCCCGCGACGGCGTCGACACGCTCACCCGCGGCCTGCGCTCCAAGCAGATCTCGGCGCCACGACATCTGCGGGTTGGTGGCCGGCCAGCGCTGCAGTACGAGATCCATGGCGTTGTCGGTACCACCCGCATCGTCTACTGGCACACCAGCGTCGAAGGCATCAGCCACTACTATCAGGTGATCGCCTGGACGGGCGCTTCACATGCCGCCGAAGATGGCCCGATTCTTCGCAGCGTCGTCACGACGTTGCGCGAGATCGCGGGGTGAGCAACGCAGCGCCCGGCGGAACTGCAGGTCAGAGCGGATGGGATGGGACCAGTCCACCCGCTTTGGACGAGTCTGGGCGCGGGCATCGCTCTTCAAAACCGTTGAGGCGGGCGTTCCCCGCCTGGCGGGTTCGATTCCCGTCCGCCTCCGCTACCAGCGACGATGCGTGTCCGGCAGCTCATTTCGGCACCGCGCGAGCCCCAAGACCGTGATGGCGAAGTCGACAACCTCGAGGGCTGGCTGGTGGATCGCGGTGCAGAACCGTTCGCGGTGGAAGCTGGACATCATCAGCGAGGTGTTCCTGGCGGACGGACCGGGGGCGGTGTGCACCGCGTGCGCGCAGTGCGGGACGCCCGCTCGCATCACCGCGAGCGGGCGTCCCGACCGCCCAACGACCTGCTCTGCTGCTGCCAGCCGGCGGCGCGGCGCCGTTGCCGTAGCTGCCGGGTGTGACGATTGCCGCGGTTGCGTCAGCCGGCGTCGCCGACTGCCACGTGGTTCTGGCGGTTGCGGCACTGCGCGCCGGTCACGACCCCGCCGCCGCCCACGGGGTTGCCGCAGGTGTTCGTCGGAGTGTTGGTGTCGGTGTTGCCTTGCAGCGTCTCGGTGTCCAGACCCGAGCCGTCGCCGACCACGACGCTGGGGCCGTCGCTGCCGTCAGCGTCGACGCTGCCAGCGCTCACGCTGTTCTGCTCGTTGTCGCACTGCGCGGCCGCCGCGATGCCCATCGCATCGTTGATGGGGTTGCCGCAGTCGTTCACCGGCGCGTTGGTGCTGGTGTTGCCGGTGCCGTCGATGGTCCTGATGCCGGAGGCGTTGCCGATCACGACGCTGGGGTCGTCACTGTGCCTGTCGCCGCTGTACCCGGAGCGCGCGTCCTTCGACACGAGGACCTTCTGGGCGGTCGCCTCGTGCTTGGGGCTGGCGTTCGAGCTCCCCATCTGCGGGGTGGCGACGTGCTCGGGAACCGCGGCAGCCTGCTGCTGCCCGTTGCCGACCAGCGGCAGGCTGTTCACCAGCGGGAGGTCGGCTGCGTTGGCGGCAACGCTGCCGGCCACCAGCAGAGCACCGATGATCGCGCCCATGCCAGCGGCGCGCTTGGTCCAGATCTTCACGCTGTAGGTTCTCCTTGACACTCGGAGTGGCTCGCGGCTGGGTACTGGATCGTTCTTCCTTCGCTACTAGGGGCGCTTGGTCGGTTCGATCGGTACGGGTTGTTCGGGAACTTCTTGAAGTCGGCGCGAGGCCCCCCCGCCAGCCGCTGTGGGTGGGCGTCCAGTTGGGCTGCTGGTAAGCGTCGGCGTCGGAGACGCCGGCAAGGGCGCTCATGAAACCAGGGTCCGCGCCAGTCCGAAGTCGCCCGGACGCACCGGTTCTGGATGCTCGTCTGGAAATTCCGGTGGGCCATCAACGGGGAGCCGAGACCGCTGCCAATCATCAAGCTTCAGTAACGCCCGCTGCGCTCGCGGCGCTGTAGGAAAGGTGGCCAAGGACATCGACGTGTCGATCTTCACAGCCACCGCGTGGCCCTGGCTGAGCCACCCTCCACGCGCGATGTCTCCGACACAGTCCGGAGGCTCTCCCCCGGGAATGCGGACAGCAATGTCGAGAGAAAGGGAGGGATCCGCCCGTGGCCGCACGCACCGTTGAGGTGGACCTGCCGGCCCAGACGACGCTCGATCAGGCCATCGTGGCGCTGCTCCAACTCCGGCGCGGAGAGGTGCCCGGCGATGCGACCCTCGACCAGGCTGCCGCGCTGAGGTTCGACTACCTTGGCTCCGAGGAGGCGACGCCTGAGGTCCCACCCGAGGACCTCACACCCGAGGAGTAGGCGCCTGCCCAGCCCAGGCCTCTTCGACTCCCTTGAGTCGACTGAACAGCGTTAACCTGACCGGCGTTCTAGCAGTAGGGCAAGCACTGAGGTAGCATTCCGCCGTTCGTCTGTCTCAAGGAGTTCAAGGACTTCGAGAGGAGAGGGTGGCCAATGCGGGCTCTCCTGGTCCCTGGCGGTTCCGCGGAGATGGACTCTTGCCTGCCCAGATCGCTCCTCGCGCGACTGCACGCCGTGTCAGGGAGCAGCGAGCCGCACGAGGTCGGCACGCCAGCGGCTTGAGGTCTCGTCCATGCGTCATCCGGGACTCGAGGCAGGCCATGCCCTTCGCATCGCGAGCGCTCTGGCAGAGCGACTCGACCGTGACGGCTGGCACGGCGCCGATCCCTACGACGGGCTTGCCTCGCCGTTCGCTCGCTGGATCCCTCAGGCGAGGCCACGACTCCACCAAGCGTTCCTCCAGTGCGTCCGCCGAAGCCCGATCAATCTCCGGCCGATCCTGCGCATCGACCATCGCCGGATGGCGGCGGCCACCGGCCTGGCCTCCACCGCCAGCGCACGTTTGGCGTCCGATCCGCACTGGCGGGCGCGCCGCGACCGGCTCGCGCGGATGACCATCGAGAGCCAGATGCGCGACGGCCGCTACCGAGGATTGTGGGGGTACGAGTTCGACGTGCAGACGCGCTGGGGCTCGTATGGCGCCGCAGACCCGAACATCGTCGCGACCTCGTTCGCGGCGCACGGCTGCCTCGACGCGAGGGCACTTGACGAGGATCGGACGACCTGGCTTGCACGCGGCTTGTTGCGCAATCTCTGGCGCAATGCGTACTTCGCGTACAGTCCCGGCTCGGCGGTCCTGATTCACAACGCCAACCTTCTTGGGGCGGCGCTGGCGGCACGTCTGGCGGCGTCGCCGGCGCTGGACCGCGGGCTCGGCGACGATCTTCGCGGCGCGGTGGATGCCGCGGTGGCAACGGCGCTGCGGTGGCAGCGCGAGGACGGTTCATGGCCGTACGGCGAGGGGCGAGCCCTCGGGTGGGTGGACGGCTACCACACCGCCTACATCCTGCTCAGCTTGGATGCGGTCTGCTCCCTGGGCGTGGTCGACGACTCGGCGCGACGCGCGTTGGACAGGGGTGCGAGGTTCTACTTCGAGCGGATGTTCGATGGTTCGAGGCCTCGCCACTACGCCGGCCGCCGCGTCGTGCCGAGCGATTGCAACAATGTCGCAACCGGTCTGCGTGCCGCGGTCTGGGGGGCCGGGAAAGGCTACGTTCCGCCCACGTTTCCAGCGCAGGTCTTCACGTTCCTGATAGCGCGATTCTGGGATCGGCGGCAGTACTTCAGGGCGAGTGGAAGCCGCCTGCGGCCGGCCGCTCGGCTGAATTATCCACGCTGGGCGGCGGCTCCCGCGCTCGACGCACTGACGGCGCTGGCGGCCCATGAGCAGAATCCCGGTGGCGCGAGAGCGGCGGTGGTCCGGTGAGGGTCGTGGTGGTCGCTGGCGCGCGCCCGAACTTCGTCAAGGTCGCTCCGATCCTGCGGTCGATGCGGTCGACTGTGGATGCTCGTCTGGTCCACACGGGACAGCACTACGACGGGACGATGTCCGGAACCTTCTTCGACGAGCTGGACATTCCCGAACCTGATGTGAATCTCGGCGTCGGCTCCGGAAGCCACGCCGAGCAGATCGCCCGGGTGATGCTGGCGTTCGAGCCATGGCTGCGCGCCGACCCCTGCGACGCCGTGATCGTGGTGGGCGATGTGAACTCGACCCTGGCATGCGCGCTGGTGGCGGCCAAGCTGGCGATCCCGGTTGCGCATGTGGAGGCGGGACTGCGGTCCTTTGACCGTTCGATGCCGGAGGAGGCCAATCGGGTGTTGACCGACGGCCTGTCCAACTGGCTCCTGACGCCGTCCAAGGATGCCGACGACAACCTGATGCGCGAGGGCATCGATCCGGGACGGATCTTCCGGGTCGGCAACGTGATGGTGGATACGCTGCTCGAGAATCTGGACCGGGCCCTGGAGAGCGACGTGCTGGATCGGCTCGGGGTTCGCGGCGACTACGGCCTGGTTACCCTGCACCGTCCCGCGATGGTCGACGACCCCGAGCGGTTCGGTGCCGTTCTGGAGGCGCTGAGCCGCATCGGCCGCCGCCTTCCGCTCCTGTTCGCGGCGCACCCGCGTACCCGGGCCTCGATCGCGGGGATGCTCGGATGGTCCGACAGCGGCATTCGTCTCATCGAGCCGCAGGGCTATCTCGATTTCTTGAAGCTGCAGGTCAGCGCGCGACTGGTGCTCACGGACTCCGGCGGCGTCCAGGAAGAGACCACCGTGCTGGGAGTGCCATGCATGACGCTACGGGAGAACACCGAACGTCCGGTCACCGTGACCGAGGGCAGCAACCGCCTGGTCGGGCTGGACCCGGACCGGATCCTGCGCTGCGCGGAGCAGATCCTGCGCGCTCGGCAGCCATCGCGGCGTCCGGCGCTGTGGGACGGCCATACGGCGGAGCGAATCGTCAAGGTCCTCACGACCGGGAGCCCGCCAGAGATCACCCGGCCTCCGGCGATCCGAGCGCTTTCGCCCTCAGGGGAACCATGACCAGCCGGCGAGTCGGAATCCTGGGGTTGGGCTACGTCGGCCTTCCGCTCGCGTTGGCGGCGGCGGAATCGGGCCACCGTGTCGTCGGCTATGACGTCGACGAACAGCACGTCCGGCGTCTCACCACCGGGCGGAGCCCGGTCGAGGACGTGAGCGACTCCCAGCTCGAGAAGGGACTCGGCTCTGGGGACCTGCAGCTCACGGCCGATCCGGAGGTACTCGGCGGTTGCGACAGCTACATCATCTGCGTCCCGACCCCGCTGGTCGACAGAGCGCCCGACCTGTCGATGGTGATCTCGGCGGTGGACGTGGTAGCCGCGAACCTTGCGGTCGGGGATCTGGTGGTTCTGGAGTCGACGACCTACCCCGGCACCACCGAGGAGGTGATCGCCCCGAGGATCGCCGCGGCGACTGGCCTGCGGGCGGGCGCGGAATACCACCTTGCCTTCTCGCCCGAGCGCATCGATCCGGGTAACCGGAGCTATGGGATCGGCAACACCCCCAAGGTCGTGGGCGGAGTGGGACCGGCGGCGACGCGAGCCGCCCAGGATCTGTACCGATCGTTCGTCGACGAGGTGCACGTGGTCTCCAGTCCACGGGAAGCGGAGATGGCCAAGCTCCTGGAGAACACCTTCCGCCACGTGAATATCGCCTTGGTCAATGAGATGGCGGTGTTCTGCCAGGAGCTTGGGGTGAATCTGTGGGAGGTGATCGACGCCGCGGCGACCAAGCCGTTTGGGTTCATGCCCTTCAGGCCCGGGCCGGGGGTCGGCGGGCACTGCATCCCGATCGATCCCTCCTACCTGTCGTGGCACGTACGCCGGCTCGGCTATTCATTCCGGTTCGTCGAGCTCGCCTGCGAGATCAACGACCGCATGCCCGATTACATCGCGTTTCGCGCGGCCGAGCTCCTCAACCGGGAACGCAAGGCGATCAACG
>WNGL01024275.1_pt1 | contig 10542 bp, 12 predicted proteins | sample 5400591 | NCBI WGS metagenome assembly WNGL01 (sample SAMN13153377, study PRJNA577476) | soil metagenome | isolation source: 80 cm soil or saprolite under Garry oak tree replicate 1 | place: USA:California | collected 2016-06-15
CGATAAATCTACCTCTCTTAAAGGACTCTTGGAGATCGGGGTTCTACAAAAAATTTATTAGCAAATAAACAATTACAACGGTTGGGATAGAACCAAGGTATTGTTATTTGATGCAAATCAATAAGACATCGGCCTTTTCAAATGACCTGAGAATTTCGTGTTTGGTATTCGTAATACTTTTAATATTACCCCCGCTATTACTTTTTAACAACACGGGATTATTGGCATTTTCCGCTAATACCAAGATAGCGGGGGGATACGGCGCTGGCACCATTACTTGCCCTAACAAACTTGTTTTCAACAACGAGCAAATCCAATTTCAAGTCAATAAAAGCAAAGCCGCGGGACTAGGATCAAACGAGCAAGGAACAATTAGACCATCATTAATATCAGGTTTTTGGAAAGTTGGCACATTAAATATGCCAAACACTACACATATCAATCTAGGTTCAATAAGTGATTTACGCTTGTCGTCTTCTCTACATAAAATATCTGTTAAAGGAGTAGAACAACAAGATAATATCTGCAAAAATGATAGTACGAATGCAAGCGTTAAATTTAACTATATTAATATCACAGGACAATGCAACGTCAAAGAGTCACGGATGTCTTTTACTTCTGTGGATGGCATAAAAGGAACATTCAACGGTACAATAGTATGTAATGCGTTAAGATAGGTTTTGACTTATTATTGTTGTACTCTTGTTTTGTTATCGTGCTTTGTCGATAAAGAGACGCTATTAGGACATTGAACAGGATTGGATGACAAATATTATCGTCCTACAGATACGGAACTCCTTGAACAGTATCAAAAGGCAGTTGATATATTGTCCCTTTATTGCTCATTGACGTAGAGCAAGAAATATTTGTCTCATCTAACATCTACATGTGGTTTACCAATGGATTTAGACGATTTCAAGGAGTTATTTGAGTATAATCATCAAGTAAGGAAAAACTATCTGCACTCTTTTCAAAAAATTATCTCATGGGAAGACATGATCAAGAATCGTGAAACTGCTTGGTTATCTATGAAGGATACGTTACTTCACATAATGTGGGTAGAAGATACATGGATTAATTATTCGATACGAGGACTCGACGATCCGAATAGACCATTTTCATATCATGAGCATCAGTCGTGGAAAGCTTTAATAGATTACAATCAGGAGGTTACTTCGAAAACTAAGAAATATTTATCCGATATTCACAAAGAAGATTTACTAAAACCTGTTGTTAGAGTAAATAAAGATGGAGTAAGAAGAACATCTCTTGTAAAAGATGTGCTAATTCATGTTTTTACCGAAGAACTGCATCACAGAGGTGAAATAATAGCCATACTGTGGCAAATGAATATTCAGCCACCGGATATGGGTTGGCTATCCATGATGAAAAAGACAAATCCTCCATGGGTTATGAAATAGTCACTATACAATTGAATCTGTAAGTGTGGAGATTCAGTTTGTCTCCCAGTGAATCATGCGTTAGAATGATAAACAAATAAACGACAACAAGAATATTACCTTATACTAATTACATGGAAAAAACTAAGCATGAAAATGTGTGTGATAAATATCGCCAAGCATTAGAACAACAATTTATTCAATCTAACAGCCCGAGGCCTATTATGATCCTTGCCGTTAAAGCAAAAAATGATGAAATTAGGTATGAAGCAGAAGACAATGATGTAGATGTTGTCAAAGATATCAAATACTGCCCATTCTGTGATAAGAATGGGAATATCGCTACAATCCACCCGAAGCCAGAGGAACTCCATCCCCCAAGCAATACAGGTAATTGGTGCCCTGCCTTTTTTACATCACTCCAACTAGGTTCAATCAAATACAAAAGAGTGGGGACTAGATCGGTTGATAAAGAGGACATAATCTCTCTTAATTTTGTTTCTGCACAAAAATATGATTCAGCGCATCATCAAATAGTTGGTTTCGATTATTGCCCCTATTGTCACTCGAAGGTTACATAGAGCGAAACAAGCAGTTTAATTAAACGAACACAATTGTTTGTTAAATTCTTCGCCATCCTTCAATACAGAAATTTTATGCATTTCTATTCGATCGAGAAATATAGAAAAACCAAGGAAGAAGACGTATTGACAATTGGACAGTTGCCAATACTAAAATAAATTAAATTGAAAAATTCATTTCATCTTATTTTATCTTTTTAGATATCCTCATGAGTTTTTATAATGATGACATATGATAGACATTAAGATCGGCAGTAGAATTGCATAATTTCGCGGGCTTGAGTCGTGCTGCTATAATAGGATTGCAAGGGCTAATACCCAAGTACAGGTATACGATACAGTAACGTTAAACTGTTTAATTATTTTACTACGACCAATTGCCGATGGTAAATTGCTGCCACATCTCAACAATTTTGTTACCTGAAATGCGAAAGAGATCAAAACCTATCATCTTTATTGGTTTGTCGCTAGGAGGTATTCCAAGTACTTCCTTTTTAGGTGTACCAGTCATTGTCCAACGAATCATCACCTTGTCTCCTTTGACAATGGTATCATCGTGAGTAATTTGACGATTTGGTATAGCATCGATGATTGCAGACGCAATTTTCTTTACACCTTCTGGTCCATGTTTCAGTTCTGAAGGAAGACTTGGATTTCGCCAAATAAAGTCAGGAGCAAGGATCTCATCTGCTGCTGCTAAGTCTCCTTTTTGAAAGATGTCCATATGGAAACGATTAACTAAAGCCTCATTGTCTTCTGACATGACATTTTTTCTCGTTAACAACATAGAAAGAAGTAGTATATTACAATTTCCTAGATAAGGGACAGGATATCGCTTGCGTGTTTTGCTCCTCCTAATCCCTATGCTATAAACTGAATTGAGTTTATCGTATGTATTTATTTTGGGGGCGTACGCAAACTGTTGTGAAACAAAGCGGGTAGGAAGTCAAGTCTTTTTATACCTTATTTCCTACATTCTACTCTAATTACAAATATTTTAAGTGTAATAAGGTAGTTTAGTCAACGTCTATATTAACAAGTAACCTCATGTAGAACCAGTGGAAAAGAACGCGTACGCCACAAAGTTCATAGGATTTACCTCTTAGGAAAGCAGTAAAGTTAAGACTAAGTGTCTCCCTTTACTGCTTATGAAAAATATCCCTAAACCAATATTCGCTAAATTGTTCATATGCTGGTCTGTGTTCTCTTATTAATTCATCATTTAGCAGACTTGGTATTAGAGTTTGATTATTCATTATTGCTCTGAATATGTCTTTATCTGTAATTATACCTACCATCTTTTCTTTGTCAACTATTACAAGGCGGCGAATATTCTTTTGTTGCATTGTCTGAATAGCTTCTTTAATTGAGCTATTTATCGAAATAGTTATCAGTGGCTTGCTCATCGTGTTGCTTAATGGTGAGTTTATTAATGCTGAATCTAATCTTCCTAACAGACGTACAACGTCTCTTTCTGTAATAATTCCTAGCGGTTTCTCATGACTACCGCCATTTTTGCCAAGTATGATTACACATCCAATATTGTTTTTATGCATGATTCTACAGGCCGCATAGATATTTTGATCTGCCGTTTCGGTTATTACTCCTTTGCTACTCATGTAAGTAGAGACCGGAATCGAATCAATACTCGTATTATATCATACTCCTTTTCATTATAAGCATCTTAATATACATCATATATGATGGTTTAGAATATTGTGCAATGCAGTTCAGAGCTCTTAATATTATATGGCATTGAATATCAAAAAAATACGCATATAAAATAAAAATAAAACCTAAAACTCCTCAGAAATATTGGTTGTAGCAGATGATCTAGACGTATAGAGAGTATGAGAATGGCCAAGATAGAAGAAGGCAATAGCCGATCGACCTTATATCATTTACTTTCTAATAGTGATTATTGATATTCGCAGGAGATGTCAAATCGACATCCAAAAACAACTAATAAAGAAAGAAGGGATTACAGAACATATAGTGAACACACAGAAGCTAAAACAAAAGATTAAAGACAGAGAAAATAACAATAACAATCATAATGAGGTTGAACCGAGACGAGTGTTGTACCCGTCTTAACGAAATCATCATAGGTAGGGCAGTACCCGAACGATATGACCGTGAGCAGGTGATTATCTTAGTAATTCGGTGTTTTATATGAAACACATATTGGATATTCAGATAAAAAATGCCGCACCACATATTTTTAGACGACCATTTTTATTTGTTGAGTCAAATACACGTATGCTGCAAATAGCAACCTTTCTTGCAATCGGTCCCCAAATCTATGTAGATGGATTGGTAGTAGTGAGTGATAATGTTAAAGGACAGAGGACAAGGCCTATAGGTAGGATTAGTAGTAAACATATTATCTCCAATATCCTAGACTCTGATTATCCAGACTGGTTAGAGACAAAAGCATCACAAATAATGGATAGTACTTTGGAAGCTTTAGAAATGGATTCTATGTTGAGCAGGGCGTTAGAAATTTTTGATAAGACAAGATTTGCTTTTGCTCCAATAGTAGCGAATAGAGATAATGAGAGAAAGGGAGAAATAGACAGCAGCCCAATGGTGGTGATAGCTGCGCTGGCAATAAGAGATATTCTACCGCTAATTGCAAAAGCTAATCTCTCAATACCGATAAAAAAAATCTCTTCTCGATTAGTATCTCTAGACGGTAATACTAGCATTAGAAATGCATTAAGCTACATGATACATACTGGTATTAGAAATATAGGAATAAATGAAGAAATTTCCATTCATGACGATGTTAGTGGGGATAGCGTCGGCGTAAACGAGGACGTGGGAAAATCTAAACTACTTCGTATTATAAATGATAGAAAGATACTAGAGTTTCTATTTAGTCATAACGGAAGGGAGAGTCTACGCAAGAATGGAACTACAGGCTTAGGAGACATAAGTATCATCAATCACTTGGACATAATATCGATAGCTCAGGTTAAATCTAACACTACTGTAAGCAAGGCAGCAGAACTTTTGATGGACATACGTAATCCATGCTTAATCTTGAAAAGCAATGAAAAAGAAGAAGAGCATAACTACATAGTTACTCCTTGGGATGTTGTCATGAAAACATTGAAGTCAGATAGTCCGCCGATGAATACGAATTAAGTGACACTCCAACTCCAATTTATCTACTCAAAGAGAGGTTTGTTCCATTGAATGCAGGATATTAAGTGCTGAACCTGCCCGAAACCATTCAAGTTGGGATTCATTATAAGAATGTCGCAAAGATATTTCTTCGTCTCTTCCGTCGACGTGATGTAATATACAGTTGACAGACTTCCTAGGTTTGAGATTATTTAATCCAATTATACTAATCCGGTCATCTTCCATAATTTTGGAATAATCCAATGGATCTGCAAATGTCAAAGATAGTACTCCTTGTTTCTTAAGATTGGTTTCATGTATTCTGGCAAAACTTTTGGCAATTACAGCCGCACATCCAAGATACCTTGGAGTCATGGCAGCATGCTCTCTACTGCTGCCCTCTCCATAATTATTATCTCCCACTATGATCCATTTCAGACCTCTTTTTTTGTACTCTCTAGCTATATGAGGGAACGACTCAATTTTACTGTTAAGAGTATTTTTGCCTCTCCCTACTTCACCATCCCTATAAGCATTAACTGCTCCAAGAAGTAAATTATCACTTATCTTGTCTAAATGTCCTCTGTACATTAACCAGGGTCCGGCTGGTGAAATATGGTCTGTTGTACACTTTCCCCTTACTTTTGCTAATATTGGTAATTTCTCAAAATCTTTGCCATCCCATTTTGGGAAATGTTGGAGTTCTTGTAACCTATCACTATCTTTGTTAATTATTACTTCTACACTGTTGGGATCAGTAGCTGGTGCAATATAAATATCAGTGACATCTTTGAAACCCCTTTCTGGAATTTCAGGCGCTATTTTAGGAGGCTTTAGCTTGAATCTTGTTCCATCATTTGCAGTTAATTCATCGGTAAGTGGACTAAACGAAAGTCTTCCTCCAAGGGCAAGAGCTATAACGAGCTCTGGACTACCTATAAAATTCATCGTTTCCCTTCTTCCATCGTTTCGGCCTGGAAAGTTTCTGTTATAGGATGTAACAATGGTATTAGGCTCACCTTTCTTTAACTCAGGTCTGCTCCACTGTCCTATACATGGACCACATGCGTTTGCAAGGACGTTTGCACCAATATCTATGAGTAACTGCATCTGGCCGTCTCTTTCAATTGTGGCTCTAATCATTTCAGAACCTGGGGTAACTTGCAATGACACTTTAGTCTTGATCCCTTTTTCTCTTGCTTGTTCAGCAACATCTGCTGCTCGTGACATGTCTTCGTATGAAGAATTTGTGCAACTTCCAATAAGAGCAACCGAAATTGTGTCGAGATAGTTATTCTTCTTTATGTCGTCTATCATCTTTGAAATAGGTCTTGCCAGATCAGGTGTGTGAGGACCTACAATATACTGTTCCAGATTAGAAAGATCAATTTCAATCAATTGATCAAAATAGTTTATTGAATTCTCTCGATTTTCACATATCTCTTTTTCTATCTGTGGATCTTGGGTTAGCAGATTAACGCGTTTATTCGCAAGGTCAGCTATGGCCCATATTTGTTATGGTTGCTTTCCCGGTACAGCTGATGGCTGCTGCTCCTGGTCCAAAATATTCTATTATTGCATTTGTTGCCCCAGAAACCGTGAGCTTTGATGCCACGAAAAGTATAACGTCCTTTGGAGAGGCCCAACTATTCAGCTCTCCTTTAAGATATACACCAATGCGTTTTGGATACAATAACTCCCAAGACATTCCAGCCATTACTTCTGCTGCATCAAGGCCGCCTACTCCTATAGCAAGCATTCCAAGACCTCCTGCATTTGGAGTATGGGAGTCTGTTCCGATCATTAATCCTCCTGGAAAAGCATAGTTTTCAAGAACTACTTGATGTATAATGCCTGCTCCTGGTTTCCAAAATCCCATTCCATATTTTCTTGATGCCGATTCCAAGAATTGAAATACTTCATTGTTTTCATAGAGCGCAGCTTTTGTATCAGGATCACTTCCTATTCTTGCCTGAATAAGATGATCACAATGAACTGTTGTTGGAACGGCAGTTCTTTTTAGGCCAGCCAGCATGAATTGGAGAATCGTCATTTGCCCTGTAACATCTTGTAACGCAACCCTATCTGGATTCAGAAGAACATAACTGTTGCCAGCAACTAAAGCATCACTTGAACTAAAAACTGCACTCTCATCGAGATGTCCAATGAGAATCTTTTCACATATTGTGAGAGGTCTATTCACAGCTCTTCTAAATGCTGAGATCTTGTTTTGTAATTTTTCGTATACTTTGGTAACTAAATTGGGTGTTGTTTCTACCTCTATTTTCGAATTAAGATTATTATTGCGCAATTAGGTTTATACGGAATACATACTTATTTGCATTGTTCTTCTCCTTTAACATTACCCAGCATTGCACCTAAGTTTAAAGATTTGATCTTAGACCTGCGTGCAGCAGGGACCATCATCTACAGGTGATGAACTTGAAACTGGATCCCCCCACATCCCATGCCTGTTATCCATTCATTACGTACAGGTTTCGTTTGTTGAGTGGGTGGACCCAAAGATGTTGGTGTAAAAAGCGAGCTTGTGTCCCATATAATAATAATTCAGTTTACAAGTGCTATGTCATGTGGATTGCGGTTTATCATTACATTCAATTACTAAAAGAGTACATTTTATAATTATTGCTTAACTATGGTATTCGTATACACGATACATACTTTCAGGGTCAGAACGAGAAAGATATTTCCATTTTGTCGGATCGAGATTTATCTCTATAAATTTACTATCGCTTATAGATTCTGATGACAGGAGAATATTATAGATGGATTCGCCAACCAAAACCTGATTAGGTTTTGCGATAGAGACGCCCAAGCTTATGCTGGAACCAATGATATCGATGTAAGCTTTTTCTAAACTATTTCCATAAAGCACTACTAAAGCATAACCATAAGTCAATCCAATTCTTATGCTGATTTCAGGTAAACCATTTTCCTTAAACGCAGGGTTTATTACTTCTCTAATGATCTCCTGTATTGAAGTCGTACAACTTAATGCATTTTTGCATGCCTTTGCCTGATCATATTCTCCGGGAAAAAGTCCAATAACAGCATCACCCTCATATTTAAAGACATATCCACCATAACCGGTCACAGCGATACTTATTTCTTGAGCAAATGTCTGAATCATTAAAGCAAACCTATCCTCCGGTAAGGATAGGCTCATTTCTGTTGAATTATTGACATCTATAAATATGATTACAACATTTGTTTTTTTATTTACATGCCGCTTTAGCAATTTTTTAGATTCATCGGTTGACATATTAAGCTGAATGCCAGCCGTTAATGTTTTAGCAACTCTAGCACGAATTTGTTCTAACCCAGATACATTAGTAAAACTCATACGCGAATTACCGGAATGGTCAAAGCTAAGAAACTGTAAAGTCTATCTTTATATGTTTGTATCTTCGCAAATTAATATGTATTTAATTAATCTACGTTGCTTTGTTCAATTGATTATTATGTGAATGGCATACACAATTAATGAAGCCTGTGCTTTGATAATCGTTATAAACATATTCGATTAACACATTCATTTGATGGAGATGTTAAGCAGTGACGAAGTAAAGGACGTCTTATACTCGACGATAGAAAGCATAGGGAAGGAAAGAATTCGATGTGATACTACTTCAAACATAAACTTCTCCGAAAAGTATATTGATCTTATAATGACTGAATGCATCACAAAAATAAATGTTGATTCAAGTACAGGCAATAAGGATGAAACAATAGCAGTCTTATGTGAAGCACTTCTTCATTTTATGCTTACGGTCAGTACTCTTCCATCTGAAAGAAAAATCCAAATAAAAGATAATCTAACCCTTGATATAGTTATACCGAACCTGCAGAGCTTAAAGATAACGCCTGATAAATCAATTATTATAGAATTCATAAGGGGTAAGCTGGATTTGAATAAAATACCACAATTGGAATTCTTAGAGCCAAATTATAAAAATATTTGGTTGATATCGGTGATACCATTTTCAACAACAAAATATAGAATATACGACATGTCCGCTAATAATGGGATATTCCATAGTTTTTCAAATATCATAATAGATATCAATAATTTTCTAAAGGAAACAGGTGATAAAAGCCTTAGGTTCATTCATTGAGATAAGAAAAATGAGCTAAGTGATGACGCTTTAGGATAAATCAATCAATTAATCATTCAATCAATCAATCGATCAGTTGTAGTATCTTTTTGTGCGTATATCTAATGTAGTGAGGAGTTAACATATACTAATAGATAATCCAAGAACGTAATTGTCACGTAGTTGAATAGTGACAAGAATTGCAGCCCTGGGTTGATAAAGTAGCTCGAAGGTGAGAACAAATTGTCGAACATCTTCTTCGTTTATATTTTAACAATCACTACTAAGGAAAGGAATTACAATTCAAGGCAATGATTGGTCATTCAGTATCTGCGACACCTGGGCCCATTCCCTTGACGTTACCTGAAAACGAAAATTGATGCATTTGCAGTTTTCATGTGTTTCAGATTATGTCCGAAGCTTCTGAGACTAGTATCTTTATAACTGTCGTTTACCTTAGGTCATAGGATTAGCATATGGACGGGGGAGTAGCAGTAAAAAAGATATTGGCACCAATTGATAGATCCAAGTATAAAGAAAAAATAATTGCCTACGCAATATCCCTGGGAAAAGCATGGGGAGCGGAAATAACAGCCATACATGTTATTGATCCTGGTCGAGGAGTACCGGGTGGTAGAGTTAAAGAAAAGGAACAGTAGAGAGAAGCAGAAGCAAAAACACCGGCTGAAGAATTACTCAACCAAGTTGATCTACAGGCAAAGAAAGAAGGAATTAATATAAAAAAGGAAGTTGTCGAAGAATCTGATACCGTTGGAAGAGCAATAATTGGTTACGCTAAGAAAAACAATATGGATGTTATAGTAATCGGTACTACGGGTATGAGTGCAGTGGAAGAGATTTTTCTAGGAAGTGTTGCCAACAACGTCATTCACCATGCACATTGTCCGGTATTTGCAATCCGTTGATTGCTAATTTCATATTATTGGATTTTATAATGTAGGACAACTTAATTACTGTGACTGTTCTGCAATGCACTGCATCGCATTTTATAACTCTCTTTGACATGATGATTATGGAAATAGCCAAGGATGATGTAAGATATGCTACGAAGAACACGAAAAATTGGCTTACATATTGACTTACATACCATGAATGCTGCAGCCTGGTCAAATGGCAGAGAAACCGACTATGTAGATACACAGGACCAATGTCGCGCAGTATATAGAAGTTTAGGTTATCTTGTTGATTAAAAAGAGGGTTTCATCGTATCTGGAATCGATGGTGTTGTTGCAGTAACCTGTGCAGCATCAAAAGCTAGTCAGCACAATTTAGTGATTCTATAATAACAAAAAGTGC
>WNGL01010731.1_pt1 | contig 10541 bp, 9 predicted proteins | sample 5400591 | NCBI WGS metagenome assembly WNGL01 (sample SAMN13153377, study PRJNA577476) | soil metagenome | isolation source: 80 cm soil or saprolite under Garry oak tree replicate 1 | place: USA:California | collected 2016-06-15
GAGGGCAGATTGCCCACGTGTTACGCACCCGTGCGCCGTGCGCCATACCGTATTGCTACGGCACGCGCACTCGACTTGCATGTGTTAAGCACGCCGCCAGCGTTCGTTCTGAGCCAGGATCAAACTCTCGTTTGAAACCTGTCGCTTGAGCTAGCCTGCGGTTAGCAGGCATGAAAAAGCCCCGGTTTGCACCGAGGCCAGCCTTACTCAAGCAAATTATTGATCGCTCGAATTACTCAATCCATCCGCGCTCGAAAACCCGGATGGTTTCGAACAGATTCTGGCACATCGTATCGGTTGTCAAAGAGCGTACCCCCCTGTCCAGCAGAAAGGCACTACCAAAGCCCATCGAGTATGTCAAAGTCATGTCTTCTTGTCAACAACGATTCGCGCCGTTTTTTCGCGTTTTCCACAAGCTTCCCTTTGCGCGCCAGGGCCGTTGCGAAAGCTTGTTGGGTGTATCGTAGATGCATTCATCCAGAAGGAAGCTTCCCATGAGGCCGCAAGCATGGCCTACGGTCTGTGCACCTCATCGCTCCAGCGGGAGATCACGGCGCTTCTTCATCTTCTCAACCACCATGTGAGGCCTTACTACGATTCTAAGGGCGCATCCATGTACTTCTTGTGGCTGAAAAACACGGTCTTGATAGGAAGTCTCATTGAATCGCTAATAGTTGGCTGCCTTGTTGCTGTCGCGGCCAAGCGCATAGAAATGGTAGCCGCAATGACCCTCAGTTTTGTATCTCTGGTAATGACAGCGACGATGTTTTGGGCATCGGTTGCAATGCATGCGCCCGTCGACCCAGTCCTCTTCCCGAAAATCATGATCGAGCAATTGAGCGCTTCGTTCTTGATTGCTATTGGCGGAGTCATTGTCCGTGAGATCAGGTCGTCTGCGACTCAGCGTCTTCCTGGGGCGTGATTCGCTTGAACCACTGCGCGGCCACTCCCCAGGCCGCTCTCCAGATTTGCGCCGGTGGTGCTCGCGCGTGAGTTTTGGGGGCGCGGCTGCTAGGATGACGGGAAGAGGTGCGGAATCCTTCAGCCGTGCGCTCTTGTTTGAGCCAGCAATTGCTGCAACACATGGAGGTGCAGGAGTTTGTGCGCCCAGGGGATCGTGTCGGTGTCGCTGTGTCCGGCGGCGCGGATTCCGTGGCGCTGCTTCTCTTGCTGCTGGAATTGCGCGAGGAGCTTGGAGTCGTCCTCAGCGTCGTGCACTTCAATCACAAATTGCGCGGAAAAGCTTCCGACGCCGATGAAAAATTTGTCGCCAAGCTCGCCGCAAAGCACGGTCTGCAGTTTCATTCCGCCTCGGCGGACGTTGCCAAGAGGGCTAAGAAAGAGCGGGCCAACCTGGAAGATGCCGCCCGCCGCGCGCGCTACGACTACTTCCGCTCGCTAGTCGATTCCGGCGTATGCACTCGGATCGCCGTGGCGCACACGGCAGATGACCAGGCCGAAACCGTGCTCGCGCACATTCTTCGCGGAACCGGCCTCGCCGGGCTTGGCGGGATTCATCCCGTAGCCGATCCTGTCTTTCGTCCGCTTCTGAACACTCGCCGCGCCGAATTGCGCGCCTATCTTCGGCGCAAGAAACAGAGCTGGCGCGAAGACGCCACCAATCGCGACACTAAGCGCCTGCGTGCGCGCCTTCGCAAGAAGCTCCTGCCGCTACTCGAGAAACAATTTCAGCCCGCCGTCGTCGAACATCTGACGACTCTCGCGAACCTGGCTCGCGAAGACGAAGCTTTTTTCGAGGCGCTGCTAAGAGAGCGGATGGCCTTGGCTGTTCAAGAATGTGATGGGGGTTTACGCGTTTCCCTAACGGATTTGTTCGGAGCGCGTGTGAAAGGTGGATTTAACACCGAGCTCACAGAGAGCACAGAGAAGAAAGAGGTGGAGAAGAATGAATCGACGGGGCTAATCAAGCGCGTGGTTCGCCACATCATCGCACGCATTAAATCCCGCCAGGGCGAACTTGGCGCTAACCACGTCGATGCCGTCCTTGAACTCGCCCGAGCAGGACGAAACGGAAGCTCGCTCATGCTGCCGGGCGGGGTGGTAGTTCGAAAAGGCCGGGACGCCCTTCTCTTTCGCGCAGTCCAAAAAACAGACGACACTGCAACACGCGCCACCAAGCACAGCTTCGAGTACAACATCGATTTGTCGCGCGGCGCGCAGGACGTAAACGTTCCGGAATTGGGTTGTGTGTTCCGTCTCAGAGTGATTGACTGGCCTTCTAAGAGAGAGGAAAATAACAATAGGGAGATGGTCCTGGACCGCGAGCGCCTGCGTTCACCCCTAGTCCTGCGCAACTGGCGTCCCGGAGATCGGTTGCGCCCTTCCGGCCATCAGAATGCCCACAAGCTGAAGCGCTTACTGAACGAAAAGCACGTCAGCCATTGGGATCGGGAGGGTTGGCCAGTGCTGATGAGTGGCGAAGTTCTCGTCTGGGCCCGCGGCTTTCCGGTGGCCGCCGATTTTGCAGCCGATGAGAAGACCCGGACAGGGATCGTGATTGCCGAGGAAAAGCTTTGAGCGAGCGGAAAGGTGCAACTTACTCCGCTGCGCGCATCGCGGATCGAGTGACTGAGTTGGGCAAAGAGATTTCGCGAGAATATAGCGGCCGGCGGCTGGATGTGATTGTAACGATGGATCGCGGCTTCATTTTTGCGGCCGATTTGATCCGGCAAATCAACGCCCCAACGGTTTGCCATTTCCTTCGAGCGGATGTTCGTGATGTGGATCACGATGGGCACGCGCGGCGCGAGGTTTTGTTTGGCTCGCACCCGGAGTTGAAGGGGCGAGACGTTTTGGTTGTGGATGCAGTGCTGGAAAGCGGCGTGACGCAGGATTTTCTTTTGCGCCGCCTGGGCGAAAGCCGGCCGCGTTCGATTCGGCTGGCAGTGCTGTTAGACAAGCCCGTCAAGCGCCGCGTGGCGCTGGAGCCCGATTACTTTGGGTTCCGGACTGCATCTAACCGAGTATGGGTAGGGTACGGCTTAGCCGCCCCCAATGGCACGGGGAGAAATCAGAAACAGCTTTCTTCGGGAACGAACAATTTATCCCGGAAGAGTGGAAAAGGGCGAAAAAAGAAAGCATGATAGAGGCAGTGTGCGGCTTCCGGAATCAGAGAGGGAAACGTGAATTCTAGCTCGACGGTAAAAACAATTCTCTTCTGGATGTCCATTGTCTTGCTGGGGGTAATGCTCTGGAAACTGGTGTCCGCAAACGGTGGCCAGGCCCGCGAGGATCAACCAAGTTACAGTGAGTTCATGGCCAAGGTGGAGGCCGGCGAGGTGAAAGAACTCACCATGTATCTCGGCCAAGTCAGCTACGACCTTCAGGGCGAATACAAGAACCCCGCGAACCGCAAGTTCCAAGTGACCATCGCGAAAGAAGATGCTCCGAACGTTACCAAGGAATTGCGCGACAAGGCGGTGCAGATTAAGGTCAAGGAAGTTCGCAGCGCGGACTGGGTCCTGCTTCTCCTCAATGGTCTCCCTCTCCTTCTCCTCGTTGGCTTCTGTTTATTCCTGATGCGCCAGATGCAAGCTGGCGGCAACAAAGCCCTCAGTTTCGGCAAATCCCGCGCGCGATTGCTTTCCGCGCAACAGAAAAAAGCCACTTTCAAGGACGTTGCCGGAACGGATGAGGCCAAGGAAGAACTTCAAGAGATTATCGAGTTCCTGAAAGATCCGCAGAAATTCCAGAAACTTGGCGGACGCATCCCCAAGGGCGTTTTGCTGGTTGGCCCTCCAGGCACGGGCAAGACTCTGCTCGCGCGCGCGATCGCCGGCGAGGCGAACGTTCCGTTCTTTTCGATCTCCGGTTCGGACTTCGTGGAAATGTTTGTGGGTGTTGGTGCAAGCCGCGTCCGCGACCTTTTCGAGCAGGGCAAGAAGAATGCACCCTGCATTATTTTCATTGATGAAATCGACGCCGTCGGCCGCCATCGTGGCGCGGGACTGGGCGGCGGTCACGACGAGCGCGAACAGACACTCAACGCCCTGCTCGTCGAAATGGACGGCTTTGAATCCAACGAGGGCGTGATCTTGATTGCTGCAACCAACCGCCCCGATGTTCTCGATCCGGCGCTGCTTCGCCCCGGGCGTTTTGATCGCCGCGTTGTGGTAGCGCGCCCCGATGTGAAGGGCCGCGAAGAGATTCTCCGCGTGCACACGCGCAAAGTACCCATCGGTGATGACGTGGATCTTTCCATCATCGCCCGTGGCACACCGGGCTTTTCCGGTGCGGACCTTGCGAATCTCGTGAACGAAGCTGCACTGTGGGCCGCGCGTCAGAACCGCAAGTTCGTCACCATGGCGGATTTTGAGATGTCCAAAGACAAAGTCCTCATGGGCGTCGAACGTAAGTCCATGATTCTTTCCGACGAGGAAAAGAAGAACACGGCGTATCACGAAGCGGGTCACGCGCTCGTTGCGGCTATGACTCCGGGCGCCGACCCTGTGCACAAAGTCACCATCATTCCTCGCGGGATGGCACTTGGCCTAACCATGCAGTTGCCCGAGGCCGACAAGCACACGTACACTCGCGAATATCTCGAAGGCATGCTCGCCGTCCTGATGGGCGGGCGCTCCGCAGAAGAGATTTTCCTCGGTCATATCACGACCGGCGCTGGCAACGACATCGAGCGCGCCACAGACATCGCCCGCAACATGGTTTGCGAATGGGGCATGAGCGAACTCGGGCCGCTGGCGTATGGCAAAAAAGATGAAGCCATCTTCCTTGGCCGCGAGATTGCTCAGCACCGCGATTTCTCCGAAGACACTGCCGTCCAGATCGACAAGGAAGTGAAGCGCATCGTCAACTCCGCTTACGATAGAGCCCGCAACCTTCTTTCCAGCAATCGCGATGTCCTCGAACGCGTTGCGCAGGCTTTGCTCGAGCGGGAAGTCATTGACGCCGCCGAAGTGAAGCTGCTCATGGAAGGCAAACCGCTCCCGGAGAAGCCGCGAACGCCGCCTCCGCAAGCTCCTCCGGCACCCAGCGTGGATCCCAAGGCCGTACGGCCCGAATTGCGCCCCGCCCCCGGCTTTACCCGCGGGGAAAACCCCGCCAAAGCCTGACGTCTACGGACACAGTAGCGGCTCATCCATTGATCACAAATATTGATTGGCTGAGGAACCGGCCATCGCGAGCGGCGGCTTTCCAGTCATCGTCGATCGTTTTGCTTCGATCAGATCCAACAAAATAAATATGTTGGGGACCTTTTTAACCGTGACGGCGATGTTGTCCAGCCATTTTCCCTCGGCTTTGATGCGCAACATCGAGCCATCAATTTTGCATTTCATGAGCGAGGTGTAGGGAATTGGCTCCTTCGATTTCCAGATGACGCCACCGGGCGACAGCGAAATCTTTCCGAAGGAGACCGTTCCGCCGGAGTTGAGAATCCGCTCGGCGTCCTGCCGCAGCCGCGGGTTGACGGCCGCCAAGGCCAGCCGCACGATTTCTTCCACATCGCGAATATTGGAGTTGATTGCGATTTTATGAGGGCCGATCAATTCAAATGACCGGATCATCTTGTTGTTTCCGCGGGCCATCGCCGCGATCAGCCATCCGATGAGTCCGAAGTGCGCGCCAGCGTTGAGGGGCTGCTGGCCATAGCGGGTCTCCGTGATTTCGTCCCAGCGAAGATTCTTTTCTCTGAACGGCGACTTGTACGAGATTCCCTCGTCGTGAAGCGTAACTCTCGTTTTCGTCCACCACCAGGCGTATGCAACAAAGATTCCGGAGATGACGGTGAAGAACGCCAATCCCGGCTCCACTTGGCGCGTCTGGCTGTAATCGTAAACCTGCCAAATCAAAATGGGGGCGAAAAAGAGAGCCGCCAAAATCAACCAGGAAAACGTGTATCGAAACGTATTTCGCGGTGGCGAAATGAACATCGGTACACCTCTAAAGGAATTGTGATTTCTCCTAGAATCGCTGCTGCCAGCGAACTTGTCAAAAGGCGTGTGACCTGAGTCTAACGGCAGCGCTCATCGCTGCCTCGACGCACTTCGCTGCACACGTGCACACTCTAAGTGAAGCGGTGTAGAATGCCTTCATGGGAACCCGTTCTGGCGAAAACCTTCACGTCTTCTGCCCGTGCTGCCAGGCCAAGCTGGTCATTGATCCGGTTTTTGGCGCAGTGCTCTCTCACGAAGCGCACGTTAGGCCTGGGCCGGACGTTGACCTGACCAAGGCATCGGACATCCTCGAAGAGCAAAAGCGGCAACGCGAGGACAAGTTCGCCGATTCTTTCTTTCAGGAAACGCACAAGGAAGACATCCTCGCCAAGAAATTTGAAGAAGCCATGAAAAAGGCGAAGGACGCTCCCGCCGGAAAGCCCATCCGCGATTTCGACCTGGATTAACCATCCAAGGCTCCGTTTCGTTTTTCCGCTTCATTGAACGCACCGATTGGATTTGACGTCAGGCTCGGCTCTGTCTAACCTTTTGAGGTTCTTGGACGTCCAACAATTTCATGAGCCACGTGCGCCAACTTTGCCCGCCACAGAAACACGAGTTCTCGTGTTGTCCTTCCTTCTTTCTGCAAACTGGCGCGTGGAGGCTGATGGCATAGAGCCAAGTTTCTAAACTTTTCGGACGGCCACCGTCGGATTTGCATCTGCCGGTGGCCGTTTTTCTTTCTAAAGCATCTTCAGGAGAATCAAGTGAAACTCGCATTCAGAACAATCGCTTTCGCCTGTGCCGGACTGCTTCTGACGGCAACCGCTCGGTCAGATGAGCAAGACGAGCGAACGAAAAAACGCAGCCTCCTTCGCTCCTGGCTTCGCATGGGGGAGCAAGTACAAGCCACTCAGCCGGATTGGCTTTCGCCTTTGGCCACCACCTCCGGGCGGCTCAAGCAGGAATTCCGTTTCGATACTTTCGACCAGCCTTCAGCCAATGGAAACAGAACCTACCAGCTTGGAGGAGGCAAGGGCCTGGAGTTCATCATCAGTCCACGGACACAACTCTTGCTCGGGATCCCGACGTATACGGTGGTTTCTCCCAACGGTCCTCCCGCCGGATTTGGGGACCTTCCGCTGCAGCTGAAGTTGCGCATTGCCTCAGCGGAACGCAGCGAAGGCAACTATCTGCTGACGTTTATACTCGCCGCGACCGCGCCTACGGGATCGCACATTTTGGGAGCATGCGACGGCGTACTGACTCCTACAATCACAGCGGGCAAGGGTTGGGGACGGTTCGATGTGCAATCCACGTTTGGCGCTAACGTGCCGATCGGCAGCACGGCTAAGCTGGGGCGCCAACTCCAGTGGAACACCGCCTTCCAATATCAGGCGTCGTGGAAGCTTTGGCCTGAACTCGAAGTGAACTCCACGTTCTACAAAACAGGGCCGCACGCCGGGGAGAAACAGGTTTTCCTGACGCCAGGACTCGGATTCGGCCGTGTGCGCGTTGGTGGAAGATTTCGCTTCTCCTCGGCAGCAGGCATGCAGATCGCGGCCACCGCGTTTCATACCTACAATCATCGTTGGGTATTTTCCGGGCGGTTTTCGTTCTGAGCTTATGCGCGCGAGTGCGAGGTTGATTTCATTTCACGTGCTTCCCTGCGAATCTCTGAGTACTCCGCGCCTCCGCGTTATCTTTTTCTTTGCTGCTCGCGCTAAACTGCTTGCCGCATGTTTCGCAGAAAAACTTTCCGGCTAAAACTTCCTTCGCGGACGCTTGTGCTCGGTGAGCGCACTCTCGTTATGGGCGTGCTCAACGTCACGCCTGACAGTTTTTCCGACGGCGGCAAATTTCTTGACACTGCGCGCGCCGCCGAGCATGCGATGGCAATGCAATTTGCCGGCGCGGATTTGGTCGACATCGGCGGCGAATCGACGCGTCCCGGGTCGGATGAAGTACCTGCATCCGAGGAGCTCGATCGGATTCTTCCCGTTCTCGAAGGTCTGCGCGGACACCTCAAAATTCCTATTTCCGTGGACACCCGCAGAGCGGCGGTCGCCGAACTTGCCCTGCGCGCGGGCGCGGAGATCATCAACGACGTTTCAGGATTGAGAAATGATCCGCGCATTGCCGAGGTCGCCGCGCAGAGGCGCGTGCCGCTCATCCTGATGCACATGCGCGGAGAACCGGGCACCATGCAAAAAGCTAGTTTCGCGCGCGACGCTCTGCGCGACGTGTCACAAGGCTTGCGCAGATCCGTTTCTATCGCGCGCAGAGCCGGCGTCGCCAAATCGCAAATTATCCTCGATCCCGGCATCGGTTTCGGCAAAAGCTTCGAGCAAAATTACGAATTACTCGAAAAGCTTCCCCAGCTCGCGAAGCTCGGCTATCCGCTGCTCGTCGGCACTTCCCGCAAGGGCTTTCTGGGCGCAACGCTTGCCCGCGATGGCAAACCCGCTCCGCCCGAAGACCGCGTCTGGGGCACTGCCGCCACGGTTACCGCGTCGATTCTCCACGGCGTGCACGTCGTGCGTGTCCACGATGTCGCCGAAATGGTTCAAGTTGCGCGCGTGGCCGACTGCCTCGCCAATCCGCGCTTCCGAGCATCCCTGTAGGGTCGGCCTTCTGAGGCCGACCGCTCTTCGTCATCTCTGCGCTATAATTCGCCCCGCGACTGTTCCGCCTCCTCGCGGCAGCAAAGCCAACTCATTCAGGAGCGCGACCTTATGATGCGTCGAAGTTTGTTGCTCGTCACTTCGTTACTTCTTTTCTTCGTGGCTTCATTTCTTCCTGCCAACGCGCAACTTCCACCTGCCAAAAAAGATCCGCTCGCCCCGGTACAAAATCCCGCGTCCGCAGGCTGTTCCACCACAGATGTCTCCAGTTGCGCGCAAGTTGCTGCGAAGTTGCTGCCCATCGTCATGGGGCCTTCTCCGATGGAAGAAAACCTGCGCCGCCTGACCGACGAAATCGGCGGTCGGGTGACCGGTTCGCCGGAAATGGCCAAAGCCGTGGAGTGGGGCGTCGCCACCTTTCACGCTGCGGGCATCGACGTCCACCCCGAGAAATACACGCTTCCCGTTACTTGGAGCGAAGGCGACACGCGACTCGAGCTGATCGGCCCAGTGAAGTTTCCCATTCGTTTGAAATCGACCGGCTGGTCACCGGCAACGCCGCCGGGCGGAATCGATGCCAACGTTATTGATGTGACTTATGGCACGGATGATGATTTCTCAAAACTGCGTGCTTCACTCAAAGGGGCCATTTTGCTTGTTCACACGGACATTGGTTCCACTTGGGCCGACCTTTTCAACGAATACCTGCGGCCCCCAGCCATCATCGACCACGCACTCAAGGGTGGTGCCGCAGCAATTCTGTGGATGGGCGCACGCGAGCGGTTGCTTCTCTATCGCCACACCAACTCGCTCGTCGGCGAGATCGACAAGATTCCGCAAGCCGTCCTCGCGCGCGAAGACGCCATGCGGCTGGCCGGTGCGGTTGCTGTGTATTCGGAAAAAGTGCGTGTCCATTTCGACATGCCCAACAAGATCGGCGGCTCCATCGAACAGCAAAACGTGGTCGGCGAAATCCGTGGCTACGAGAAGCCCAACGAAGTGGTCATTCTTGCCGCGCATCTCGATTCCTGGGAACTCGGCACCGGCGCGCTGGACGATGGTTGCAATGCCGCGCTGGTCATCGAAGCCGCTCGAGCGATCAAGGCCACGGGGCTCCTTCCACGCCGTACGATCCGCTTTGTGCTGTTCAGTGGCGAAGAGCAAGGCACCATCGGCTCCTACGAATACGTGAAAGCGCACAGCGCCGAACTCGACAAAATCCGCGGAGTGATTGTCTTTGATTCCGGCATTGGCCGGGTGACGGGCTATTCGCTCGGCGGCCGGCGCGACACAGAAGCGGGCGTGCGCGAAGTCCTCAAGCCCCTCGAGTCCTGGGGCGCAAACAACCACACCTTCGAGGCTTCCTTCGGTACAGACAATCTCGATTTTCTGCTCGAAGGCGTGCCTACGCTGGTGGCCAATCAAGAAGAGGCCAATTACTTGCCGAACTATCACGCCGCTTCGGACACGCTCGACAAAGTTGACATGCGCGAACTCAAGTTGCACACCGTGCTCGCCGCGCTCACCATCTGGGGCATCGCCGATCGCACTGAGCCGCTCGGTAAACGCCTGACGCGCTCCGAAATTGAAACTCAGATGAAAGAAACCGGCCTTGATCAGCAGATGAAGTTGCTCGGCTACTGGGACGCCTGGCAATCCGGTGCCCGCGGCCGCAAACCCTAGATTTTGCGTCATCGCAGTTCGCGGATGATTTCGCGCGCCGCATTGGCGCCGCTTGCGCCCGTCAAGCCATTGCCGGGATGCGTGCCGGAACCACAGAGGAACAGCCCGCGAATGGGCGTCTTGTAGCGGGCCCAATCGAGCACCGGCCGCATGGTGAAGAGCTGGTCCAACGCAAGTTCTCCATGAAAAACGTGGCCGCCCGTGAAGCTGTAGCAAGTTTCCAAATCCTCAGGCGTGATGACTTGCATGCCTTCCACGAGGCTCGAAACATTCGGCGCGTAAGCAGCGAGCGTGTTGATGACGCGGAGGCCCAGTTCTCGCC
>WNGL01037155.1_pt1 | contig 10541 bp, 10 predicted proteins | sample 5400591 | NCBI WGS metagenome assembly WNGL01 (sample SAMN13153377, study PRJNA577476) | soil metagenome | isolation source: 80 cm soil or saprolite under Garry oak tree replicate 1 | place: USA:California | collected 2016-06-15
GTGCAATGTGGGTTATGCAAAGCGACCTGTCCGGAAAAAGTGATCAGCCTGAAACCGCAGATCGATTTTCGCGCGGCAACGGCATCAAGCCGTGTCATCAAGCAAGAAGATCCGTTCCTGTGCATCCGCTGTGGAACTCCGTTCGGAGTCAAAAGCTCGGTCGAGCGGGTGGCTGCCAAGCTTGAGGGCAAGCATTGGATGTACAAGGATTCTACGCGTCGGATCGACCTCGTGAAAATGTGCGCCGACTGTCGCGTCCAGGTGACCGCTGAAGAGAACTTCGATCCATTCGGCACGCCGCAGCGTCCGCGCTTGCGTACTACCGATGACTATTTGCGTGCGCGCCAGGGGGAAGGCGAGAGCTAATTTCTAAATTCAATATGGCTGCTCTCTGGGTGGTGTGCAAAGCCCTAGTTGGTGGTCGCGTGGGCGAGAAAATCCACAAGGGCCTTACGATCCGCTTCGGCCCCGATGGTCTGTTCCGGCATTTTGGTGCCCGGCGTGTAGTGCGCCGGCCCGATTTCGAACAGCTTCGCAACCGTTTCCTTGGACCAAACAATGTCGAGTTTCTTCAAGGCCGGTGAGAAATTGTAGCCCGGAAGCGTTGCGATACGACGGCCGAAAATGTGCCAGAGCGTAGGACCGGCCTTTTGGGCCTCGTCGGCCCTGAGCGTGTGGCACGCGACGCAGGCGCGAAACACTTCAGCACCATGATCGCCGGCATACCGCTTGAGCGGATCTTCTGGCGCGCCGACAAGCGTGGAGTCGATCGGCTCACCGGTAACCGCGTTCCAGCGGCGAATGACGGAATCCGTACCGCCAGTCAATAATGTGCTGTTATCGGGCAAGAACGCGACCGCCCACACCGGCAACCCGGGGCCGACCAGCGTGTGCATGAGTGTGCGCTGCTTGCGATCGATCACTGCTACCGACCCGCGCGTGCTAGCGGCGGCAACGAGCAGGCCATTATGGGAGATCGCAAGCTGGATTATCGGTGTTGTTCCGGCTTGGAGTTCACCCAGCGTCTCGCCAGTGGAGGATAGGAAGAAGATTTTCCCGCTGGCTCCGGCCGCTATCATTTCGCCGTCTGGTGTGGTCGCCACGGCGTTGAGCGGGCTTGGCAGGTTGTGCACGGACACACCATCGCCGGCAACTTGCCAAGCGTGAATCGTACCATCGTAACCGCCGCCGATAATCTGACTGCCATTGGCCGAGAACGCTACGCCATTGACGTTCTGCGCATTGCCTTCCAATACCTGTGGCGGTCCGCCTGCGAGCGGCCACAGCCGGACAGTGCGATCCCATGACGCAGATGCCAGCGTCTTGCCGTCTGGCGAAACGGCGAGAGCGACGATTGGCCCGGTATGGCCGTCAAGCACCCGATCGGGCGCCTGTTGTCCCGGCGTCCAGATAGCAATGTGCGTGTCGCCGCCCGCGGTCACGATCCGACCGTCCTTGAGCCACGCGACCGCATTCACCGGGCCATCGTGAAAGCGCATGACTTGCTCGGCAACATTGCGCGAAAGCGACCAGCGAATTGCCGATGTATCGAAACTGCCCGAGACCACATGCGTCCCGTCTGACGAGATCGCGAGCGCTCGCACCGGCCCGCCATGACCGCGCAATTGAGCGTGAATGGGCTGCAGGCCGGCGGCCGATACCGCCATCACAAATCCGCACAGCAGCAAGTTGCGGCTCGATTTGAGCCGAGTAACGTTCATCTGGCAGGCATATTAACGCATAACGCCGAAGCTGGGTCAGGGCATCCAGAACGGCTTAACGGCGTCAAAATCCCGCCTGCACGGTTCGAGGCCGATATCTTGCAAGCTTCTATCACTCAAGCCCTCCAGTTTGGCGCCGGCATAATGCCGCCTCAAGCTTAGAAAGCAGAGCGTAATCAATTTTGAAAAAAGCGAAATGCCGAGCGGGAAGATGGTCATGGCACATCTCCATCTTTCTCACCCGTTGAACTCTAGTAGGGGCGTGCAAGAACTGCTGTGACCCAAGGCACAGTGCAGTTGAAGAGCGCAGGGAAGGGCGCTTCCCGGTCAAGCTGCGCAACGAGGCACCTGTCCGACCGACGCGGGGAAAAAATAAGCCCGCGCTTACGCCAGGATGAAAGTGTCAGCCACCGCGGCGGAAAACACCATCGAACCGGAACGAATAGCCGAGGCCGAAGACATAAGAGGGCGCATCGCGATCGAGCCCGACACCGATGTGGAAATCGATCTGCTGATTTTTGTCGATGCGATAACCTGCGCCGGAATTGAACAGCTGATTATTGCGGCCACTGGCCGGGAAAGTGCCGACATATTCGGCGAACAGAAAGGCGCGCTCGGTGATCTCCTTCTCGATCACGAAAGTCGTCTGATAGGTAAACTTGACCGTCGATGCGGGCGAAAAGAAATTCGTTTCCATGCCGGTGATCGCCCAGCCGCCGCCAAGGTCGAGTGACCATGGAATTTGCAGATAGGGCTGCACGCCTGGACCCGACACGGCGCTTGCTCCACTGGGCAATGCGGCTCCGGCCGTAATGGAGAGGTCGAACTTGCTTTGCGGCGAATTGAGCTGCCATTTTACCGCCGGCGCCACATCGCTAAATCCGGAGACGCCGCCGCGCAATGTCGTGAAATAATTCGGCAGATCGACGAGGACTTCCAAGCAAGGCGCGATGCCGAGCCGCCAGCGGCTATTGGTGCCGCTCAGCGCTTGCGCTGCATCCTTTCGCTGCAGGTCGATACCGTTCTCATTCTGTAAGCTGCCGACCGGGACCACGATTGAGGAATTGGTGATATCCGGCCGGTCGGTTTCGATAGGGGTGCTGGGGTCAGGGCACTCGCGCGCAACCGCAGTAGATTCGAAAGCCGCCAGTGATCCGCCGACCAGCGCGATCAATGCGAGCACTCGTATCAAGGCTCTAACGGCGGCGGATCGCATCATTTCTATTATTCCGGTTTCGCGAAGCAAACACGATTCCGCGGCGCAGTCATTTATTCCTGGAAGCGGCACGGGACTGGCGCAGGCAGAGCGGCAGGATATGCGGTGAGCTGCTTGAGGCGCGATCCGTTCACCACAGTTATCTGGCTCGCCAGGATGTTCAGCGGCCGAGTGTCCACCTGTTGTGCACGATCCCGCGGCATTCAATCGATCTGTGCACCCGACGCCTTGATGATTGGCGCCCACTTGGCGAGCTCTGCTTTGACGAATTCGGCTGTCGTCTCCGGCGTGCTGCCCGGCGTTGGATCGATGCCGGCCTTTTCCAGCGCGGAAGAAACCGCCGGATCGGCCAGCGCCTTGTTGATGGCAGCGTTGAGCTTATCGACAATTGGCTTCGGCGTGCCGGCCGGCGCTAGCAGCGCGTTCCAGGTGTAGCATTCGTATCCCGTAAGACCCTGCTCCTGCAGGGTTGGCAGATCCGGCATTGCGGCAACCCGCTTGGCCATGCCGGCGCCGAGCGCGCGGAGCTTGCCTGATTTTGCCAAGGGCAGCGCCGTCGGCGTCGCATCAAATGCCATGGTGATCTGACCGCCCATCAGATCAGTGTCCATCGGCGCCGAACCTTTATAAGGAACGTGGGTGATGTCGAGACCTCCGGCCAATGATTTGAATTGATGAGATTGACTAGGCTCTTCACGTCGGTCGCCGGAATGGAAGGATGCACGAGCAATAGCGTCGGTGTGACGCCGACCCGGCCCAAGGGCGCAAAATCGCGCACCGCGTCGTAAGGTAGGTGCTTGTAGAGCCCAGGATTGATGGCGTTGGTGGACACTGTCGCCATCAATATGGTGTAGCCGTCGGGTGAAGCTTTGGCGACCGCTTCCGCTCCGATATTGCCGCCGGCGCCAGTTTTATTTTCCACGACGAACTGCCGGCCCAGCAGTTCGCCCATTTTTGCTCCCATGACTCGTCCGACAATATCGGTCGGGCCGCCGGCAGAGAATGGAATGATCATCTGAATTGGGCGTGAGGGAAAATCGTCGCGCGCACGGACGTCGCTGCTTGTGAATGCCAACGTCAAGACAACGCCGGCAACCCCCTGAACTGCGGTCCGCCTGATCAGTCGCTCCAACCTTTTGCCGCTGGCGCGCAGATCTTTGCCCATGACATCTCCTCCCATTTACGAATAAGGGTAACATTATCGGGAGAGAAGTCTCTCGCCAAAGCGAATTATGATAGTGCGACCATTTACAACGGCGGTTCGAGTCCGCCTTCTTTCTTGCTGGCAATCCACGCCTCATCCAAATCAAGCTCGCGTTCTATGCGTCGGCGCGCTTCATCGGTGATTTGGCCGTTTTGTAACAGACGGTAAATGTAGTCGCGTTCGGCCGCGATCAAATCCGATCTTATGTCGGCGGCGGTTGAGGCGGGATCGACACCCTCCGAGACTGGTCTCGGCAAGCGACCGAAACGATAATCATGACGCGCGCGTAAGATTGCCAAGGCTTCAGCTGAAATTTCGCCCTCGGCGGCAAGCTTTTCTAGCCTGCTTTGCGCCAGCTTTAGCGCCTCAGTTCGTGCGGCAAGCTCGGCATTGTGCTCGCGCTCACGCTCCTCGGCGGCATGGTTCGTCAAGCCCAACCAGCGCACAGTTCGTGGCAGAAGCAGTCCCTGACCAACCAGCGTAACGACAATGAGACCAAAGGTGATGTAGAGAATAAGGTCGCGGTCCGGAAATGGCGCGCCCGAGGCGGTAGTCAGCGGAATCGCTAGCGCTGCGGCAAGCGAGACGACCCCACGTACGCCGACAAAGGCAAGAAAAAACACCCATTGCCACGGCGGAAGCGGATCTCGGCGCGCCACTGCGGAGCTCAGCCAACGTGGCAGGTATGTCGCCGGATAGACCCAAATAAATCGCGCGACCACCACGACCAGCACTGTGAGCAGGGCGGCAAGTATCGGTTGGTGCAGAAAGCTGAGATCGGTACGTTCCATGAGGGTGCGAATCTGCAGCCCCGTCACCAAGAAGACGAAACCTTCGAGCAAATAAACAAGTAAATCCCAAAAGAAGATTCCTTGTAGCCGCGTCGCCGCCGGGATGAGTAGCGGGCCGTTCCAGCTTACGAACAAGCCGGCTGCGATCGTCGCGAGCACGCCCGAACCGCCGATGTGAGCCGGCAACAGGAAGGCGACGTAGGGCGTCATCAACGAAAGCGTGATCTCAACCCGGGGATCGCGAACCCAGCGGCGCAGCTGGAGGCTTAACCAACCGACGGCAATTCCATAGGCGATTTCGCCCACCACGATCAGGACAAAAGTACCGGCGGCCTTCCAGAAGGAAAATGCGCCAGTGCTCACCGCGATAACGGCGAAGCGGTAAAGGATCAGAGCGGTTGCGTCGTTCGCGACACCTTCTCCGTCAAGCACCACAATAATTCGTCGCGGAATCCCGAGCTGACGGACAATTGCGAGGGGCGCCACTGCGTCGGGCGGAGCAACAATGGCTCCGAGCACAAACGCGACAGCAAGCGGCATCCCGAGCAGCCAATGGCTCGTGACCGCCACGGCGCAGGTGGTGAAGACGACGCATCCCAATGCAAGCAGCGCGATCGGACGGAGATTGAAACGAAATTCGCGCCAGCTCATTGCCACGCCAGCCGAATAAATCAGCGGCGGCAAGATCACTAACAAGACCAATTCCGGCGCAAGTTCGATGCGTGGAAGTCCCGGCGTCAGCGCGAGTCCAATGCCGGCAATAACCAGAAGAATCGTGGGAGCAACATTAACCCGTCGTGCGACCACAGCCACCACGACCATGACCGCTAATAGGAGGAGCAGAGTCTGGATAGTGCTCGCCATTGGTCAGATGATCATGTTGCCAGCAGCTATGTCTTGCGACGGATATGACGGATATCAAGTCTTAATCTAGCCAATCCAGCGTTTTGAAGTATCAAGGTCGATAAGCTAATGCTGGAACCAGCGCTCAATGCTCCAGAAGCGCGACCGTGCCGAGACCGCCGTCCTTCTTTGACTGCGTGGCTTAGGATCCGTGCGCCGGTGGCGGCGAACGGACTGAGCGCCTTTATTATCGCGCGACAGGGGGACGACCGATACGTTTGTTTCGTGCAAGCCCAATTGTCCGCGAATCGACAGACAGCTTCGACCGCCAGCACAATTTTGGACGGATCAATCGCGCGACAGCTTATCAATTGTAATCGGCAGATCGCGAACGCGCTTGCCGGTGGCGTGATAGACCGCATTAGCGATCGCTGCGGCGGTGCCCACGATGCCAATTTCACCGACGCCTTTGACGCCGAGCGGGTTGATCTCGTCGTCTTTCTCGTTGACGAAGATCACGTCGATGGCATGCACGTCGGCATTCACGGGTACATGATAGTCAGCGAGATTATGAGTGATGAAGCGGCCGAATCGGTTGTCGGTTAGCGTCTCTTCGTGCAGCGCCATGCCGATGCCGCCGACCACGGCGCCGAGAATCTGGCTCGCAGCAAGCTTGGGATTAAGAATGCGGCCAGCTGCCACGGCGTTCACGATGCGCGTTACACGGATGACCCCGATCTGCTCGTCGACCTTGATCTCGGCGAAAACCGCGGAATGCGTGTAGTGAGAGTATTTGCTTTTCTCATTCGGTTCGGCGCTAGCCTCCTTTTCAATGCGGTCGATATTGCCGGCGCGCATGGCGTCGGCGAGAGATACCTCGACATTTTTGCTTTTATGTCGAATTCCGTCCTCCGCAAATGCCACGTCTTCGAGTTTTGCGCCGGCGAGCGGCGACCGCGGGACTCTCTGCGCGAGTCGAAGCAGTTCCTTCTGCACCTCGCAGCATGCAGCCTGAATGGCGCAGCCGACCGATGATGTTGTAAAGGATCCGCCTTCAACCGGCGCATCCGGCAGGGCAGAATCCCCCAGCTTTGCCGTCACGTGCTCGATGGGCACGCCGAGCATGTCGGCGGCGAGCTGGGTCATCATGGTGTAGGTCCCGGGTCCGATATCGGCGGTTGCGCTACTGATCTCGACACTGCCGTTAGCGGTCAGCACCGCCTTGGCGCTTGCCTTCATCTGAATCGCTTCCCAGATGCCGGTCGCCATGCCCCAGCCAACCAGCTCGTTGCCATCCTTCGTCGAGCGTGGCTGTGGATTTCGTTTTGACCAGCTGAATTTCTCGGCACCCTGGCGATAGCACTCGCGTAGCTCCTTGCTGCTGTAAGGTTTGCCCTCGATCTGATCCTTGTCGGAATAATTGGAGAGCCGCAGTGTCAGCGGATCTACTCCCGCAGCATAGGCAAGCTCATCCATCGCGCATTCGATGGCGAACAGGCCTTCCGCTCCGCCTGGCGCGCGCATGTCGCACGGCGTGTTCTGATCGAGTTTGACCAGCTTTTGCACGAGTTCGACGTTGTCACATTTGTAGAGCAGGCTCGACCAAGTTACGTAATTGCGCTGGAAATTTTCGAACTGCGAAGTCATGCCGACCCATTGGTGACGGAAGCTGACAAGCTTGCCGTCGCGGTCGGCGGCGAGCGCTAGCGATTGAATGTTCGCAGCCCGATATCCGATTGTGAACATCTGCTGTCGCGTCAAAGCCACCTGCACCGAACGTCGGAGCACCCGCGCCGCTAGCACCGCGAGCGGTAATTCGTATTGCGGACGCAAACCCGATCCAAATCCGCCCCCGACATACGGTGACAAAACGCGAACCGCGTCCTGTGCCATCCCGAACACGTTGGCAATGTAGTTTCGACAATTCTGCGGCCCTTGGGTCTTGTCATAGACCGTGATGCGCTCATCATCTTCCCACACTGCGGTTGCACCGAACATCTCCATCGGATTGTGGTGCTCGACCGGCATCCGGTACTCGACCTCAACGCGAACTGGCGCTTGGCTGAAGGCTTTGGCGGCATTGCCCCGCTTGTGCGAGTGGCTTTCGCCGTTTTCGCTGACGACACGCGCGCGCCCGTGATGCGCTTCGAAATCGGTGATGTGTTGTTGTTGCTCATAGTCGACGCGGATAAGCGACGCTGCAAAGCGCGCGGTTTCGAGCTCGTCGGCAACAACCAAAGCCACCGGTTGACCGCTGAATCTGATCCGATCGTCATAGAGCGGCCGGAACGGCGAGCCGGGCGGGGCGATTTCATCGCCGTATTTCCGGTCTGAGGCTGCCAGTTTCGGTCGATGGTCATGCGTGAACACGTCGAACACGCCGGGGACCGACAATGCGTCCGTGGTATGGATGCGCAAGATGCGGCCCTTGGCGATCGCCGACGTCACGACGAAACCATAAGCTAGACCGGACACGTTGTGTTCGGCCGCGTATTTCGCAGCACCGGTGACCTTGGCGCGGCCGTCGACCCGCGAGGTCGGCTTGCCGAGATAGCTGGTGCTCATATCGGCCATATTTCGTTCACTTACCTGATGCGTTTGTCGGTTTGCGACTGCGGCGTTCCGCTCGCCGCCTGAGCCAAGGTGCGCATGATCGCGCGCCGTGCCAGTTCGATTTTAAAATCATTGTGTCCGAAGCCGCGCGCGTCACGCAGCACGTTATCTGCCGCCCGCGCGAAGCTCTCTCGACTCGCCGGCGTTACCGCCACCAGGGCGAACGCATAGGACAGGCGATCCCGGATTTTCAGATAGCTGTAGTTTGTGGCGAAACCTTTTGGCGGCAGTTCGATCGCGGTGATGATTTCGTCCTTTTTCAGATTCGTATCGAGCTGCGGCGTGTCGCCCGGCAAGCGATGGAAGTCGGCGAACGCAATGCTGCGCTCGCCGTCGCGACCGGTCGCCAGCACGCGCGCCTCCAATGCCGCGAGCGCGACGCACATGTCCGATGGGTGGGTCGCGATGCAATGCTCGCTGGTGCCAAGGATTGCATGCATTCGGTTGAGCCCTTCGACGGCCGAACAGCCGCTCCCGGGTTCACGCTTATTGCAAGGCGTTGTCGTGTCGTAAAAATAGAAACAGCGCGTACGCTGCAGAAGATTGCCGCCAGTTGTCGCCATGTTGCGCAATTGCGGTGAGGCCCCAGCGAGGATTGCGCTGCGCAGCAATGGATAGCGCTTCTCAATTTGTGGGTGATACGCCAGATCGCTGTTTGGAACGAGAGCGCCGATGCGAAGTCCGCCATCGCCGGTTTCGTCGAGTCGGCCGAGCGGTAATCGAGTGATTTCGATCAGCCGAGACGGCCTCGCCACGCCTTCTTTGATTAGATCGATCAGATTTGTGCCGCCGGCGACAAATCTCGCGCCGGGATCGGCGGTCATCTGGCGCACAGCGTCGGCGACGTCGCTCGCTCGACTGAACTCAAAATTGTTCATGATCCCCCGTCTCTCGGCGGCGACGCCGATTTCTGGGAAATGACCTGTTCGATCGCGGCAAGGATATTGGGATAGGCGCCGCAGCGGCAGATGTTGCCGCTCATAAGCTCGCGAATTTCATCGGCCGTGTGCGCCCTCCCTTCGGCGATTAAGCCGACGGCCGAACAAATTTGGCCGGGCGTGCAGTAGCCGCACTGGAAGGCATCATGGTCGATGAAGGCTCGCTGCATTGGATGCAGCGCGCCGTTTTTCGCCAATCCTTCGATGGTCATGATTTGCGCACCGTCCTTCATAACGGCGAGCGTCAGGCATGAATTGATCCGCCGGCCATCGACCAGAACCGTGCAGGCGCCGCATTGGCCGTGGTCGCAGCCCTTTTTGGTGCCCGTCAGACCGAGATGGATGCGCAGCGCGTCAAGCAGCGTAGTCCACGGCGCCAGGGTCAGCTTATTGGCCACGCCGTTGACATGGAGCGTGATCGTCATCTTGGTCGGCGCCGAAAATTTCTCGCCGTGCTTGCGAGCTGCTGACGATTTAGCCATTGGCTTCAAATGTAACGGGGCGGACGGCAATGGCCCGCCAATGGGAATCAGACTGCGACCGTTGCCTCGGCAACGCAATGACGGGCCTGGCGTTCCGCAATATTTACCGCGCTATCCGCCGCCGGGACGTTGGTGTATCGTTTTCTTCAGAGCTGCCTGCGGAATAGGCCGACGTTCCGGAGCGATTAACGGCAGCGAACGTGCCTGCGGCGGGCGATCGATCGCAATAATCGAATTCTGGTTCCGCCACGGCTTTTGTGGTGGCGGACTGTGGCCAAGCTCGTGAGGCGATCACATGAAATTACGACGGCGAACACTTCTGGAGTTGGCTGCCGCTGCGGCTGCGGTTTCGCTATCGCCGCGCATGGCACAGGCGCAAACCTTTCCGACAAGGCCGATCACGATCGTGGTGCCTTTTCCAGCTGGAGGGCCGACCGATACGCTTGGTCGCGTTCTTGCCGATCGCATGAGGAATGCGCTCGGCCAGTCCGTCATCATCGAAAATCTGACCGGGGCAGCGGGTACCTATTCGCTCCAGGTCGACGTAGTCAATGATTTTGAGCCAATATCGCTGATCGCAGATTGTCCGATGTGGTTGGTGGGAAAATTGGCATTGCCGGCTAAAGATATGCCGGAACTTATCGCTTGGCTGAAGGACAATCCCGGCAAGGCAACGGTTGGCATTGGTGGCGCCGGCGGCGGTGCTGACGTTGTTGGGACCTATTTTCAGAAG
>WNGL01010732.1_pt1 | contig 10540 bp, 9 predicted proteins | sample 5400591 | NCBI WGS metagenome assembly WNGL01 (sample SAMN13153377, study PRJNA577476) | soil metagenome | isolation source: 80 cm soil or saprolite under Garry oak tree replicate 1 | place: USA:California | collected 2016-06-15
AAGCGAACCTGGTATCTCACCACTGGCGATTGTGCGCAGATGGAAACCAGGATCTACTTTTCGGCTTTGGAGAACTTATGAGAAGGATTTACAACGGCATTTCTGGAAAGAACGTACTTTTTGGAGTGACGGATATTTCTGCTGCACTATTGGTCATGCCAGTGAGGAGGCCATTCGTCACTACATTGCCAACCAAGGCTAAAAGACAGCGATTCATCCACGAGGCTGAAGACCTCGTGGTTTTCTCGCTAAGTTTTTATAAAGCAAGGAGCATTTTTGTGTCCAACCACGATAGATCAGCAAATGATGCAAGACGCAATGGGCAGAGACCCGGGAGATCACCTATTCTGGGTCAGGGGCATGGTCTCTCCGATGATGAGGGGAGAATGATCCAGCAGATGATTCGCGAGGAGCAGAACTCGGCGCGAGCGCTGCATATTCCAGCTGAAGACCTGGCTGCGGAGGCGACAACGCAGATGTCAGCAGAGGTGGCACAGGTCATCGAAGACAGTAGATTACGCAGAATTTTGCAGATGTTTAATCGCGATTATCTGTATGGTCAGGGGCGGTTCGACGAATACAAGGATGGGCTGATTTTAAAGTGGGGCGACGGCTATTCGCGTAAACATATCTGGGCAACAGTTGAGGACGGAAACCTGGTATTTGAGACGAGCCATTTCAAAAAATGCGCCAAGCCCTATTGCAATGGAACGCATCATGTGTTGACGCGCGAACTGTACACGGATTGGAACGTGGTCAACGAGGAACTGGCCGACCTGTTTCGCAGGCCGGTACAGGAACGATCAGAAGATTAGGCGGGATTGTAGAGCGTGACAATACAGATTCTTGCACTGGAAAAAGATCTCTTCTTCTCGGTGAAAATGCGCGATACGCTGCGACATCACGGAATGGATGTTACGGTTGTCCGCACGCTTGCTGCGTTTGAGCAACGTGTCGCGGCGGAGGGAGATGAGAAGCCTGCGCTGGTGATTGTGAATACCGCAATCAGTGGGGTTGACTGGGAAGGAGCAATTCGCCGGGCGCGTGAGCATGGTTTGACAGTGCTGGCTTTTGGATCTCACATGGACCTGGAGGCTCGCCAGAAGGCATTGCAGGCGGGTGCACAGCGAGTTGTGGCAAACTCCAAGTTTGCCAGCGATATGCCAGGGCTTGTCCATAAAATGATCAGCGAGTCGGTCAGCTCAAAGGCTCAAGAAGAGTAGGGGATCGTAAATCGCAAAGCAATCCAGGCCGACCGCAAGTTATCTCAGGCCGAGGGCCACGTGTTCCAGGCCGACCGCCACGTGTCTCAGGCCGACCGCAAGGGTCGGCCCTACTATATTACGATGTCCCCTTCCAGGGCGATACGCGTATGGTATACGTTATGCTCGGATGCTGTGGACGAAGCGATAGATGGGTACAAGAAGAAGGCCCTGTCCCAGGGTTGGTTTTTGATAATTGAAATTGAGGCGACGGTAGGTCCAGCGTTGACGGAAAAATTCTTGACGAGTACGTAGTGAAGGTGGTGAAAGAGGCTTTAAATTGCGATAGCGGGGACGATGGGCAATACGTCTGCTGCTCATGCACACTCCTTTAATAGCTAAACGCCACTGCTACAGAAGGTCAAAAAGAACAACAAAAGAGGTCTTCTCCTCTATATATTACGTTAGGAGAGACCTCTTTTTTCTCACGAGTTGTGTGAGTAAAGATACCCATTCTGTCGTTTGAAAAGATTAATGGCCGCAGCCGCAGCTCCTGGCGTCGCCACCACCATCAGCCGTCTTGAAGGAATGTCCACAGCCGCAGCTAGAAACGGCGTTGGGATTATTGACGGTAAACCCGGCGCCCATCAAGCTGTCAACGTAGTCAACTTCACTGCCATTTATATAGCTAAGGCTCATCTCATCCACGAGGACGTTGAAATCGCTCTGTGAGATGATGGTGTCGCCGTCCTGTGCCTCGTCAAGGGTCATGCCATACTGGAGGCCGGAGCACCCACCGCCAGCGACGAAGATACGAAGGGCGAGGCTAGGATCGTTCTCCTGCTTCAACAGTTCGCGAACTTTTTCTGATGCCGCAGGGGTAATGGTCATGATGCTGGTCTCTACCGACGATTGCTGGCTCTGCTCGATCATGTAATTTGCCTCTCTGTTTATAAGTAATATCTCAACCTTTTGGGACGTTTTCACGTTTCCGCTGTGAGTATTATAAACTATACAAAGGGAAGCGTCAAGGCAACAGAAGATTGATTTACCCTTTGAAGCGTTGCTGGACGCGGACGATGTTGGCAAGGAGACTGGGGACTTCGGGGCTGGAGCCAAAGAGTTGTTCGTTGCGCTGATCCTGGCCTGCCGCGATACGGCTGATAATGTTGGGGGCAGACCAGCCCTGCGCGATGAAGTGGGCGCCGAGTGCGCTGATGATGGGTGTAGCAAACGAGGAACCACACCAGTCGGCCCAACCCGTTGTATTTGGCTCGTCGTTGGGAAATGTAGGGGAGATATAGAGGCCGCGCACGGCATCGGGCAATCCGTTGGCATCGGTTACTCCAATATCGTCACCGCCAAAGGTGGCGACACCGGTAGTATAGGGAGGCATATTGGCCGCGTTGGCAAAGGCAGAGGGAGCAAAACGGCTATTTACCGAGGTGACGCTAAGTGTTGTCTCGTAGCGCGCGGGAGCACGTGGGGGACGAGGCATCTTTCCCTGCTTCCTGGCATTGAACGAGTCGTTGCCGGCAGCGGCCACGATCAACGCCCCATGAGTGTAGAGGCTCTCGAAGAGCAGGCGCAGTCCCTCCTCGATATGGGTGAGGACACGCATGGCCCCTGGTAACTGCTTGCCTTGCCATTGGTGGTCAGAGAGCCAGAGATACGGCAAGCGGTTGATATCAGGCATGATCGTGAGGCTGAGGTTGATGACCAGGCTGCGAATTGAGCCTGAGACAAGTTCCTGTTCCAGGTCTGTCAGGGCCGCAAAGAGGGCGTATAGATCGCCGCCGCCAAAGTCGTTCAGGACACGGATTAAACGGATGCGAGCGCGGGGAGCTATATCGCGGATGAGCCCGGCCACAAAGAGACCATGATCGATCATGTTGTAGTAGCGTGATTCATACTGAGCATCTCGCCCGGTTTGCACATCGCTACTGACAGGATAGCGATCATACTCTATTTCGAAAGAGCCATTGGCGCTTTGGAGATTGTAGACAAGCCGTTGCAGTAGCCAGTTACGGCTATATTCAGGAAGATATGCATCACGCAGTAAATCGTCGGGATGATGGGCGGTATCAAGTACGGCAATGAGGACTTCTGGCGCCCCATTGGGATCAAGTGGCGTTCCCTGGTCTACGAATGAGATATACCAGCCGACGGGGGCGTCCCCCACTGCGGGGAGATCGAGTTTGGGTGCAGGCCTGGGAGGCAGTGCCGGACCGCCATTACCATAGAGAACGGGAGCAGCGGTGACCAACCAGTTGGGCATGGCAGAGAGCAGGTGTAGGCCGACCTGCGCGAGTCGTTCAAGTTGCGCTTGTAGATGTGAGAGGGCCATGGGAGCAGGATCTTCGACGGCCGGGTCAGCATGATGAGCATGAAAGAAGATGGCAATGAGCGGCTGCGATCTATGAAGGCCGAAGACAAAGGCGCTGCGACCCACGGGCGGCATGGCGGACGAGTCCTCAAGCCAGCGACCATGAGTGCCATACGGCTCAAGAGAGATGTGATGGGGTTGTAGCATTATATTGAGCTGGCCCCGTACCTGTTCGACAAGCGTGTCCAGTTCGTCGTCGTCAGGGCGTTTCGGTAGTCGAACGATGACTACTATTTCACCAGGTATCCAGTAATATATGCTGTCGGGCGTGCCCATTAAATGAAAGGCATAACGAGACATCCACGTATCCCCCTTGTAGGTGATGTCATGTTGAACTTTGTATGATATCGTCTGCTTGTATGCATGCAGAAATGGCTGTAGCGAAAGTTCCTGTTCAGGGCATTATAGCCGATAAAACGGTTAGAAACAATCAGTTATTTTTGTCGGTTCTCCACAGTTCTAACAGGCGCAATGTATCTGTTACTAGCTGTTCGAGGGGATCTAGCGCGACATACTCTTCAAAGGAGTGTTCGTTGACGACGCCAGTGGAGATGGTGAAAGCTCTGATAGCGGGACGGAGGCCGCTGGTATCACTGCCTATAAAGGTTGGCTGCATGAGCAAGGTCGCTCCACGTTGGGCGAGTACGCTGCTATAGGTCTGTAGCAGTGGTTCATCAGGGCTGATCTCGTAGCCCCTGGAATGTGTGTTGAAAGTGACGGTTGCGTCTCCACCGAAACGACGCGCAGTCTGCTCAAAGGCTTCCTGGATGGCTTGTTTGTACTGTTGACGTACCTCAGGTGGCTCAAAGCTGCGCAGCTCGCCTTCGATAGAGACGGTTGCGGGGATAGCGTTGCGCGCGCTGCCGCCAAGAATATGGCCAACGTTGATGCGTGTCTGGTCGTTGGCCAGCGAGCCATGGGCATAGTTGGTGGCGCGAAAGATGTCGATGGCGTGAACAGTCTGCGCCAGGTCTTTGCCAGGATGTCCGGTGCGGCCGGTGATCTGAACATCGAAGGCCTCGTAGGCGGCGCCTTTGGAGACGACGACACCTGCTTCGAAGGCGTTATCGAAGACGATACCGTCGGCGACGTGCCACGTTGCACTCTCAAAGCCTGATGCGCCGCAGAGACCCGCCTCTTCCTGGACGGTGAAGAGTAGGACCAGGGGTGGATGTGGCAACTGCTGCTGAACGGTGCGCCTCACGACCTCAAGGATGATGGCAATACCGGCGGCATCATCGGCGCCAAGGTTGGTGGTGCCATCGCTGTAGAGGATGCCGTCACGCAGTATTGGCTGGTGTCCAAGGCCTGGGGGTACACGATCCATATGGGCGTTGAGCAGGAGTGGTGTGCCTTCTCCAGGAAGGGTGGTGATGAGGTTGCCGTTTGCGTCAACTTGTGTACTTAGTCCAAGGGAGGAAAGGTATTGTGTGAGGTAGGCACGGATGTTTTCTTCGTGACCTGATGTGCTGGGGATGTGTAAAAGTTCTACGAGTGTTGTGTAGAGGGTGTTTGAGTACATGAATTCGTTTCTCCCTGGTGCATAGACACTTTTTTCTTAGATTATAGCAGAGTGAACGGGCCTGCGGGGGCAAGCGGACATTGACAATTGACCACTCATCCCGTTAGAATGTAAGCAAGTCAATAGCTATAGTTGATCCCAGCAAAGGATATACTACCGCCGATGCCATTACCAGGTGACAACACAGCGGATATCGTCACATCTACAACACCACCGGCGGTGTATGTAGATAAGCTCAGTTTTCGCTACCGCACACTGGACGATGAACCCAATACTAACCGTAAATCGGCATCGCCTGCTGAGGCTCCTCTCGAAGAACCTCTCACAATCGAAGATATTTCATTTACTCTGCCTGCCGGTGAATTGATGTTGATTGCTGGGCCCAGCGGCTGCGGGAAAAGTACACTCCTCAAATGTCTTAATGGCCTTATTCCTAACAGCTATCATGGGGCGCTGGGCGGTGTGATACAGCTTGGCGGCCGCCCAATCAAGGGATTGACGCTGCGTGACCTCGCCCTACAGGTTGGTACGATGCTGCAAGACCCTGATAAGCAGATTGTTGCCAGTACTGTTGAACAAGAGATTGCATTTGGTATGGAAAACATGAATACGCCGCGCGAAGAGATGCAGGAACGTATTGAAGGGGTGTTGCAGCTATTGCGCCTGGAAGAGTACAAGGGACAGGAGACATTTGCCCTTTCGGGAGGGCAGCGCCAACAGGTGGCAGCCGCAGGTATCATTGTAATGGAGCCTTCCATTTATTTATTCGATGAGCCATTTGCCAATCTCGATGCACGCGCGGTGGATAAGCTGGAGGACCTCATTGCCGGCTTGCGTGTCAAAGGGCACACCGTCATCATTGTTGAACACCGCGTTGAGGAGGCATTGCGACTAAAACCCGACAAGGTACTGCTGATGAAGGACGGGCAGCAGGTATTCTTTGGGAATACGCAGGATTTCCTGAAGATTGCCGACCCAACACAGGTCAAATTGCCGATTGAGTCTACGCTGCGTACAGTCAGCGATACGAGGGAGGTACGCGAGCTGCTCATCAGGCCGATTACAACTGGGGCGAGCGGCAGAAGTACACAGGGAGAACCAATCCTCATCTTCGAGAATGTGCATTATCGCTATAACTCATACTCAGAGGAAATTTTGCATGGGATTTCCAGTCAGATACGGCGGGGAGAGACTATCGCGCTGCTCGGCCCTAATGGCTCTGGCAAGACGACGATGGTGAAACAGGCGCTTGGCCTGCTGCGGCCGACCAGCGGCTCGGTCACACTCTACGGCGAAGATACACGGCGTTTAAGTGTCGCACAAATGGCATCGCGTATCGGGTACGTTTTCCAGAGTCCAAGCGCCATGCTTTTTGCGTCAACAGTGCGCAAAGAAGTGAGTTTTGGGCCTGAGAATCTGCGTTTCCCTGCTGATCGCTTAGAAGCCTCTGTAAGGCAGTCAGAAGAGGCTTTGAATGTCGCTTCACTTGAAGAGCGGTCACCCTTCTCGCTCAGTTTTGGACAACAGAAACGGGTATCTATTGCCTCGGTACTTGCTATGCAGGGCAAGATTTTGCTACTGGATGAGCCGACGGCAGGTCAGGATTACCGCTCGTATATTTCGTTTATAGAATACATGCGTAGTTTGCCGGAACTGGATGCTTTACTCTTTATTACTCATGACCTTGACTTGGCGTTGCGTTTCACACAACGTATTTTGCTCTTGAAAGAAGGCAATGTGGCGGCAGATGGCCCACCTTTAGAGGTACTTGCCGACCCGGCATTACTGGATTCATGCAATCTGCGCTCCACTTCATTGCTGCGTTATTTACTCACTGAATGTAACGCTGTAGCGTAATCACCTGTTAAATTAAGAAAGGAGGCTCGAGTTATTCCACTTCAATTTTCTTTCCGTTGGTTAGTTGTTAGAAAGGACTTCCCATCATGGCAGTAACAGAAGAAAAACGCACTCGATACAGTGTATGGGGTCTTGATGTACGCAAGATCGTTTATATGGCCCTTGGCGCCGCGCTCTACGGCGGGTTAAGCGTGGTCACAAATTTCCTCCAACTGCCCGGCGCCGGCAATGTCTCGTTACGACCAGCAATCGTCATTCCTCTATTCTTCGGGGCAGTCTTTGGCCCCTGGGTCGGCCTCTTTACTGGAGGTGTTGGCAACCTCATTGGCGACTACTTCTCCGGTTACGGTGTCTTCTGGAACTGGGATGTTGGCAATGGGTTGATCGGTTTTATCGCCGGGCTGGCCGTGATCAGCACGGGTGGGCGTTACAACAATGCACGAAATATCATCATCGCAGAAGTGTTCGCTGCAATTGGTGTCGTCGTAGGTATCGGTTTTGCTGCCTATAATGAAATCTATCTTTCAAAGATAGACTTTTCGACGGCGACCATTACTTATATGGTGCCCGCGGCGGTTTCTGACCTCATCAATGGTCTGATATTGCTGCCTATCTTACTCATAGCCTACAACGCGGCGATGAGGCGTTATGGACGCGCGTAGCGCTTATACTTGAGGATTGAGAAGCAGGAAAGGATGTTCTTTGCTGCTTCTCGCCTGGCCTCCCATATTTGAGAAACATGCTATGCTGATTAATTTTCCCTACATTAAACGAGATACGCCTATTCACCGGCTGGATCCGCGAGCCAAGTTGATATTGCTCTTCCTATATAGCCTGGCTGCCGCGCAGACCTCGAATGTCTGGTTCATGCTGGCAGGATTCATTTTCGCCGCATATTATTATAGTCTTGCTTGTCTCAAATGGAGCGAGACGAAACGCGTCTGGTATTTTATTATCCTCCTCAACGTCATGATAATAGTTGTTAATTATTTTCTCTCCGCCGGTTCAGTTGTCCAGGGCGTAGACCTGACTCATCAACAAGTGCTCTTCAGCATCCCTTTTATTGGCTTGTCTGCAAAACCGCCCTTTATTGTGCCAAAACCGCTGGTCTTTAGTGTCGAGAGCATTGTTTTTATGATTACGCAGGGCCTGCGCAACTTCGGTATTGCCTTTCTGGCGATAGTGATTCCTTTCACTACCAACCCAGGTCACATGGGTATAGCCTTCAAAGGTATGGGAGTATCTGATAAATTCTCCTATGCCATCGACCTCTCGTTTCGTTTCCTGCCAACGGTTACGCGCGACTTTGGCACAACGCTCGATGCGCAGCGCGCACGCGGCTTTGAAATTGATAAGCTGCGCGGTGGGGTATTCAGCAAGATCGCGAAACTCGCGCCAATGGTGGTACCGGTTGTGATTGGCTCCGTTGTGGGGGCGGAGGATATTATCAATGCCATGGAACTGCGCTGTTTTGGCTTGGGCAAGCGCTCCTGGCTGGTGTTATTACATGCCCGCCGGGTAGACCGGGTGTTCATTACTTTGACCTTAGTGGGATTTTTCGCTATTACGCTGCTCAATATCCTGGGGTATTTCTTTACCTCAGGCCCTTTATACGTATTACACACCCAGGGGATACCGCAGTTTTTGTTCCCGTGATACAGCTCTATTCTCTCTGACGTAGCCCACCAACAAAAAGAATTTTCTTTGCAGCTAAAAGGAATACGATAGGCACCCTGCTAAAAAGGGCAAGTAAAAGGAGCAAAGCCGGTGACGAGACGATATGGCAGCCAGAGCATGATCGCACCCTTAAAAACAGTTTTAGTGAAACGGCCAGAGGAGGCATTTGCGGTCGCAGATCCCGTTGTGTGGCACTATACCGCACGCCCAGACCTGGCGATTGCGTGGCAGGAACATGATGCACTGGCGTCACTGCTGCGCCAGGCCGGGGCAGAGGTAATGTACCACGATGAAGCCCAGCCCGAGCATGCCGATGCAATCTTCACCTTTGACCCGGCGATTGTGACCGACAAGGGAGCGATTATCCTCTCAATGGGCAAGCCGCAACGGCGGGGAGAAGAGGCGGTTATGGCGCGCCGTTTTGAGTCGCTGGGCGTGCCCATTCACTATACGTTGCATGGAGATGCGCGAGCTGAAGGGGGAGATTTGCTGTGGCTTGATCACGATACGCTGGCAGTGGGACTGGGCTTTCGCACCAACGCCGAAGGATTGCACCAACTGCGCGAGGCCCTTGCGGCAATAGGCGCATCAGCGCTGCCGGTGGAACTGCCTTACTACACGGGACCGCAGGCCTGTTTGCACCTGCTCTCGCTGCTCAGTATCGTTGACGACCGGCTGGCGGTCGTCTATCCCCCTTTGATAGCGGTGCCGTTCTGGCAAGAGTTGAAGCGGCGTGATTTCAGGCTGATCGAAGTGTCCGAAGAGGAGTTTGCGACAATGGGAACGAATGTGCTGGCGCTGGCTCCCGGGAAATGTTTGATGTTGGAGGGGAACCCAATAACACAGAAGATGTTGGAGAGGGCGGGGTGTGAAGTGGTGACATACAGAGGTAATGAGATTTCACTCAAAGCTGAGGGTGGGCCGACATGTTTGACGCGGCCGGTTTGGCGGGAGGAGTAAAGTGAAATAGGCCGCAAAGTATCAAGATAGATTGTGACGATTAAAGACGGTAATCGAAAAAGTTGAACGCCATCTTTGATCGTCACAATGGTTTCAGAACGTTTACTATTTGGGTACCTCTGATATTGACATGATTACTCTATAGCTTTACAATAAACACGGTCAACAAACAAATAGAATTATGATACTATCAAGATGAGGTGGACACATGGCAGATCGTACAGGGCAACAACTTGGTAACTATCGCGTCATCCGCCCTATCGGACGCGGAGGCTTTGCCGAGGTCTATCTCGGTGAGCATATCTTCCTCAAAACCCAGGTCGCTATCAAAGTATTACAAACCAAAGTGGCAAATGACGAAGACCTCGAGGGTTTCCTCAAAGAAGCACAGACTATCGCCCACCTGGTACACCCTCAGATTGTACGTGTTATGGACTTTGGTGTGGACGCTGAAACACCCTTTCTGGTCATGGACTACGCCCCCAATGGCACGCTGCGTCAGCGTTATCCCAAAGGTACCGTTCTCCCACTAATTACTATCGTATCTTATGTAAAGCAGGCCGCTGCTGGACTGCAATATGCGCATGATCAAAAGCTGGTGCATCGCGATATCAAGCCAGAGAACATACTGGCGGGACGCAATAATGAAGTCCTGCTCAGCGATTTCGGTATTGCGCTCATCGCCCAAAGTTCACGCTACCAGAGCACACAGGATGTGGTTGGCACCGTGGCCTATATGTCTCCTGAGCAAATTCAAGGCAAACCACGTCCAGCCAGTGACCAGTATTCTCTGGCAGTAGTAGTGTACGAGTGGCTGAGTGGAGATCGTCCTTTTCACGGGTCTTTTACCGAGTTGTGCACCCAGCACATGTTTGCTGCTCCACCACCGCTGCGTGAAAGGGTTCCTACTATTCCACCTGATGTTGAACACGTGGT
>WNGL01021074.1_pt1 | contig 10539 bp, 7 predicted proteins | sample 5400591 | NCBI WGS metagenome assembly WNGL01 (sample SAMN13153377, study PRJNA577476) | soil metagenome | isolation source: 80 cm soil or saprolite under Garry oak tree replicate 1 | place: USA:California | collected 2016-06-15
CATCCAAAGCGTGACCCTGCCCGAGGGGTGCCAGTCCGCGATCACCGCGTGCGGTTCCAGGCACACGTGACACTGCCGGGACGTCTCGAACCGGTCCTCGTAGATGACGTCGGCCTCGGCGAACCCCTGCTCGATATCGCCACCGATCACCCGGTTATGGGCGACGATGTTCCGTTCCGCACCCTCATGGAGCTGCGGCGCTCCTTCGGCCATCGCGGCCTCCGGGTCGACCACCGCTGGCAGCGGCTCGTAGTCAACATCGATGAGTTCCAGCGCTGCCTGGGCGGTCTCCTCGTCGGCAGCGATGACTGCCGCCACACCTTCCCCCACGTAGCGGACGACACCGTCGGCGAGCGCGGTCTCGTCCTGGGTGAAGGCGCCGAAATGGGCGCTCGGCATATCAGCCTGGGTCAGCACCGCCAGTACCCCTGGCAGCTCCCTGGCGCGGGCGGTGTCGATCCGGGTGATCCGGGCGTGCGCCATGGGGCTGCGCAGGATCTCGCCGTAGACCATGCCGGGCAGGGCCATATCGTAGGCGTACTCAGCCTTCCCGGTAACCTTCTCGTCCGCGTCGATGCGGCGCACGGACCGGCCGACGGTCGCATGCGCACCCGGGCGGTCCTGGCTGGTCACCGTGGCGCCAGCCGCCGCGCTGATCGCCTGCACGATCTTCGCGTAACCGGTGCACCGGCACAGGTTGCCGCGGATGCCATCGCGGATCTCCGCCTCGCTGGGGTGGGGGTTCCTGGCCAGCAGTGCCTTCGCTGTCATGATCATGCCGGGCGTGCAGTAGCCGCACTGCGAGGCGAAGTTGTCCGCGAACGCTTGCTGCACCGGGTCGAGGTGGCCGCCAACCGCTAGCCCCTCAATCGTGGTCACCTCATGACCGTCGGCATCGACCGCGGGCACGAGGCAGGAGTTGACCACTTCGCCGTCGAGCAGCACCGAGCATGAACCGCACTCTCCTTCGTTGCAGGCCCGCTTGGTGCCGGTCAGTCCGAGGTCGTACCGCAAGGTGTCGGCCAGGGATCTGGACGGCGGGATCAGGAGCTCGTGCGGGACACCGTTGACGGTCAGAACCATCCTGGCCCGCGGCGGTGGTGCGGTCACTTTGGTAGTCATGGTGGCCATGTGATAGCGCCCCCTCGTCAGGTCCGCGGTTCTTCGGCGGACAGTCCTTCGACCACGAGATCCAGATCATCCACGTGGTCCACGTTGTAAACTCGCTCGTTGCCCACCCAGCGGCGGGCCCACCACTCGTAGAGGTTCAGCCGGGCCTGGGATTCGTGCATCTCGATGACCGGCTGGTGATCATCGAGGAAGCAGATGTGCAGCGAGGGCACGCGTGCGGCAAGGCCGGCCAGTTCCTGAAAGCCGGTCATGCCCCGGGTCGGCATGCAGTCGCTGATGAGCACCGTCTGCGCGGAAGGCAGGTCGTGAGTCCGGTCGATGGCAGCCCGCAGGGCCCGGGACAGATCGGTCGCCTTGCCCTCGGGCAGGAGCAGGATCCGCTCGACCACCTCGCTGATGTCGGCCTCGGCGTCCAATTCCTTCACTGACGTCACCTGCTCGTCGAAGGCCAGCACGCCATACCGGGTCCCCCCGACCGCGCTGAGCTGGGCGACCACGGCAGCGAGCACCGCGGCCAGGCTGAGCTTGCGGCCCACCATCGAGCCGGAGTGGTCGATCAGGATCAGGTAGTCGACCCGCTCCGGGGCCCGCCGCAGTACCCGTACGTCCTGGTCACGGACGACGCCGCCGCGCGCGGCGTAGTTGGTCACGGTGGCCATGAGGTCGAGCTCGGCCGGCTCGCCCGCCCGCCACGGCCTGCTCTGCAGCGACCTGCCCTCGATGCTGGCACCCTCGGAATCCAGCGTCCCGCGTACCCTCAGCACCAGTTCGGCCGCCTTGCGGACGACTTGCCCGAAGTCCGCCAGCGGGTCGTCCGCCACCTGGCTCATTTCCCGCACCGCCGGGCCGGCGGCCACCGGCAGGTCGCGGGACATCATCGGCGCCGAGCGGGACTGCCCGGCCTCCCCGCTGCCGCCGGATCGTTCCAGCCCGGGCACCTCGTCCCGGTCCGGGCGGCCGCGTGAGTCGCGGCCGCCCAGACCGGAACTGTCCGGCCCGCTGTCGGCCGGCGGGGCGCCCGTTTCGTCGAGCGCGGGGATGGGCACCCCCTCGCGCGCCTCGGCCAGCAGGACCTCGAGGTCGTCGGCCGTCTCCGTGACCAGGCCCGAGAACAACTCCATGACCAGATCACAGACAGAACGGGTGACAGCGGGCCGGAGCCTGACCCGCCCGGTGAACGCGGCGCATACCAGGTAGCGCAACAGGCCCGGGTCGCTGCCGCCGCGCAGCAGGCTGGCCTGACCGGCCAGCAGGCTGGCCAGGTCAATCGCCGCCCGGATCGATGCGCCGTACCGGAAATCCGGGTGATCGCGGGTGCGGCGCACGAGGTCGACGGCGAACGCGGCGAGCCGCTGGCCGGCTCCGGGAGCTTCGCGGAGGACGATCTCGATCTCCTCGTCGCGGGGCTGGTAATCGACCTCCAGGACGAGAAACCGGTCCAACAGACCACGGGATAGCCGACCGGTCCCGATGTCGTCGAGCGGGTTGGCCGAGCCCACCACCATGAAGCCCGGGGCCGCGTGAACGCGCCCCAGGTGGGCGACATCGACGTAGCGTTCGGAAAGCGCGGTGATGAGAGCATTGAGGGCTCCGCTGGGCGCCCGGTTGAGTTCCTCGATGTAAAGGATCCCGCCGTCTTGCATCGCCCGCACGAGCGGCCCGGGCCAGAAGTGCTCCGCCCTGTAACCCTCGCGCAGAACCAGCGACGGGTCGAAGGTTCCCACCAGCACGTGTGCGCTGAGCTGCTCATCTCCGGTGACCCAAAGCACGGCGTCGCGATCGTCCGCAACGGGCCCGGCCAGCACCCGCAGCATCGTGGTCTTTGACACACCGGGCGGGCCAAGCAGCAGCAGCGGCCGCCGCAATATCACTGCCTGACGCAGCAGCCGAAGTTCATGTCGTCGCCCGACGAGACCAGCCGCATTTCCTGGCGGCACGTCTCACCCCTGACGATGCCCCGAAGCGGACATGTACCCAATTATAGAAGAATCAATAAATGATTTCAAGATATTATAAGTAGGCTTCCGCTGTGCAGTGCGGCTGAGGAGGGCGATCTTATGGCGCAGCTTCTGGACCGGTCCGGGGCCCGGGGCAGGTTCCGGCCCAGCCCAGTCGTGCCGTTGCCGGAGCAGATCCGGCGGCAGCTTGTCGAGGCGGTGGCAATGGGCGAACTGCGGCCGGGTGACCGGCTGCCCGGGGTACGCATCGCGCAGCCCAAGCCCGACCTGCTGCAGCAGACGCTGCACGACGGGTTGTCGGTCCTCGCCGACCTGTCCGGGGTCACCATGGGCAACCTGGCCGAGGCCCGCCGGGAATCCGAGACCGCATGCGTGCGCGCAGCCTCTCGGCGGCGCACCGAAGACGATCTTCGTGCGATGCGTGATGCACTCGACCGCTCCGCCGACGAGCAGCTGGAGATCAGCGAGTGGCTCGGCCTTGACATCGTGTTCCACCGTGGCGTGGCAAATGCCAGCCACAACCCGATCCTCGCTATGCCCCTCACCGCAGTACACGCGGTCTCCCAGCCCCTCGGCCTGGTGTCGCGTTCCGTCGGCTGATCACAGCTAAGGCCAAGGCGGACCACGCAGCACAGAGGTCGGCCTCTCACAGTCATCTCACAAACTAACGGGGACGATACTGGACTCCGGCGTACATGTTGGACGCCCGGTGGACCCGGACTTGCGGAAATAGATTCGGCCGTACTGGCCGGACGCCTTGTACGCGACTACGGATCAGAAGGTTGGGGGTTCGAGTCCCTCCGAGCGCGCCCAGGGTTACCGACAGAACTGCCGGTGTCGTACCGACAGAACTGGTCCGGTGACCGTCTTTGAATATGCCTGCAAGGGCTGGCGTCTGGCTGTGGCCGCTGTGTGGCCCTGTTTCCTGTGCGCCGGCGGGCGGGTTGCAGCGTTTTGCGGGTCTGGGGCGTGGCTGCCTGCCGGGTGAGGCTGGTCAGGGTGGCGGGTGCTGGGGGCCGTCAGCTGTCGGGGAGGTAGTCGCGCAGGCTGGTGCGACGCCGTCGTGCCCGGCGGGTGATGTCGGCCTTGTCTTGCGGGGTGAGGGCTCGCCAGGCGCGGATCTTGCGGATGCTGGCGGCCATGAGCAGCAGCGCGGTGAAGACCGACTGGGCGGCGATGCCGCGGACGCGGCGGCGGGCCGGCTGGGCGAGGGCCTGGCGGGCGGGGTCTTTGGCGTAGCCGTTGAGGCCTTCGATGGTGTTACGCAAGGTGGCGTAGCGGGCGTGCCAGGCCGGGCTGGCGTAGGGCAGGTCCTGACGGTAGCGGGCGCCGGTATCGGGGGCGATGGTGATCGCGGTCTGGGTGCAGATCTTCGGCGGTTCAAGCGGAGGCTGCAAGACTTTGGGCCGTCCGTCGCGGGGTGATAGCGAGACCTGGCGCAGCGGGCACATCAGCCTGGGGTGCTTGCCGGCGGCCGGGCAGGTCAGGCGCTGGTACCCGTCGGCGTCGGGGCCGTCCTTGCGCTTGAGCTGGTAGCAAGCGCGAGCGGTGATCTGCTGGTCGTAGAGGTCGCGGCCAATGGCGTGGTCGCGCAGGCGGGCGGTGGCGGTGATCAGCGGCCCGGGCAGGGCGGGGCAGTACCAGGTGCCCTCCACGAGGAGCGCGCCCTGGGTGTTTGCCTGGATGCCGAGCTGGTCGCCGCGGTAGTCCATGACCGGGGAGTAGCCCAGGGCCCGGGCCGGGAGGTGGAACCGCCCGGGGATCGCCTGGGTATAGGCGCGGTCGTAGCCGAGCCATCCGGTCTTGTGCCCGCGGGCGGCGATGCTGGCGAGCACGCGGGCGCCGGTGCCGCCGGGGTCTTCACCGGGCCGGGCCAGTGCCAGGCCGATGGCGAGGTCGGGGTGCGCGGGCGGCGCGCCCGGCGGCCGGGCCGTGGTGGCGATGGTGGCCTCGAGCGCCCAGGCGATCTTCCGCAGCGGCTTGCCCTTGTCGTCCTCGCGCTCGCGGTGGTCACCTTCGCGGACGTACCAGCCGCCGTCGGGGTCGCTGGCGCACAGGCCGGCACGCTTGGACGGGCCGCGGGAGAACAGCGGGACCGGGGTGGCGTCCAGCCCGGTGCAGCCGTCGTAAGCCGCGCGTTCTTCTCCGGTGAGGACGCTGATGCTGGCCTCCAGCAGGCCGTTGATGAACGCTTCCAGCCGGGCCCGGGCGGCTTGCGCCTGGGCGGGGGTCATCGGCCTGGTGCGCCTGGCGAGGTCCTCCTGGGTCAGGCGGCGGTTTTTCGGCAGCGGCGAGGGGTCGATGACCGAGCAGACGGCGTGGAAGCAATAGCGGACCCGCCGGCAGGCGGCCAGGAAGGCCCGCTGGGTGGTGACGGTGCCGGGGACGCCGAGCAGGCGGCGGGAGGCCTCCGATAGCTGGCAGAACAGCAGCCGGGTGGCCTCGGTGAGGAACAGCGGCCGGTCATCCAGGGCCAGGCACAGCAGCGCGGTGAGCACGGCACGGACCGGCAGCGGCCGGGGCCGCCCGGTTACGTGGGCCAGCGCGGCCTCGATGACCGGGGCCTTGCCGCTGCGGCCGGTCAGCCCGGCGGCGAGGGCCACCGTCTGGTCGCTGACGCCGCCGCCGGCGGGAGGCAGGGCCAGGCCGGCGTCGCTCACCGGGTGTGCTCCGCGCGCCAGCGGACCCGCAGGGCGCCCTTGGAGGAGCTGATGCCGGCGACGTGGCGGGCGTGGCGGGCCAGTGACCCGGCCTCGGCGATCCCGGTGATAGACAGCAGCACCGCAACCGGGGTGCCCGCAGCCAGGTGATCACAGATGAAGCTGGACCGGGCCCGGCGCATCGACAGCCCCGGTGCGGCCGGGTCGACAGTCAGGCTCCGGGCGAAGCTGGTGACGAAGTTCTTATAGGACCGGTCCGCCGGGCCCGGGCGGAACACGAACCCGCGGCCGGCGCGGCGGGCCAGCTCGCAGGCGCGGCCGGCGTACCGCGAGGCGACCGGCACTGCCCGCGCGGCCGGCCCGGTGATGCGGACCGTGACCTGCCGCCCGTGCCGCGCAACGTCACCGCCGCGCAAGGCCACCAGCTCGCCGGGCCGCAGCCCCGCCCCGATGCCGAACACGACCATGGCCGTAGCCGAGGACCGTTTCGCCGCATCGGGCTGTGCAGCTGCGGCCGCGGCCAGCTCTGCCCGCTCGGCCGGCGAGTACGGCGCCGGCGCCCTGGATCCGGGGAACGGCGTCGGCCGCTGCCCGGGCGCGCCGTTCACGGCGATGGCGAGCCGGTACAGCGCCGACCGGTAGGTGCCCCGGGTCGAGGACGCCCGGCCCGCCAGGCCCGCCCCGCAGAACGCCTCGATCACGTCATAGTCCAGCAGGTACTCCCGGCCGGCCGGGATCCCCCGCCTCTGGGCGAACCGGGACAGCCCGCGCAGCGCCGGGGCTGTCACGCTGCCGGCCGGCAGAACGCACGGGCACGCCACCGCCGGATCCTTCCCGCCAGTCGGGACCATGCTTGAAATATACTGACTTCAAGCCTGGCAGCGGGGGATGCGCCCGGCGCGGCGGATAAGGAATCCTGTGACCATGGATGACCCGGCACGCCGCCACCAGCAGATCCAGGCCGAACTCGGCCAGATCGGCATCATCCTGCCCGGCTCGCTCACCAGCCGCACCACCCGCTGCCAGCGAGCCGGCTGCCACTGCCACGCCGACCCGCCCGTCCTCCACGGCCCCTACCCCACCTGGACCCGCAAAGCCGGCGCCCGCTCCATCACCAGGACCCTCACCCCGGAAGACGCCGAACGGCTCCGCCCCTACTTCGCCGCCCGCCGCCGCCTGCGCCAGCTCATCACCGAACTAGAAGCCGTCTCCATCGAACTCGCCGAACGGCCCGCATCCCCGCCGGCACGGCCGGGCCAACTGGGAGATCACCCCGCTTAACCTCCAGCATTCAGCGTTAGCCGTGACTGGGATATTTAGTTAACCGGAGTGGCCACAACATCTGGCGGTGGGCAGGATCTCCAACCTCTGCATGTTGTATCCCGATCACGTCCGCTCCGCTTACGTGAATATCCCAGAGCCGTGAATTAGGACCGTTGCCGCATTCTGTATGGCGGTGAGCTGGGGCTTCTCGGATTCGTGCCTGGTCACGGTTGAAGCGATGGTGCACCTGACGGGTGCGGGGCCGGCGCGGGCGAGATAGCCGGTTCAGCGGCGAAGAGCGCCCTGGTCCTGGGAGATTACGCGGTAACCACACGTTGCAATTCCCGGGACTGGAGCGCTCTTCGCCATGCAGCATAACCGCTGGGACCACGGCCTGAAGGTCACTGACGACGGTGCGGGCCTGGCCGGGCACTGCGGCGGCATCTTGCTGCGGAAGCTGGCCGACCAGTGCGGGCTGACAGCCGCGCTGGAGGCGGCGCTGACGCGGGCGGGGACGTTCCCGCAGTTCAGCCGGGGCGTGGTCGTGGTGTCGATGGCGGTCGCGATCGCGCTGGGCGCCACAGCCATGAGCGATATCGCGGTGCTGGCCCAGCTGGCGCCGGTGCTGGGCGCCGCGCCCAGCGGCTCCACCGTCCGGCGCGCCCTGAGCCTGGCCGACGCGCGGACGCTGGCGAGGATCGCGCAGGCCCGGGCGAGGATCCGCGCGCACGTGTGGAAGCTGATAGAAGAGACCCCTTCCGGCTTCCCGTGGCTGGTCATCGCGGGGAAGACCCTGTCGGGCTGGCTGGTCATCGACATGGACGCGACGCTGATCACCGCGTACAGCGACAAGGAGGGAGCGGCTCCGACCTGGAAGAAAGGCTACGGCTTCCATCCATTAGGGGCGTGGGCGGCGAATACGCGCGAGTGCCTGGCCATGCTGCTCCGGGCCGGTAACGCGGGCTCGAACACGTTCGCGGACCACAAGGAGGTGCTGGCCGCGGCCATCCGGCAGGTCCCCGCCCGGTTCCGGGCGAAGATCCTGATCCGCGTCGACGGGGCCGGGGCCAGCCATGAGCTCATCAAGCACCTGCTGTCGATGTCCTCCCCGAGGCGGATCCTGCTGTTCACCTGCGGCTGGATGATCACCGCAGCCGACGAGGACGCCATCCGGAAAGTCCCCGCGGAGGCGTGGAAGCCCGGCACCGGCCAGGACGGCACGGCCGGGCAGGACAAGGACGTCGCCGAGATCACCGGCCTGATGAGCCGGGCCGGGAACTGGCCCGGCGGGCTGCGGTGGATCGCCCGGCGGGTCAAGCCGTCCCGCCGGCACCTGAGGAACCTGACGGACTACGAGAAGAAAACCGGCTGGAAGTACTCCATCACCTGCACGAACATCCCGGACGGCGGGATAGCGGGCGTTCCCGGCAGCCACCACCCCCAGTACATCGACGTGGTCCACCGCGAGCACGCCGTGGTCGAGACCGGCGGCGTCCGCACCGCGAAGTCGATGGGCCTGCGGAACCTGCCATCGAAAACCTGGCAGGTCAACTGCGGCTGGGTCCTCGCCGCCAACATCGCCGCTGACCTCGCCGCCTGGAACCGGCTTCTGGGCTTCCACGACTGCGCTGACCTGAAGGAAGCCGAGCCGGACACGCTCCGCTACCGAGTCTGGCATCTCCCCGCCCGCCTCGTGCACCACGCCCGCCGGCGCATCCTCAAGATCAGCCCGGACTGGCCATGGAAGGAGGCATTCCTGACTTGCTGGCAGCGGCTCTGCGCCTTGCCCGCACCCACCTGACCAGCAGCAACCTACCTCGCGGAACGGAAGGAGAACCATCCCGGCGCGGTCGGAGCCGGTGCGCACCCGGGCACGCCGGGCAGCACAGGCTGCCGCCACCCAGACAGCAACCAGACATCACGCCTGAAATCGGGCAGCAGCACAATCAGTAACCACACCCAGAGCACCCTGACCGATTGAGGTTAACACGGGATCAGCGCCCCCGCAGCCAGCCCAAACCGCTGGTCAGCGAGTTCTGTCGGTGACCCGCCCAGGTCAGAGGCCTCTTCCTGTAGCGGAAGGGGCCTTTTTGCTAACGCGGTTGCTAACAGCGTGGTTCTAGCTGGTGCCCGCACGGATCCGCAAACCCGCATTGTCGTTGGCTATCAGCTCGATGTCACTCCGGCCGAGAGTCCACGGCTGCGCCGCAGGCTAGCGCTTCCGCCTGATCCCACGATCACGCTGCACTTTGACGTGGTTGTCTTCCCGGGCACTTCAGACAGGTTCTGGGGCGCTATGCGCTTCAATACCAACGGGCAGGGCCGGGCCAGTTCCAAAGCCGATAGTGCCGCTTAGTGAGATTGGGGCCAGGGCCGCAAGGGGCGGAAGATGCAAGAGTCCAGGTCAGGGTAGGGTCCGGGGATGGCTCGCTGAGTATACGTGTCCGCCCCTCCAGCATCAAGCATGACTGTGGCCGCAGGACAACGAGCACAGGTGGAAATGCCTGGTGAACGACGGCTACACCGTCGAGCAGGCCCCAGGCCATGCCCGACAGCCACTACGACGACGACGAGCGCGCGGGGGCAGCCTCAAGGCATGGGATGAGGGAAGAGAGCTCAACTTGGCGATCCGGCGACGCTCGGACGGTGAGGCCGCGGGCTGGGTTGAGCTTCAACTACACGGCGACGACGCTGAGGTGTCCTACAACGTCACCGCCGAGTTGCGGGGACAGGGTATCGCGTCCCGTGCGCTCCAAGCGTTCCTCACCTGGGCTGTGCAACAGATCGGCCTTCGCCGCGCCCACCTGGCCTGCCACATCGATAACGTGGCCTCCCGACGGGTGGCGGAGAAGTGCGGCTTCGTCCTTCTCGGCCAACAGGGAGACGAGTACCAGTTCCGGCGGGACCTCGACCCGACAGAGCGGCCGATCTAGTCCTGCGTATCTCACAACCGACCCAAGGTGGCAGCTCCGGCGCGGGATATACCCGACTTGGCTCACGATCACGCTCTTTGACAGCTTCATAGCGCTGACCTGTTGGTTCACAGCTCGGGACGAGCGAAGTTGCGTACTATTCCGGATCCGGGAACTGAGGCCTATGCCGCGACGCTTTCAGAAATCTGTCCTGAGCTGCTCGATCTCCCGGACCCGCTCGCGGAGCCGCTCATAGGCTGGCCGCTCGCGGATGCGGGCCAGCGCCCAGCCGATCGCGTCCGCGCGAGTGTCGGCGATGCCCGCCATGATCAGCGTGTCGAGGGTTTCCAGGCCGGAACGGCCCAGCGTGGTGTGGAGGTCCACCGGGATTCTCTCCCCGAGTTCCCATGCCCGCGCATCGGCAAGCCTTTCCCCGAGCACCAGGTGGCACCGGGGACCGTGGCCGTCGCGGTGGACAACCTTTTCGCAGGTGAACTCGACCAGCCTGATCTCGCGGAGCTTCCCGGCCAGGTAGCCGGCAAACTGCTCCATCGCCTCCTGGTGGGTGTGGTTGAATTCCCGCACCGACCGCTCGTAGTCCTCGGGCCCATCCGC
>WNGL01010741.1_pt1 | contig 10536 bp, 15 predicted proteins | sample 5400591 | NCBI WGS metagenome assembly WNGL01 (sample SAMN13153377, study PRJNA577476) | soil metagenome | isolation source: 80 cm soil or saprolite under Garry oak tree replicate 1 | place: USA:California | collected 2016-06-15
GTCCGATCGGCGCCGCCGGCCGAATGGCGCTGCCACGCGCTCGACGCGAACGGGGCCGCAGCCGAAGCCCGCTCGAGCGAAGCACCGGAATCATGAGCGATGCGTAGCGCGGCAAACAATCCGAACCCGGCAAGGATGAGCCCTATGGCGATCGCGGCAGTTGCCATCAAGAGCACAACAGCGGAAACCCAGCGAGGCAATTTCGCCGGAGCAGACCTGAGGCGAGCATCCATCGCTAGCGCGCCGCCGCGCAACCGAACCTTGATCAACCCAGCATCTCCCCTGCGGGTGGCGGCGGGCGCGATCGAGGCTAACCCTGAGCCGATCGCGAGCCCGAGCACCGGCGCGAATCACTACGTGACTCACGATGGCACGCGGTGAATCGAAATCAAGCGGCGATGAGATCGAAGCTGCCGAGTGCAGGCGTGCATGGAACTTCCAGGACGTTGCGACGTTGGTTTGCGTTCACAAACCGGAGGGCACCCATGGCCGCAAGGAAACGTTCACGTCGCAAGCGTGCTTCCGCCGTCGGCAGGACGGTCCAAAGCAGCGTCACCGAGCTAAAGAAATCGCTGGATACGCTTCGCCGTATGCTCGAAGGCTATTTGCCGTCGGGGTCGCGTCGCCGCTCGTCGAAAACGGCAGCGCGGCGCAAGGCGACCCGCCAATCCAAGCGGACGGGCGCGGGCCGCAGCAGGCGTACCAAGCGCGTGGCCTGATCGGCGCTCGCTCGCGGTCTGCCGGCTGCGCCCACCGACCGGCCAGCCGGGCCACGTCCAACGTCGCGCGACGGCTTTTGCCGATTCAGGAATCCTCGACCAAATTCGGATTGCGGCCCCTGAGTCGTGAGCAGTGCATATGAACGAGACGCGTTACTCCAAACTGTTCGGACTGTCATTGGCTGCGGTCTTTGCGTTTATCCTGGCGCTCGACGCCATTGCGCTCTCCGACGTCTCGCAGCAAATCGGTCGTTCCCAATCGGATGTGCGTGCAGACCACTCCGTGGCGGCGCGCCGGTGATCGAAGCAGCTCGCCCCCCGATGCGGGGTCGCGAGCGAAATCCATGAGAGCCGGCATGAGTCCGCGCCGGGAGTAAGCCGAGGAGCTGACATGACGGTCCTGGAGTCGGTACCTGGGAGGACGGTTCCGTGCGAGCGTTGCCCGTTCCGGACCAACGCGGCGTTCAGGGACTTTTCGCCGCCCGAACTCGAATTCATCTCGGCGTTCAAATCCGGCGAGCTCAACGCCGAAGCCGGGACGACGTTATTCCTGGAAGACACCAACAGTCCGCACCTTTACACGGTGTTGGCCGGTTGGGCGTTTCGCTACAAAATGCTCCCCGACGGCCGCCGACAAATTCTGAATTTCGCGCTGCCGGGAGACTTCCTCGGGCTGCAGACCTCGGTGTTCGAGCGGATGGGACACTCGGCCGAGGCCCTGACCGACATGGTGCTGTGCATTTTTCCACGCGAGAAACTGTGGGAGCTGTTTTCCAATCATCCAAGCTTGGCTTTCGATTTGACCTGGCTTGCCGCGCGGGAGGAGCGGATTCTCGATGAGCATCTTCTGAGCGTCGGGCGGCGCAGCGCGCTGGAACGCATGGCCTATTTGCTGCTACACCTATTCCGGCGCGCCGAGGATCTCGGCTTGACCGATGGCGACAGCCTCGAATTCCCGTTCTTTCAGCAGCATCTGGCGGACATGCTGGGAATGTCACTCGTGCACGCCAACAACACGTTGCGCCGGCTGACATCGGCAAAAGTCGTGTATTGGAAAAAGAAGATGTTCCGGCTGCGCGACCGTGACCGCTTGGCGGAAATTGCCGGCTACGACTTTGCCGAGCGGCGACCGCGTCCTTTCATCTGAGCCGCCCGGCGCAAGCGTCCGGCGCGCCTCAGATGTCGGCCTTGTTCAGGGCATTACATCGGCTGCACCGGAGCACCACGTTGTGCACCTGACCGGCATTGGCCCTCAAGAGCACGGTTCCGCACGACCCACAGGCATACTCGTTCTCGGTGCCCAGTTCGACGACGGGCGGCGCCTTGACGGCATGGGGGTCCGAGGGGTGACCCGGCAGCACGATCAATGGAATTTTGGACTTGCCCATCCTCTTCCCCGCGGGTCGACCGCGAGAGTAGTACGATGATACGGGTGACCCAATAAAGTATTTTAACTCGCCCAGCTCGCCGGTATAAATTCCGCCGTGCCTCGCCCTGGCGGAGGCGTTGAGCATGTCGAGACCCCTCGCCGCTTCGCCCGCGCGCCGTGCTGCCGGGAACCGATTACGCGCTCGAGCCATTCGAGGACAAAGCTGCAAATTCTCAACGGGCTGACAACTTGCCTCAACTCATGTCTAGAACCGCCGGTTCACGGGCTCAGGATCCAAGTCGCCGCCGTATCCTGATCGTGGAAGACGACTATCTGGTCGCGCTTCAATTCGAAAATGCCCTGACCGAAGCGGGCTACGATGTGGTCGACATCGCGTCGACAGCGGAGGAAGCGGTTCAGCTCGTCCCCGATCATCAGCCGGAGCTGGTGCTGATGGACGTCCGCCTCGCCGGCCCGCGTGACGGCATCCAGGCGGCTACGGAAATTCTCGATCGCTTCGGCATTCGCAGCATTTTCATCTCGGCCTTCTCCGACCCCACGACCCGCGCCCGCGCGGATCGCGCCAATCCAATCGCCTGGCTGGCGAAGCCGGTGGCCGACCAAAAATTGGTGACCACGGTGAGTACCGCGTTGCGCAACATCCCTCCCGACTCCGGTTCAGGCTGAGAGCGGCCACAAGTCCTTCGCAGCCAGCGGAAGCCAGCAGCGGTATTTCACCGAAACGGTGCCGATCCGGTGTTACGAGGCGCCCTGTCGGGGCCGCGAGCCTCCCGCCGCAAGCTCCAAGCCGAGCGCTAACATGATCGCAGCCACTGCAATCGCGAACAGCAGCGGATAATCATCCGTTCGTCCGAACAGGTAGGAGTAACCATAGGCGGCGATCGCCTGCGCGAGGGCCCATGCCGTGGTCGCGTGCCCCCACGCCCGGCCCTGGGCGGGACCGCCATGGATCAGCTCGTGAATTCTCCCGAGCACCAGCGTGCTGATGCCCGGCACGAATGCGCCCGTGACGGCGCTTGAAACCAGAATCCATCCGGAAGCAGAAGTGATCACGGGCAGCGCTACGGCCGCGCCCTGCACGGCGAAGGCCAAGCGTAACGCCGCGCGAAATCCGATCCGATCCGCCAGCTGCCCGGCCAGTACCGGCCCGAACACCGCCGCTATTCCGAATACGACCCAATGGAACGCGCCGGCGTCGAGACCTTGGCCGAGGCCGCGAGCGACATAGTCGACCAGAAAGAGCATATGCGGGACGAGGCCGATGGCGTTGAGCCCATACTCGGCAACGAGCGCCGAAACCGGTATGCCGAGCGCGGCTCGCGCCCGGCGCCTCGTGTCGAATCCGACCTGCTCCCCGGGCCATCCGTTCCAGGCGATGAGCGTCAGCACCAGCGAGACTGCGCCGAGACCGAGCCAGGCTCTCTCCAGCCCGCCCCATTCGATCAATGGCGGCACGATGATGCCGGAGGCGGCGATCCCCAGTCCGACGCCCGTGAACATCATGCCGCCGACGACACCGCGGCGCCGCGGCGGCGTGGCGGAAAGCACGATCGGCGCTCCGACGACCATGAGCACGCCGCCCGCGTACCCCGATGCGAACCGCCACAGGAAAAACCAGGCAAACCCGAGATCGCGCTCGGCGCAGGCCAAAAGGCTGGCGCTGGTCAGAAACATCATGCCGCGCAGAAGCCAGGCGGGCCGAACGTAGCGGGTCGCGGCATGGCCCAGCACGGCTCCGGCGAGATATCCCGCAAGATTGGCGGCGCCGAGATAAGCGGCGGCGCTGGGCGAGAACCAATGGTCCGAGATCAGCGCGGGCAGCAGCGGCGTATAGGCGAACCGGCCCAAGCCGTTGCCCACCAGCACGGCGCTGAATCCCGCCAGAGCCGCATGCAGCACCCGTCGGGAGTTCGACCATGGATCCTCGTCGCTCATTTCGTCGCAATCGCTCGCTGGCCCGGATCAGCCATAGGCCGGCTCCCGACTTCCGCAAATCTTTTCGGCGTAGATCGCGACGAGGGGCGTCCGAATGACAACTGCTCGGGAAAGCGGCCGGAAGCCGCGAAGCGAATGCAAATAGCCCTGATCGAGCCCATCGCAAACTCGACCAGGGCTGTTACCGGGCTGCGTCAGGACAGAGGGGGAAGGAACGCCCGGCATATAACAACGCGCTGAAAAGACAAAGGTTTCACACCATGTAAGTCTTGGCGCTCATTAGGTTTTCCACAAAGCTATTGTACGGGATTGTCCTCGACTGTCCGCCGTGTTACAACTTCCTGACCGTGGGTTTTGCCGTGGTTACGGAAGGGGACAGACCAGATGGGAGACCGCCGAAGGTTTTTTCGCCTCACAGAACTCTCCGTTCGCAAGCTCAAGTTTGGAATGCACCCGGATGGGGCGCGGGCTGTACCTGCAAGTCACGCCGGGCAAATTCGGGCCAAACAAAAGTTGGATATTTCGATACGAGGTTGATGGCCGAGACCGTTACATGGGTCTCGGCTCCACGCTCGACGTGAGCTTGTTCGAGGCGCGGGAGAAGGCCAGCCAAGCCCGCAAGCTGCGGCGTGAGGGATTGGACCCGCTCGAAGAGAAACGCGCCGGCCGCGCCGCGCAAGAGCAAGAGCGCGCCCGCGCGATCACCTTTGCTCAAGCGGCGGAACGGTGCGTCGCGGCGCATCGTGCGGGTTGGCGCAGTCAGATGCACGGGGTGCAATGGCTCAAGTCGCTGACCGATCACGCCATGCCGCTGATCGGCGCGTTGCCGGTCGCCCGGATCGACACGCCGCTGGTGCTCAAGGTGCTGCAACCGATCTGGCAGACTAAGACCGAGACCGCATCGCGGGTGCGCGGGCGGATCGAAGCGGTGCTTGATTGGGCCAAGGTTTCCGGCCTGCGCGAGGGGGAGAATCCGGCGCGCTGGAAGGGCCACCTCGATCACCTCTTGCCTAAGCCGAGCAGGGTAACGCCGATCGAGCATCATGCTGCCCTCCCCTACACCGAGATCGGCGCATTTCTGGTCGAGCTGCGCGAGCGCGCTACCGTACCGGCGGCTGCGCTTGAGTTTGCGATCCTGACCGCCGCCCGTACTGGCGAGGTGCTTGGCGCCCAATGGGGCGAGATTGACGGCGGCGTGTGGACGATACCCGGCGATCGCACGAAGACGCACCGCGAGCACCGTGTGCCCCTTGCGCCGGCCGCTTTGGCTGTGCTCGATCGCCAGGAACGCAGAGACGGCTTTGTGTTCTCCCGCGAGGACGGCACGAGGCTCAACAAGAACGCCATGCTCGAAACCTTGTGGGCCATGGGCCGGCGGGATCTTACGGTTCACGGTTTCCGGAGCACGTTCCGTGATTGGGCCGGCGAGCACACCAACTTTCCGCGCGAGCTTGCGGAGGCGGCCCTTGCCCACGTCGTCGGAGACAAGGCCGAACAGGCATATCGCCGTGGTGATGCGCTCGAACGGCGCCGCAAGCTGATGACCGCCTGGGCGGCCTATTGCGCTAAACCGGCGACGTCCGGCGAGGTCATGCTGATCCGTGCGGTGGCATCATGAAAAACGACGCTGAGAAGATAGCCGACGAATTGCTGATGATGCGGCTACTCTCGGGCTTCCATGTTGAGAACGGCATCGAGGTCACGCGTTATTTGAAACACAATAGCCACGGGGAAAGGCTGGCACGTGTCGCCCTTGCCCGCGAGGTGCGCGCCAGTATGCGGGGATTCGTGGGCGAACTATTGGCTCTCGCAATCGACCCCCGCACACCGTCGTCATGGCCTGGAATGCGACCAACTCGGCGGATCAAGTTTGAAAGCCCGACACGTGGAAAGGGCTCGACTTGGGCGCGGGACTTGGCGGTAATTAGCTTGATTCGGGAGCGGCTACGTGATGACCCTAAGCTTGAGGCAGCTCTATCCGCCGCGAGCGAACGCTACGGGATCAAGCGAAATCGGGTTCACGCAATTTGGAAGAAGCACGAAAAAGATTTGGAAAACACGTTACTCACGCGTGCAGAGGCCGTGGGGCTTGGGACAGCAGCATCCACCAAATAAGCCCTATTTAGTGGCCAGCATTTTCTCGATTTAAGACCTGCCGCAGACGTACACCTCCGTCCTAGATGGAACGGAGGTGTACGGCCATGCGGCCCAAGCTCTCAAGCATCAAACAGACTCGCGCGGACCTCGGCGACCGAAGCCGTTCCACCATCTATGATCTGATCGCGCGGGGAGAACTCGACGCCGTTAAGGACGGTCGGCGCACGTTGATCGTCACCGAAAGCATCGATCGCTACCTCGGCAAGCTCAAGCGCGTCATGGTTCGACGCGCACAGCCACACAAGGAAACGGCCGCGACTCCGTGATGGGAGTTCGCGGCCGTTGTCGTTTCGGGGCGGTCGACGAGGCCGAGAAGCGCGCAGCCCTAAGAAGCACCTGCGCTTTGAGGGACGGACCCTCCCGCTCCACCACAACCCGCTAGGGGTCGGACGCTGGCGCGACCTGTCCCATAGCAAAACGGAATGCGCCGCACAAGCGGTAATGAGGACAGGCAAATGAGCAGGCTAAATTGGCAAAGGGCTAAGCCGGGCAAGCCGCGCGAGCCGACGGGCAACAACCCGTCATTCATGGCGCCGCTTCTAAAGCGTAAGCCCGCACCGAAACGACAGAGCAAGGCTGAACTCCGAGCGATTTTAGAGGCGGCTCTCACGCGACCTGGCAGACGGGAACGCACGTCATGAGCAAGCTCGCGGTCTTTATTGACGGCTGCTGTGAGCCCAATCCCGGCGGCACCATGGGATTCGGCGTCTTGATTCTCGACGGAGATCAAGAGACATGGGCCTGTAACGGCATTGCGCCGGATCCGGACAGGACGTCAAGCAACAATCTGGCCGAATACACTGCATTACTCGCCGCGCTGTTTTGGTTGCTCGAAAGCGGACACTGCGATCGTGAAATCGCGATTCTGTCCGACTCCAAGCTGGTGATCGAGCAAATGTCCGGCCGCTGGCAAATCGGACGCGGGTTCTATGTTAAGGCCGCATATCAAGCACAGAAGCTCGCCACCGAGTTTCCGATCTGACATTCAAGTGGATACCGCGTGAACAGAACACTCGCGCGGATGCACTGTCAAAGGCTTCGCTCATAAAAGCCGGCATCAGGATTCGCCCCGAGCCGCCGCATGGCACGAAGGCCGCGTGATGGAGCACGATAACGAATACTTTGCCTTGAAAGCTGCTGAGCTTGGGCTGGCCGTGTTCCCTTGCCACAACTGCCCCGGCAATCCAGAGCTTCACAAAAAGCCGCTTGTGAAATGGCGCGACGAATCGACAATCGATCCCGAGCGGATCGAAGCAATGTGGAAGCGTTGGCCGACCGCATTGCCGGCCATCGATCTTGCGAAGGCCGGTCTTTTCGTGCTCGACGGCGACCGACACGCCAACGGCAACGGCGTTGTAGAGCATGATGGCGTTGCGGCTCTGAAGGTGCTGTTTGCCGAGCACGTAATCGAGCCGGGCACGGTGCCGGCGGTGCTCTCGCCCGGCGATGGCAGGCACTACTATTTCCGCCAGCCCGAAGGCGATCTGCTCGGCAACTCCGAAGGCGAGCTGAAGGGTCAGGGCATCAACGTGCGCGGCGCGGGCGGCTATGTGATTGCGCCAGGCGCACAGCTCCCCGATGGCCGGCGGTATGCCTGGGACAAGCACACGCCGAACCTCTTCACTGCGCTGCGCGAGGGCACGGTTCCGACATTGCCGGATTGCTTGGTCAAGCTGCTTCGCAACGGCCATCGTAACGATGAGCCGACGTTCGAGACAGCAATCAAGACAAATGAGACCGTCAAAAATAAATTCAATGGCAGCTCGGTCCGCGAGCAAGCCTACGCGGCTGCGGCGCTCGAAGGCTGTGCGAGAGAGCTGGCAGGTACAGCGTCGGGCGGCCGCAATAACCGACTTAACGAGCTTGCATTCCGGCTCGGCACCATGATCGCGCGCGGCTGGCTCAGTCGCGGCGACGTCGAGCGCGACCTATATGCAGCCGCCGAAGCTTGCGGTCTAGTGAAGGATGATACTGCCCGAGCTGTGCGCGCCACGATCAGGTCCGGTCTCGATGCCGGCGAGAAGCAACCGCATCCTGATTTGCAGGACCGGGAATTTTCAAGCGGCGAGATTCATCATTCCAAAAAAGACGACCAAATCAAAAAAGACGACGAAAAAGGTGAGCGGCAATCGCCGCCGCTGCCCTGGATTGATATGTCGCGTTGGGATGATGAGCCCCCGCCGCCGCGTCAGTGGGCGATCAGGAACCGCGTTCCGCTGCGGCAGGCCGGGCTGTTCTCGGGTGAAGGCGGCACAGGAAAGAGCATCATCGAGCTGACAAAGAATGTCGCCCACGTCACCGGCAAAGATTGGTTTGGATCAATGCCGGAAATCGGCGGCGCCTTCTATGTCGGCGCTGAAGATGAAGAGGACGAAATCCACAGGCGCTTTGAGGCAATCGCCAAGCACTACGGCACCACGTTCGCGGAACTAATTCGCGGCGGCCTCAAGGCCCTCTGTCTGTTAGGGCAGGACGCAACGCTGTGCGCCACGACCGGCAAGAGCGGCAAGGTGGAAACGACTGCTCTGTATAAGAGCCTCTATGAGCAGGCCGGCGATTTGAAGCCAAAAAATATCAGCATCGACACGCTGTCACGCGCATTCGCCGGCAGTGAAATCGAGCGCGTACAAGTCTATGGGTTCGCCAGCCACATGCAGGCGCTCGCGATGGCTGCAAACAGCTCGGTGACGGTGCTCAGTCATCCGTCGCTGTCCGGCATTGCATCCGGCTCCGGTATCTCAGGCTCGACGGCATGGCACGGCGCGTTCCGGTTCCGACAATATCTCGAGGGGGTGAGACCGGAGGGGGGCGACCGGGCGGACGATGATATGCGCGAGCTTGAGTTCAAGAAAAACCAATACGGTCCACGCGGAGAAACCATGGTGCTCAAGTATGATCGCGACAAGCACTTGTTCCTCCCCGTTCCCGGGGTGAGTTCTCTTAATCGCGCCGCCAAAGAAGCGAGAGCAGATGATGTGTTTGTAACACTGTTGCTCCGGTTTGCCCGAGAAAACCGGAACGTCAGCGACAAGATCGGCACCAATTATGCGCCGGCCATGTTTAGTCGCGAGGCGGAAGCCAAAGAATCCAATCTCACAAGCTTGATGCTGGCCGACGCCATGCGCCGGCTGTTTAAGGCCGGAAGGATTTGGAACGAACCGTGCGGAAAGCCCTCGCGGCCAAGCTCGCGCATTGCTCTGAAACGATGAGGGCGCGGTTGCGCAGCCGAATGCGCGACTTGGGATACTGCTCGACGACTGCCCGGAAGGCCGCGCGGGCGATCATCGGATGGTCGGCGTAGACCATGACCTGCACGATCTCGCCGCGGGCGCTCAGTTCCTCGACGCGGAGGGGGTAACTTTCCAGGGGCATCAGGGCTTGGGCTTTGTAGCGCCGCAAGGCTTCGAGCACGATGCCCCACTGGGCGCCGTCGAGCTGCAGCTGCCAGCCTTGGCCGGTTCGATCTTTTTGCAGGCCGCCGTTTATCTTCGCCTCGATCGCTTCGATCTCGGCGCGTACGGACGGCTGGCTCATGGGTAAAACTCCCGCTCTACGGACTACTCGGGCGCCGCTTTGACGTGGCGTTTGCGTGATTGGACCTGCGCAACTGACTTTCCTTCGCCATTCTCAGGTGCGGCTCATCTACCGACTTGATCTTATAATGGTACTCCCCATCGCTTTCCGGAAGCTGCTGAACGATCTCATAGATCTCGGAAGTCGCAAATCGAACGCCCAGTCCGGCCAGGAACTGAACTTTCTCGCCGACTCGGAATTTGTGCGTCGCCATTCCAGCACACGCTGTGCGAACGCCCGCCGACTGCTTCCGTTGAATCACCGCGGGCATCCCGCTGAGAGCATAGCACGCCGTCGGACCGGGCCGGCGCCCAGTTCCTGCACACCGGCTCGCACGATGTTGGCTCACCGTGCCAATCCCATCATATCTCAGATTGCGGCCGGCGCGGCTTTAAGCGCCGACCACTTTGCTACAGTTGTCTGCCTGCCCACCTATGGCCACACATCCAGGCATGGAGTTCTGGATATTGCCTCTCGTCGGATGGATCGACGCCATGCTTGAGTAGCCCGACGCGTATCGACTTCTTGATAGGGACAACCGCACTCGAGCATCCGCCCGAGCTACACGAATCGCCAACCGCCTTCCCAGCTCGCGAGACGCGCATCAGGGCCGGCACCCATCCGATCGCGCCGACCTGAGGCGTTGTGGTAAATTGGGCTTGGACTGCAAGCCCCTCAGGGTGATGAACGCGGCCCCGCAAGCTTGCCGCTATCTTGGCCCCCGATGTGGCGGGCCATTCCCGGCTGACTGGGTCGATGAGG
>WNGL01024757.1_pt1 | contig 10536 bp, 21 predicted proteins | sample 5400591 | NCBI WGS metagenome assembly WNGL01 (sample SAMN13153377, study PRJNA577476) | soil metagenome | isolation source: 80 cm soil or saprolite under Garry oak tree replicate 1 | place: USA:California | collected 2016-06-15
CCGGCCGGACCCTGTAATCCTCGGCGGTCAGCTCGACCGGTTCTCCGTGGGTCTCGTGGGGGTTCAGCTTTGCCAGCCCCGTGGTGCTGATCTTGCCCTTGCGGCCGCCGAGCAGGCCGTTGATGTTGGCGTCGTACAGGTCCAGCCGCGGCACGTCGATGTCCGCGGTGGCCTTCGTGCCGTCCCGGCCGTTGCGTAGGCGGCGCAGGTAGGACGGGTGGATGTCGAGACGGCTGGCGAGCTGGCCCTCGAAGGTGCCAGTCACCTGGTAGGTGCCGTTCGGGTCGGTGACGCCGTCCTCCTCGACGATCTGCTCGACGCCGGCCAGCACGAGGTTGCCGTCGACGAAGCGCAGCTGCGAGCTCGGCACGACCAGGTCGATCTTGCGGGCCTGACGCTCGTTGAGCAGATCGAGCAGGGTGGGCAAGTCCGCGTTGCGGACACTGGGAACTGATGCGGTCATGACTGGTCTTCCCTTCGGTTGGTGGTCCGCCGGTACCGGCAGATCCTGTCTCGTACGATGCCGCCGACGCAGAACGCGACGGCCAAGCCCCAGCTGATACCTGCGATCCAGGCCAGTTGGGTAGTGCTGAGGGTGTCCATCAAGCCGTCCCCACCGTGAGGAGCGGTTGCCCCGTGCGGTCGTGCAGTGCCACCTGCGCCGCCTGCAGGAAGACACGGCCTCCGATCAATCCGAAGGCCGCGATCTGCTGGCGGACGAGCATCGCTCCGTACGCCGCGCGTGCCGGTGAAGTGCGTGGCAGCACGGCGGAGAGGTCGGAGTACGCGTGCGACGTGTTCAGGTCCTCGTGGATATGGGCCACGGCGATCAGGGCCTGAACCTGGTGGGTCAGTTTCATCGCTCAGACCCCCGCTTCCTGCGCGACGACCTCGCGGCACACGACGAAGATGTCGTCGCTGGTGAGGTTGACGCCGGAATAGCCGTTCCGGCTGCCAAAGATCAGCACCGGGCGGATCTGCTCGAGCGGGGCAGGCTGGGTCGGTACCCGACCTGCCCCCGGGTAGGCGGCGAACAGCTGCGTGTGGTCACTTGAACGCCACTGCAGTTCGTGGACACGGATAGCGCGGACGCCGAACAGGTCGGCGACCGCGCTGACGCAGATCTCGATGTCGACCACCCTGGGCAGGTTGGTGTCGCCGAGATATAGCGCCCTCATTGGGCGGCCGGACTGCGCCACGGGTCATCGCCCTCGTCTGATGGTGGCTCATCCGGGTTGCAGACCGAGCAGGCATCGGCCGGGTAGATCCCGTGCTGGCATGCCACCGGTGCATCCCCAGGTTCGTCCACAGCTGTGGACGAGTCGGGATGCACAGTTGATGGTGCATCCTCCGGGGTACCCTCGGCGTCCGATTCCCCGGATTCCGGGGCTTCGGACGCGTCGGGCTGCTCAGCTTCCTGCACGGTTGACTGTGCATGCGAGAACTTGCCGACGACCTCGCGGACGACCTCGTCGAAGGCCGCCGAGCGCTCGCCGGCATCGGTGCACTCCTGCCAGATCTTGCGCGCCTCGTCGGCATTCTTGGCCGCCTTGATCATTGCAACCCAGTCCGTGCCGGTCTTGCGCGGCGCAGGCCGGCTGGTGGTGGCACCGTCATCGACCAGCGTGGTGATCGGCTGGTCCTGGCGCTCCATCTCGGTGAACTCGTAGATCCCCGAGAGATCCTGTGGGCAGGCGCGGCGGAGTGCCCCAGCTTCGGCGCACTTCTCCAGCTGACTGGTCGGCCGAGTCGCCCACATACCCTGAGGTACCCGACGGCCGGTCGGCTTGCCCTTGACGGTCTTGCCTTTGTCGTCCTTGGTGTCCGGCTCGTACTCGTCCTTCGTCACGACGAAGTCCGCGTAGCGCGCGGTGAACGGGAAGCGCGAGCCTCCCATGTGCACGACGAACTTGATCGCGCGCGCGGGGACATCGTCGTCGAGCCATACTTCGTATGCGCGGCCTTCATCGTCGTAATACACCGGGTCGTCGTAGGTGAGCACCTGGTTCAGCTGACGGGCCCGGCGGTGGGCGACGACACGGAAGCCGTCGATGCCGGTCTGGAAGGTCTGGCGCCACTGCTTGGTGCGCGTCTCCGGGTCCCACTCCTGGCGGGCGATCATGTAGAGCTGCCTCAGGAATGGGTCCAGGCCGGTGCGACGCGCCTGGTGGAAGAAGACTCCCAGGTCGGCCTCGGTCGCGTGCCGCACGCGCAGCACGTCGATCAGTGCCTGCTTCTGCGAGACATCCCAGGTGACCTGGCCGTCACGGATGCTGAGCAGGCTGAGCTGCTCGTCGGTGGTGCTAGTCGTCATCATCGCCTCCAACGATGAGTAGGGACTTCGATGGCTTCCCGGTCGAAGTGAACTGCGCCTCGGTCAGCAGGAACTGATCGAGGATGCTGGGCAGGTACTCGTACTCGACGGTCTCCTGGTTCTTCTGCAACCACTCGACCAGCGCGACACCATCGAGCGGCTCGCGCTTGAACAGGTCGGCCTTCTTGAACGAAGACCGACCCTTTACCGGGTTGAAATGCAGCAATGGGCGGCCGTCGGCCAGCAGCCACTCGGCTCCGCCCGCCTCGGCCTCCAGCTTGGCCTTGAGGTCCTTCTCCTCCTCGGCCAGCGCCCTCTTGGTCTCGCGGATCTCGCGAAGCCGGTCGCGCTGCTCAACGAGCAGGCCGGGGATGATCGCCTCGTACTTGGAACCTTCGGCGACCTCGCTCAGGTCCGGCATGCCGGCGAACTCCGGAGCGACATCGCCCATGACGTGGGTGAACCACCAGGTGGGCACCCGCGTGAGGATCAGCTGCATGTCGTGCTGCACCTGTGGGTCATCGCGGTAGAGCACCCGGGTCTGGAAGTCGTGGTTGCCGATGGCGACCGCGAGATACCAGTGCGAGCGACCGGACACCAGCAGATAGGTGAGCATCTGCCAGTACCAGTCAGCCCTGACCCCGCCGCGGTAGTCGCGGTCGGAGGGCATTTTGGTGAACCCGTTGACGGCCTTGCACTCAAGACCGCCGCCATCACTGACCAGCCGGTCGGTGTTGCCGATGATCAGCGGCTGATGCTTGTGCCGCATCAGTCCCCGCCGGCGGATCTCCAGTCCGGCATCCTCGGCGAACTTCTCGGCGACCGCATCCTCCCAGCGGCTGCCGAGCTCCATCTGCAAGGTCTGCTCGACCTCAGCGCCGCGGCCGGTCTTGGCCAGCCACACGTCGTACTCGGTGTTGTACTTCGGCTCGCCCATCAGAGCGGCCATGTCCGATCCGCCGATACCCTTGCGGCGCTCGGCGAGCCAGCGGTCACGGTCCTTCCCGTCCTCGACCGAGAGCACCAGCTCTCCATCGGGGCACGACCAGTTTGCGGTCATTCTGTGATTCCCTCCTTGATTCGTGAGACGTGGTCGGCGTCGTATTGGTAGACCGGTCGCCAGCCGCCTCCGTGCCTGTCATGCAGTTCGACTGAGGCAGTGTGCTTGAACGGCTCACCGTCGGCCGGCGTGGTGCGCTGCAGCCAGATCCGCGTGACACCATCGTCGTACTTGAGATCGGCATCCCAACCCTGGGAGATGGTCGGCATGGCCGCCAGTTCGTCATAGCGGTACCGCGGGATGCCTTGGAAGATCTTCACTCGATCTCACTCCAATCGTCGGGATAGCAGGAACGACACCGACAGTCGTCGATGTCGCGTCGGTGTTGATGTGCGACCTCGCAATGACGCAGGAGATCATCCACGGTCGGATAGCTCTTGCCTTCGACCGGGCATACGAACAGGTCAGCCATCAGGCTGCACCTCCTTGCCAGATCGGCTCCCAGAGCAGCGCGATATGCCGTGCCTTGGGGGTCAGGTACTTGAGGATGGCGGGCTCGTCGTCCTCGGTGACTTTGACTGAAACGCTCATCGTTGCGGCCTTGCGCTGCAGGATGAAGAAGACCGTGAGGCGATCACCGCATTCGTCATGTGGACCCGGGCATTCCTCGAGAATGTGCCGAGCCCAGTCCCATCGAAAGACGAGGTTCAGGTTCTCGCTGAGGTCGCCGTACTCTTCGATGAACTGGGCCCACGAGTAGCACTCGTGATGCCACCCGCTGGCGAAGTAGGACCCTTCGTGAACGTCGACTCGAGTTTCACCCGCACCGCGTAGAGCGTGCGGAGCAGCGGAGCTTCCGCATGCGAGATATGACGCTTGACCTCCGGGTCGCCCATCGATCCGGTGTTCCATTCGCGGGCGCGGATCCAGGCTCGGTGGAAGTTCTCCGAGTCCAGATGCGAGATGGCGAGTTCGACGTCGGCACCGCGGCGCTCGCACTCGGGACAACCGTCGACCAGAATCTGGCCGAGGTGGTAGTCGGGCAAGTTTTCATGGATCTCGTGCATTACCATGTTGATCCCTCCTTAAGGTCAGTATCGAGATAAGGCAGGACAGCCGCTCATTCCCCATCGCGATGAGCGGCTGTCCTGCGGTCCTTGGTTCGCCTGTTTAGGCAGAGGAGGCACTCCCGATGGCCGGAGGGCGAGATGTAACTACCGGCTTCGGCCCTTGAATGGCCCCGCTTGCAATAGACCGTCTGGTGTCGGCCACGCCGAACTGCATCAGCGTGGTTGTCTTTGGTCGTTCCGGCATAGAGGTGATCATCTCGCCAGCACGGCGGGTTGTCACAGTGATGGAGTATGAATGACCGATCCGAAGGCGGATCCCCATGGCGTTCAATCCAGGCGGCGCGATGGACGAAGTGGCTACGTTTACCGGCATAATAGATCCGTCCGTAACCCTTCGGATTGACTCTGCCCGTCCAGATCAAGCAATCGCCGATCTCAGCTGAGCGCGGAGTTTGAACCCATCTCGATTTTCTGATCAGTTGATCAAGGATAGGTTCTGGCCTAGGACCACGTCTTCCCATGGGTAGTACCCTGGCCCTCTCCTCCGACAAGTTCTGTCGGCTGATCGGCCAGTCCGAGTAGCCAGCCACACCCACGGGCATGCTGGCGACAGAGCAGTGTCTCCACCTTGGTTCGGCCTTGATGGCAGACTGCGAACATCGCCGCGGTCGCGCAGTAGTACTCGCGACCTTTCGCGGATGTGTAGGTGACGGCCGAGCAGTGCTTGCGATGCTCGGCGTCGGTGGCCAGGTGCAAGTCGAGACCCTGCTTGCTCTCCACGATGATCATCGCGGGCTGTCCGGCACGAAGTTGAAGTACCTTCGAGGCGCGTGAGTGAAGTAGAGCGAGCCGACGACGCCATCGCTCTTGCGCTTGACGACGACGAAGCCCAGCGCGAAACCGCGGACCTCGAAGTCCTCCTGGAGCTGAGTGGTATCCCACTCGGTCCGGGGCTGTTCGTCGCTCATCGCTTGGCCAGCGCACCGAGCAGCTGCATGACCGTGGCGACAGCCTGCGCGTTGATGCGGTTGCGCCGCTGCTCCTCGGTCTCGAACCACTCGATCAGCCAGTGGCTCGGAAAGGCGTCCGAGATCGCGCTGCCACTGGCAACTGCGAAGGTCGCGAAGCCGTCGCGGCCGCGGGCGATCAGGTTGCGATCGGCGATGCCGGCCGAGTCGACCGAGAACAGCGCTTGGCCGGTCTCGGTGACCCGGGAGGCCGGCGCCTTGACCGCGGTCGCCTTGATGGCCTTGGCCTCGCGCTGGACGAACGGGCTGAGCACCGCCGCCCTGACGTGCTGGAAGCTGGTGCGGTTGGGCAGGTGGTGGCGCCGCACCTTGGGCGCGACGTGCTTGGCGGTGTGATTGGTGTTGACGGTTGCGTGAACTGCAGTCATTTCTTCCTCCTGGTTGATTGGGCCGGATTGCCCGAGCCGCCCACCCCACCTGAAATGAGGGGCGGACGACTCGCACCATCCGGAGGGTTAGACGGTGACGCTCTGGAGCTCGCTCAGCCGCTCCTTGACGCGCAGGCTGAGCGAGTAGTGCAGGTTCTCGTGGTAGGTGGCGTACGCCCGATTCTGCAAGATCCGGGCGAGCACGCGCTGACGTTCGCGGTTGACGGGGCTGGGGATGTACGGCTGCTTGATCATGTGGACCCTCCGGACATAGAAAAAGCCCGACTCCGAGGTCTCGGATCGGGCGTGTCGCGAGCTACTTTTGGGTATGCAGCGGCGCGATATGACTATCGTAGCAATAATTCAGTGAATAAGCAACATCGGAGTGAGTATGTCGCCGAAGCAGCCGCTGAGCCCGATCACCCGCTATATCAGGGGTCTGGGTGAGTATCTGACGCTGCCGGAGGTGGCGCGCGCGTTGCGCATACCCGAGGAAACCTTGCGCAGCTGGCGGAAACAGGACCCGGAGTCCTTCGATCCCAGCGAGATGACGTACTACGGCAGTATGGCGATCTATCTCTACACGCTCGAGGACTTCGAGCGGGTACGGACGGCCGCGGCACAGCGGGACAGGCTGCGCGGACGCCCTAGGCTATGGACCGCGGCCGAAGCGGCCGACCGGCAGCGCCGCGGTGTGCTGGCCCGCCAGCATGAGCTGCGGGCACGCCAGCTTGCCGGAGAAGGAGATCCAGACAGAGCCCGTACCTCGGCTCGGAGAGCGCAGGATCTGCGTTCCGAGCTGGCCGAGGAGGGCCTTCTGCGTCGTCAGCGGCTCGGACTGTCCGTTACGTGAGGTGCGCGTGTTGCACCGCATGACGGTTGACAGGCCCTAGTATTCGTGATCGAAGCTAGGAGGGCCCGCGTGGCATCACCGCAACCAGAGGTCGTGGGGGTCATCCTGCCGACCACGATCGAGGTCGACCGCCGCAAGCTGGCCGTGCTCGAGGGGGCGCGCAGAGAGTTGTACGCCACCCAGCGCGTGCTCGCCGTCATCACCGAGCGACTACTGACCGCCGTCGGCGGTGATGCGATCACCGTGGAACGCGCAGCCTTCGAGAATGCTCCCGACCTGCGTGCCGAGCGGGACAAGGCCAGTGGCGAGGTCACGGTCACGGTGTTCCGTTGACCTCGATCCTGGCGCATGAGGACGAGTGGGTCATCGATTCGTTCCGCGCCGAGCTCGCGGCACTGCCCGAGGCGCGCGAGCCCCGCATCAACACCGGTACACGTGAGCAGTTGGCACCGGGCATCTGGGTGGTTCGCACCAGACGCTGGTTGCCGGCCAGCGCGCTCGACCGGCTGGCCGAGCTGCCCACCGTCGGCATGGAACTGTTCAGGCCGGCCAACTTCCCGATACTCGAATGGCAGGAGCGAGCTGACTGCCGCGGAATGGGCTGGCCGCAGTTCTTCGGCAAGGACGATGCTGTCCAGCAGCCGTCGCTGCCGCTACGCCAACTGCGCGAGACCCAGGCCATCTGCGCGAGCTGCCCGGCACTGCGCGACTGCTTCACCTGGTCGCTGCGCAAGGGCGAGACGCACGGCATCTGGGGTGGGATGTCCGGACGGCAGCGCAAGCCGATCCTGGAGAAGCTCAAGGCCTTCGCGCCGGTAGACCGCGAGCATGTCATCGACGAGATCGCGGATGCGTGGCTGACGAGCAAGTGGTAGGGCCTGAAAGCGACGACGAGGCCCTCGCCCGCGTCGCTGCAGCACTAGGCGTGCGCCCAGTCGCGAAGAAGACACCGGCGGCTAAGGCTCCAGCCAAGAAGATCGCCAAGAAAGCCCAGTCCCGCAAGCGGCCAGCCAAGAAGATCCCAGCGAAGAAGGCAGCCAAGAAGAGCACCGCGGCGACCGCTGAGCGCAAGCGTGCGGTACGCAAGCGTGCGGCCGCGGCTCCTGATGTCCCCGATGAAGTAGCCGAGATCCAGCCGCCGCCCGAGCCGGCCGAGCTGATGGTGCTCGACCTGGAGGCGCCGGCCGCACGGGCCCATGCCCTGTTCGTGCAGGGCGTGCCCTGGCCGGAGATCGCGCTGCGTACCGGTTATGCCTCCGAGCAGAGTGCCTCGACCGCCGTCGCGATCTACCTGCAACGCGGCGCCATCGCAGCCGACCTCGAGACATCCAAGACCCGGGCGTCGATTGCGCTGGAGACCACCACACTGGTCAAGTCGGCGTTCTTCGACCGGGCGATGCTGGGCGACAAGGATGCCGCGATGATCGTCTTGCGCGCCAACGAGGACTACTACAAGATGGCAGGACTGGAGAAGACGGATCTCACCGTCAACAGCAGGCAGACCATCGTGATCACTGGTGGCCCGGACATGGCACATCAGTTGCAGGAGGCCGCCGAGCGGATCGACGAGCAGCGACGACGCGCCGAGGATGCGGTCGACGCTGAAGAGGTCTCGGAGGAGTAGCCTCTGCTCAGCCTGGCCCGTGATCATTCCCCGATCGCGGGTCGGGCCACCCCGATTCTGTAGGTTCTTTCATCATCATGGTTGCGGATTCACCGCAGTGAATATAGCGTGGTGAATCCGTCCTCACCGAGGACGAGAGCCTGGCAGATCAACCCATGAAAGGGGAGTCATGGCTGGAGACACGATCATCACGGTGATCGGCAACCTGACCGCGGATCCGGAGCTGAGATTCACACCGAGCGGAGCTGCGGTCGCGAACTTCACAGTGGCCAGCACGCCGCGCCGCTTCGACAAGAACACCAACGAGTGGGTCGACCAGGAAGCGCTGTTCATGCGCTGCACCGTCTGGCGCCAGCAGGCCGAGAACGTCGCCGAGTCGCTGCAGAAGGGCATGCGCGTTGTTGCCTACGGGCGGCTGCAGCAGCGCAGCTACGAGACCCGCGAGGGCGAGAAGCGCACCGTGATCGAGATGCAGGTCGACGAGGTCGCACCATCGCTCCTGTTCGCCACCGCGAAGGTCAACCGCATCGCGCGCAGTGGCAGTTGGGCCGGACCGGCGGATGACAGCAGGCCGCCGATGGACGATCCGTGGGGCTCGCGCGAACCGGCTGGTGTTCCCGCCGGTGGTACCGGGTTCACGGACGAGCCACCTTTCTAGATCGACATGGTAGACGATGAGTCGGCTGCCACCCCGGACGAGGAGTACAACTTCGTCCCGCCGCCGTTCGATCCATGGACACCTGTCAAGGTCGAGCACACGCTCTCGGACCTGTTCTACGCCGTGGCGCGCGCTGAGATCGAACTGCGCAAAGCACTCGATCACGAGCTGGACTGCAAGCTCGAGTATGAGAAGGCGCACGTGATCGCCTCCACGCACCCGCTCTGTCCGCAACCGTCACGCAAGGACGAGATCACCGTCGCCCAGCGCGACGACTGGATCCGCGGTTTCGAGTACGACGAATACCTGGCGTACGAGATGGCTAAGAACCAGGTGCAACGGATCCTGCGCTATCAGCGGCGCCTCGGCGAGCAGGTCTCGATCGTGCAGTCCATGTCCAAGCACGTACTTGCGGCCTACGACAGCCGCCAGGGTGCGGGTGCGCGTTGATGGCAAGGGTTGGCGGCAAGCGCGCTGTCGGAGTGTCTCGCGACGCGCTGCGTCGACAGCAGGAGAAGAGATCCCAGGAGAGCGCCGAGGGTGGAGGGCAGAAGACTCGCCAGGCCCTCAACGAGGGTGATGCGGCGATCAAGATCTACGAATCTGCTGCACGCCTGCAGGGTGGACCACGCGATGGGCGCGTGTACTACGTCGGCGAGCTCGAGGAAGAGACGCGAGTCGGCGAACGCATCGGCGTGGCTTTCCCGTATGTGCGCACACGTGCGCACACCACGCTGCCGTGGACCGGTGGCATCAAGGGCGAGGTCTGGCGTTATCAAGCCGATCTGGACATGACACCGCCGCGGCCGGCGCATGACGGCAAGTGCACCCGGTTGGGATGCGAGCAGCGCGCCACTGTCCGGCTGACGCTGAGCATCGGCGGCAGCAGGCCCACCTACGCCTGCGCCGAGCACCTGAACGGGCTGCGCTCAGCGATGAGCATCGGCCTGTCGGGCGCCACCACCGGTTCGGCCTGGGTCGATGAGCTGCGGATCAGCCGATGAGCATTCCTGCCAAGGTAGTGAATGCCGTTTACCGCCGTGCAGGAATCGGTGACCTGCATGATCTCGGGCCCTACTGCGAAGCCTGCGGCGGTCTGATCGGGACTCGTGTACCGGCCTTGCATCACCGGCTGCTGCGTTCGGCCGGCGGCCAGCACACGGCCGAGAACCTGATGTTGGTACACAGCGAATGCCACAACGTGGCGCCGGGATCAATCCACCAGAACCCGACACGATCTTATCGGCTTGGGCACCTGGTCCACCGCGGCCAGGATCCTGCTACGGTTCCAGTGATCGTCGCGCGTGATCTCAGAGATCTGCGGTCATGAACATCAAAGGGAGCGGCGGCGTGCCCCTGCCGAGGGCCGCCGCCAGACGCTCCCCCAACCGAAAGGGTGCCGTCGTGCACATAGTAACCGACCGTGGCGACATTGGCGCATGCCACGGCGTTCGAGCATGAGCAATCCACGCCTCAGGCCCGGAGAGCTGTGTCCGGATTACTCGACGCCTCATTTGCCGGATCGGATGACCTACGTCTACCGATTCTTGGATGCGGATGGTCGAGCGCTGTACATCGGCGTCACCGCGGATCCCGTAGCAAGACTCAAGGCGCACCTCGA
>WNGL01010742.1_pt1 | contig 10535 bp, 20 predicted proteins | sample 5400591 | NCBI WGS metagenome assembly WNGL01 (sample SAMN13153377, study PRJNA577476) | soil metagenome | isolation source: 80 cm soil or saprolite under Garry oak tree replicate 1 | place: USA:California | collected 2016-06-15
CGCGGGCTGTCCTTGGGTGCCCCCCATAATTAAACGTACGTACCCGTAACCACTACGGTATCCGTACCATGGTGACATGCGTACCACATGGTATAACCACACTCACACACCTGAACATAGGTAATTGGTCTTACCAATAGTGGCAAGCCTGCGACAGCGAGCTCTGGCAACGGCCTGGCGATAGCCTCAAAAACCGCTCTGCTGTGCCCTAGGAGCACGTATCGGCATCGAGCTGCATGCACATGCACCACGCGCCAATGCGCTCACAGGCAAGCGCCTGCGTGCATACGCACATGTGCGTGCGATGCATATCCATCGCGCCTGCGTTACAGCAATGATTTCAAGAACTTAGCAACTATGCAAAAATTGCGAGGTTCAAGTAACTGAAATCATAGGAGTGTAGGAAAATACCACGACAAAAATGTCGCGAATCTCGCGTGTGCGCGTCACGCGCATGGGCGCGCATGCGGAAAAATTTCAGTCACTTAGACCGGTTGGCACGGATCCTGGATTGATTATTTTCACCGGAGAAAATCCGGGGCCCTCACAGGAACACGCAGATGCCCACCAACGCCTTCCCGACCAGCCGCTTCGCCACGATGTCCGCCGCACAGGTTCTCGCCGAGCAGGAGCGCATGGTCGCCCAGTGGGCCGCTGACGACACCGCGCGCCGCGCTCGCAATGCCGCCATCCTCGCAGCCCTGTAATCCACACCACACCACACGAAAGGGACCACGCACGTGACCACCACGAACACCAGCAACGCCCCGGCCCGCCCCACCCACGTGATGCATCCGACCATCAACCTGCTGTGCGAGGCGATGCGCCGCGCGGACCGCGAGCAGTTCGTGCACTACGCCGGCGCCGCGTACCGCGACGAGCACGCGTGGCAGTTCTGCCTCGCTTGGCTTGCATCGCCGATGGCCTCGCACGAGCGGCTCAACCGCACCGCGCTGCAGGCAAGCGGCTGGCTATAGCCAGCAGGGCCGCTGTGCCCGTCGACGGTGCGAGTCACTCGCGCTGCCGCCGGACCCCGCAACCCACGCCAAGGAAACCCTGCCATGTCGAATCCCACTGACGAATACACCGATCGCCAAGCGTTCTCGCCCGGCCAGCGCGTCGAGCTGCACCCGGGGTGCGACCTCTGGATGCGCGGCGCCCGCTTCGGAACCGTGCACAGCACTGCAGGATGCACGGTCGTAGTCAAGATGGACCACCCGTCGGTGCGCAAGCTGCAGTACCTGACCGCCGGCCTGATCCGTCACGTTCGCTAACCCACCAATCCACAGGAGACCCACCATGCGCACCCTCGCCATCCTCGCCGCCTCGCTCACCCTCGCGTTCTCGACCCTCGCCGATGCGAAGCCGCGCAAGCACGCTCGCCGCGCCAAGGCCCCGACCTCTGCCGCGACCGAGGCGTACATCGCCGAGTGCGTTGGCGAGCGCACTGGTCCGGACGGCGGCATCCCGGTCAAGGAGGCCCTCAAGCTCTGCACCGGCATCGTGCGCCACGACGCGAAGATCACCAAGCTCGCGGCCCGTGCCGCCAAGGCCATCGAGGCGTGCGAGGAGGAGGTCAGCATCGCCTGCGAGGACACCACCGAGCGTGACCACGACGGCGGCGAGTGCAGTGATGCGACCCTGCGCGCGGCCCACGCGTTCGACGTCTGCACGGGCCACGGCCCGGCGTTCGTTGCGGAGGGCAAGTAACATGGACGCGCTCTACATGCCCAATCGCTCCCCCACCGGGCACGCGACGTTCACGCTCTGCACGCTCGAGAGCGGCGTGTGGGGCTATATGCCGGAAGGCCAGCGCACCCGGTGTGCCGTGGTTGACGGCGAAGCGCTGTACGCCACGGCCGAGCAGGCGACACTCGCCGCGCGCTTCCGCTGGCGCTGCACCAACAACCGGGCGCAGGAGCTGCGCAGCTGGCATCGCCCGAGGCCGGCGCTGGTCGTCAGCGTCCAGCTGGAGGCCAAGTAGCCATGGCCCGCAACTGGAATGCGCAGCCGCACACCGACAAGGCTGGCAAGCTGACGGGCGCAATCGAACTCGGCGAGGGCGCGTCGTCGTTTACCCGGCAGGTCACCATGATCAACCCCACGCAGAAGCGCTGGCATGACCACTCCTTCGTGCTGTGGTTCGGCGCCTGCGGAGCGACTTACCTGCACGTGTATGCCGACCACCTGGAAGACGCGCTGGACGAATGCGTGGACTGGATCGCGGACCATGCGCCGGGGCTGCTCGCCGACGAGCAAGTGCATCAGGCGTACCGCGAGGCTCTCGCCGAGCGCGTTGCGGCCGGGGCTGACCCGGATGACGAGTGCGTGATTGCCGCATGCCAGGAAGGGGCAGAGTCCGACACCACGTGCGCCGGAAATGCCGCCAACTACCTGCTGTCGTACGAATGGGGACTCGCTCTCGAGGATCCCAGCACGGCCTGCCTGTACTCGTACCTAGTCGGCGGCGATCTGTGACGCGCGCCTCCCTGGCCTCCGCCATCGTCGCCGCGCTCGAGCGTCGTCTCGCGGCCCGCCGCGCCGAGCTCGAGTTCCTTGCCACCCACGCAATCACCAACGGCCGCGCTGCGGCAGAGAGCAAGTAGCCAATGCGCGTAGTCCAAGACGACCTGTGGCTTTGCCACGACTGCCACTTCGCTGCGGCCGGAGTCGACGAGACAATCACGGACGAGGGCCAAGCCAAGGCGACCGAGTTGGGTCTCCAGAGGCTCGGCATCCACCTCGTGCCCGACCACGACTCGGAAACGGGCGCCGGATGCGAAGAGTTCTCTCGGAGGCAATGCGACTGCTGCCGCTCCAGGTTGGGCGGATCTCGCCATCGCTACGCGGTGCTAGGCCACTGAGCCAGTAGCGCCGCCTGCAGGGCACCGCGCCCGTGCGCGTTACCCGACAGACCGCGCCACGCAACTCACGCTGACCAAACCTAGTGCTTGTTACGACAAGTCAAATCGAGAAAGGCAATCCCCCATGTCCGACTACGCATTCCGCCTCCGCGTCACGCTCTCGAATCGCCGCCCGGTGGTCATACCGCCGACCCGACGCCGCGCGGCTTCGCTGCAGGAGCGGCTCGCTCGGCAGACCGCGCTGGACTGGAATCGCTCGTGTGCGGCCGTCGTGATCACGGCCTACGACGATCTCGTGCCGCAGTGGGACTCGGCCGGCCGCGTGCGCCTCGCGGTCGAGGTCAAGCACGGCCGCGCCGTGATCTTCCCCAGGGGCCAGCTGACCTGCGCGTTGCATGGCGCAAGCGATGGCATCGCGGCCAAGGAGCTCGTGATGGGGCTGGTCGCCATGAGTCCCCTCGACGGCAGCGGAGTCGAGCCTGAATACTTCGCGGACTACACCCCGGAGCAACTGGCGTGGGTCACCGCGCATGGCGAGGCGATCGACATGGAGCGCCAGGACCGCTACTGCGACCCCGAGACTGGCGAGGTTCGCCGCACCGCGTAGCCCCAGGGCGCTCCGCCCGTCGAGCCTGCGAGCTTCGCAGGTTGGCCGGACCGAACACCCACACAGGAGAATTGCAATGGCACAACCCAGGTACACACGCGAGGGACGCGTGATTTCCGACAATGGCAAGGAGATTATCGCAGTGACCCGTGAGGTCGACGCGCTCAACCTGTCACACATCACGCCGCACGACTGCGATCGCCTGACGGCGCACATCGTCGAGTTGCTCAACCGCTTCCCGCTGCGGAGTCGGTGATGACCGCCCTCGCCCTCCGCCTCATCCTCGGCGCCGCCTCTGGCGCTGCGCCCCCACCCCCGCCCGTCGTGTTCTCGCGCGCCGTCGAACTCGAGCTCTACCGCGAGTGTCTCGAGGAGCACGACCTCACGGCCGACGAGAACGACGGCGAATGCGAGGAGCCGTGAAAGTCATCGAGCAGCCCCAGGTTGGCGAGCGCTGGCGATACCGCCATGGCAGCGGAACACCTGTCCTGGTAGTCGAGATTACCGATCGCGTGGTTCGCTACGCACACGAGGGGTATCCCGCGACCGTGTTCGGCGAGCGCTGTTACAGCTGGCATGAGAACTTCGAGCCGTACCCTGTAGGCAACTAGCGCCCTCCCTCCGCCCGCCGAGCGCAGCACCCCGCGTACCGCGCCCGCCAGACTGAGCGAGAAAAATCAGGGGTCAAACGATATGCTTGTTTGGCCAAGTCAAATCAGGAAAGGGAGAATTGCAATGCAGGGATTAACTCGTGCGAACGTGACGCCGGAGACGCTGACGGATGCGGAGCGCGATGTAGCCTGCGCCAGGGGGAACGCAACGGTCATCGCCGGGATGTGGACCTGCAGCGGATGCGGCAAGACGTTCAGGCGCAGCCCGAACCAGCACATCTACGCAGCCCGCAAGCGCGTCAATGCCCGCGCGAAGGTGTCGCCGTGACGCGCGCCTCTCTGGTCGCCACGGCTGACATGTCGCTCGTGGAAGACCTCGAGTACCACATCACGCCGACGGGCCTCGTGCACATCGACGGCATCTGGTACACGCTCGAGCAAGTCGACCCCGAGCTGGCGGAGCTCGAGCTCGCCGCGTCGGTCTCGCGCTACCACTCGCTGTGCAAGCGCCCCCGGTCGCGCCACGCCTGGAACGCGATCGCCGCGCGCCTCAGGAACGCGCTACAGGGGCCTGCGAACCTCGCGGCGATGCCCGTTGGGACCGAGCGCCGGTCGCGCGTGCTTGAGCTGCACCGCGGCGCGCAGCAGCGTGCCGGCCTGGCCGCTCGGCTCGGCAGGGCGGTCTAGCGTGGCGCTCCGCGAGGACATCCTGTACAGCGAGGAGCTCCAAGCTCTCGTGTACATGGTGGAGCAACAGATCGCCAACACCCCGTTCATCCCCGCGAATCACCTGGCGCTCGTGGGCCTCGGCTTCCTGATAGGCAAGCTGCGCAAGATGGCGGACGAGTCGCCGAGTGTGCACACGCCCACAGCTCACGCGTAGCGGCGCCGACCGGGGTCAAGCTTGTGCTTGTTGACGCGAGTCAAATAGCCGTGCTAGTTTACTAGTACATGCCCACGCAGACCCACACCGTACGCACCAAACCCATCTGGATCGGCGGTCGCAACCCCGGCGTGGTCCATGTCGAGATCGAGCTGGGTCCGGGCGAGGTCGACGTCTGCCTCGACGACGAGGAACCGCGAGCGCCACGAGTCATCACCACGCGCCTGGACGAGATCGCGCTCGCCGATCTGGTTCGTCGCTGCAAGGAACCATCGCCGTGAAGTCCGCGAAGATCATCAAGATGCCCCGATTACTTCCCAGGTTCGACGATGAGGACTCGGAGAATACCGGCCCGTTCGGCGTGCCGTGCTTCACGATGGTGGGCTCGCCGATCGCGGCCCGCCCTCCGGCGCCCGTCGGCCAAGCGATCTCGAGCTACCTCGCGCGGTATCCGCCGCAGCTCGACGATGCCGTGGTGCTCGACATGGAGGTCGACACCGAGCGCAAGTGCGGCGAGATCTGGCGGGCGAAATGATCCGCGAGCCGATCTGCCTCGATTGGGTCGCCTTCATCGAGGGCCAGCTGGCGCCGGAACGGATGGAGGAGTTTCGCGGCCACATGCTCAAGTGCCGCGACTGTCGCGAGAGCGTGATCGACGGCCTGCAGATCGCCGCACAGCTCTCGGACTGCCAAGCCCCGGTCAGCGTCGCCGAACTCGCCCGGCGCTACTTCGAGGCCCTGGACGGCTTCGCGCAGTGCGACACGAGCTACGAGGATCTCCGCGTCGCCGAGCTGGCGCTGCGCCGTGCGGTCTACTCGCCTCCGCCGCAGGAGCCGATGTGGATGGACCGGCTGCTCTCGGACATTCGCAGGACTCCGCCCCGTCCGCGCGGTCGCATCCGCCGCCTGCTGGCCTGGCTTTCCTGGGGCTAGGCGCGGTCCGCCTGGATCGGGCAACTCGCCCACAGGCAGCTCCAATCGTTGACCGTTGGGCATCCTGTGGCCTCGCTGTGGCAGCCGTTGTTGCCGTCGGTGATGGCAGGTTGCCCGCCGGCGGCGCGCCCCAGATCGAGGCGGCCAAGCGTTCTCAGGGTCTCGGTGCGCAGGTGTAGTTTTTTCCGCATGCACGAGAACATCGCACATTGCGCGCCACCCGTGGAATATGCGAGACCGGAGTTCATGTCCAATCCACCACCTCTCGATGTGCCCGCGAACTCCCCCGGCGTAGCGTTCGGCGTGACCGTGCTGGTCAACGGTCCCAACGGCGATGCGATCCCAGACACCACCACGCCGCTCACGTTCGAGGACGTGCAGAACGCCGGCGCCGTGACCCACATCGTCGACCCGAACAACAACCGACGCGTGATCGTCAAGTCGACCGTCCCGTTCACGGCCAACGGCGACCAGCCGTTCTCGTTCCGCGTCCGCTGCGCCTCGGTGACCTCGTTCGTCACGGCGAGCGGCACGGCGCGCAAGAGCGCGGACCTATCGGCGCTGTCGTGGGACGGCGTGGCGCCGGGTCCGGCCTGAAAACATCAACCTGGAGTTGAGTTTTCCGCCGGCCTTAGCGCAGTAACATCAACCGACGCCCGGCAGCCGCTTCTGTTTCTTCGGCACGTGGGGCTTCACGGAGTTGGTCTCAATGACCTCGACGCCGCCCAGCCGCTCGACCTCGGCAAGGAGCTTGTCGTAGGCGCCGGTCTTCTGCTTGGTCTCGATCTTCTCGCCCTCGGCCTTGTACTTGACCGCGGCCTGGCGCAGCCCGGACATCGTGACCGAGAGGTCGACGTACTCGTCGCGCGCCGCTCGCCCGAACCGCTGCTCGAGAACCTCGGCGGCGATCCTGCCGTTCAGGCCCCGGCGCTCCGTGATCAGCCGGCCGATCACGCGGCCGTCGGGGAGCGGGATCTCCTCGAACGCCGCGATGCTGCAGATCTCCTCCTTGGCGCGGTTGATCACGTCCTGCACGAGTTCGAGCACGGTCCACGCCTCCGCAGCTTTGCGGATGGTCAGCGCGCCGCCAGTCAGCACAAGCGCGTGTTGCTCTACGCCGTCCTTGTCCGGCAGCGTTCCCGGTCGGACGCCCAGGGCGTAGAGCTTCTCCGGGATGCTCCTCACCAGGGCGATCTTCGCGGGGCACGCCTTGAAGGCCGGGCAGTAGTCGCAGTGCGATCCCTCGCTGACCTTGATCTCCGAGAGGTGTTCCACGTCGATCCCGGTCTCGCGCATCTCCCATTCCGCGCCAGCCACGATCGACATGGCCTCGTGCAGCTCCCGCTCGAACGTGTCCAGCTCCCAATCCGTTACCGTGCGCCGCGCTGTGTGGTGGCCGCCGTTGTCGTGGATGTGGATCAGCTCGACCACCACATCGTCGCAGCCCCACACCGAGCGCACGCAGAGCGCGCCGAGCAAGGTCTGCCCGAACATGTCCGGCGCGGGGTACTTCACGTGCCCAGACTTGTAGTCCCCGACGTAGCCGCGCGAGACCGTTCGCCGTGGCGGCTCCTGTTCCACCAGATCGCGAAATCCGTTCGGAACAACTTCGGCGACGCCCACCACATCCAGCGTGCACGGGATCTCGCACGACCAGTCGACGCCGAGCGCGTCGTAGTCAATGCCACCATCGGGGCGCCGCGGCAGGTTCGGGCTCCGGCCGAGCTCGCGCGCGGTGCCGAGTTTCCAGTTCCACGCGAACGCGACCTCGCACGCCAGGCCGACCGGCAAATTGTCGAGGTCCAGCGCCTCGAGCAGCGGATTCAGCTCCTTCGGGGCCTCCGCGAGCGCCATCGATCGCCCGGTTCGCTTCACGTTCTCGAGGAACGCGTGGATGCCCTTGCCGCGGTCGCGCGCCGGCTCGAACCTGGAATCGTCGCCCTCAAGCTGCGGCAGCGCCGCGGACGCCGGGCACTTCCACACGCGGTGGACCTTGGAGCCGGTGATCCTCATTGCCCACCTCTCGGCCGGCAACCGCAGGACTTGGGTTTGCCAACGCGAAGATTTCGTCCCGTGACGATGCGTTCGGTTCCGCACGAGCATCGACACAGCCAGTGGGTTCCGCGCCGAGTGCGAGGCGGACTTGGGCGAAGTTCGAATACGATCCACCTGCCAAATCGGTCTCCGACGGATACAGATCCGATTCTGGTTCCGCGCCCCTTGTCCTCCTTGTCGAGATGATTTTCGCCGTGCGTGCCCAGGCGGAGATGGCGGAGAGAAACGCAGCGAGGCCGATCGCAGCGATGCATGACCACCATGCCAGGCGGAATCGATCCCATGTGCTGCTCGTAGATCCAGCGATGCCCGTAGACCTGACCACACCGCCCCGCGCCCCTGGGATAGAACGCCGGGTATCCGCCCTGGCCAGAAACCGGACCAGTCCAGATCCTGCAAGCCCCTAGCCTTCGGGTCCTCGACCAAAACCAGCGTAAATTTGCCGCCCGCGATGATGGCAAGTTTGTCATGGGAATCCGATGTGAATGTTGTCGGTCTCGACGACGCCAGTGGTCAGTACCGAGATCGCCGGAGGCGTACCGCCGGAGGCCGTTGCGACCACCGAGCTCGGCGCCGGCGAGGCGGGGCCGGTGAACGTGAGCGAGCTGCGCGTCAGCGCGAATCCGCCGACACCGGCGAGCGACGCGAAGCCCTGCGCTCCGCCTTGCTCGAGCGAGCACGATTCGACGGTGAAGTCCGCGAGGTCGGCCTGCCGGTTCGCGCCGAGCGGCGAGATCGTGATGCCCGGCAGCAAGCTGCCCGTCGGCTGACTGACCGTGTTGTTCGTCATGTGCACGCGGTGCGCGATGTCGCCGATGCGGATCGCGCTCGAGGTCATGACGCGGTTCGCGATGATGTTCCCGGTCAGCGCCGCATCGTCGACGACGTAGAGCAGCACCGGCCTGCCCGTGATCACGTTGTGGTCCACGATGACGCCGGTCATTCGCTCGAGCTCAAGCGAGTAGCCGTGCGGGTCGGCGCCGGCGGAGAACACGTTGTGCCGGATCACGATGTTCGCGAGCGCGCCAGAGCCCTCGCTGCCGATGTCCGAGCCGCAGGCCGTGAACTGGTTGTCGGCGATCACCACGTCCGAGGCGCCGCGCGTGAGCTGGACGCCGATCCGCTTGCAGGCCGCGAAGGTGTTGTGGTCGATCTCCAGGCCGACGTTCGGCGCCGTCATGCTGCCGACGACGTTGATGCAATCGCCCGACCGGGATCCGTCGGTCCTCGGCGGATGCACGAACGCCGCATCCCGGATCGCGACGTGGTTCGTCGCTGACACCATGCGCACGAGGTGCGACTGCTCGATCGTATTGGTCAAGCACGTGCTGTCGAGCGTGATGTCGTGCAGGAAGCCGCCGCTCGTCAGCGTGACGCCGGCCCACAGCAGCGCATGCGCGTCGCCGCGGAACCGGATCGTCGTGCGCCCGGCCTGGACGCCGCACAGGATCGTCCCGGTCAGCATCGAATCGCGCCGGCGCCCCACGGCATTCAGCACTGGCGCGTCCACGTTGTAGGTCCCGGCCGCGAGGCAGGCGCCAGCGCCCATCGCGGTCTGCACCGCTAGCGTGTCATCGCCGCCGGCCGCGCAATCTGCGGAGACCGAGGCGATCGGCTGCGCGACCTGTGCGGCGTGGCGCGGTGAGCAGCCGAGAAGCGCGGCGATCAGGATGGCGAGCTTCACGCCGGCACCTCGCCCTTGCGCTTGCTGTACGCGTCCTGCATCAGGATCGTGTTCGCGCCGGTCTTCTTGTACGAATCGTCCTTCATGACGTCGCACATGTACTTCGACCACGCGCGCCACTGGCCGAGGCCGCCGGCGAGATCGCGCCGCGTCTTGCAGCCAGCGACCCACGCCATGAAGTCCGCCATCGTCGGCGGCTTCGGCGCGGTGTCGACGGGATCCTCCGAGCCGAAGTCATCGCCGCCGGCGGGCGCAGCACCAGAGGTTGTCGCTGCAGTTGAGGCAGCGGCCGATTCGGCGGACGGAGTAGGCCCCGAACTCGAACCGAGCGGCGTAGGGTCCGGCGCGCGCTTCTCCTCGACCTCACGCACGACGGCGTCGAGCCTGGACGGCGGGTATTCCGCAGCCGTGCTTGCGGCGGAGGCAGTCGGCGAGTTCGCCAACGATGCCGCCGGAGCCGAAGACCCAGCGCTTGACGGCTGGGGCGGCGTAGGGTCCGCCGGCTTGTCCTTGGGTGGCCGACCGGGCCCACGTTTCGGCGGAGTCTCCATCTCGTTCTTGGGCGCCTGCGGAACGCCGGGCGGCGGACCCTGCGGCGCCGCATTTCCGATCACGCCGCCCTCGCTGACGTAGGTGAACGAATGGCCGGTATCCGGCCTGACCGGCGGCGCCACAAACTGCGGCTTCGCCTCCGTGAACGCGGCGTCGATGAAATCGCCGTCCATCGCTTCCTCGCGCGAGACCATGCCGGCCACGATGTCGGGCGCGAGCATGCGGCCGAGCTGCATCGAAGCGCGCGCGTTGAGCATGTCCTGCGGGTACTTCTGCCAGACGTCCTTGTCGGTCAGTTTCGCCTGCTTGGCGCGCGCGATCGTCCACGTGGCCGACTTCTCGGGGC
>WNGL01028449.1_pt1 | contig 10535 bp, 10 predicted proteins | sample 5400591 | NCBI WGS metagenome assembly WNGL01 (sample SAMN13153377, study PRJNA577476) | soil metagenome | isolation source: 80 cm soil or saprolite under Garry oak tree replicate 1 | place: USA:California | collected 2016-06-15
TGGGCAACAAGGCTAAGGTGCTGCGCTCCACCAGGTGTATCGATCACGATGTACTCGTGCTCGTGTCTGTGCTCAATATTCTTGAGCTGCGATATGAACCGAGGCAGGTCAACCGAGTCGCTCCAGTCATCAGCAGCGAGTCGTTCTTCCGTTACCGGGTAGTGGTCGGGCATTTCCAGTCCGAGCTTATTTTGATTGGACCACTCATGCCGGTTCTCGATATACCGCGTGAGGGTTTGCTGGCCTACGTCGAGATCGAAGGAGGCGACGCGCTTTCCGGCTTTGAGCAGTGCTATGATGATGTGCATGGCAAAGGTCGATTTGCCACTGCCGCCCTTGTGATTTCCCATGACCACAACGTGAGGCGCCGGATACGCACCGCACCATGGTATGATGGATGTCCGCATTACGCCATGCCACCTGCTACCAGCTATGAGAGATTTCCTATCTGCCTAGCCGTCGAGAGTGTCGAGTGCAGCCGAGGCCATGAGTCCGGAAATAGCTTAGGAATTAAATCGACCTTTAACAAGTCGTCGCTCAACATCCCTGCCAGAATCCGACGGGCACCACCCCAGCACAATACCGCCAGCATGCGGCGGACTGCCTTCAGTTGGCGCAGCGGACGTCTTCTCTGGAAGCCAGAGCACGCTTACTCAGCCGCGGAAGCTTGGCGCAGCTTGGCTAATCGTGCGGAAACGCGCCATGCTCGCGAAGCCGTGTACCGGCGGCGTACTTCCAACCCCGCCGTATGCAGCTACCCGGTAGTCCCAAAGAAAAACCCGCCGAGGCTGCGAGCGCGGGGCGAGACTGCCGCAATTTCGTCAAACGACTCAGTCTGCACTGAGGTCTGAGGGGGAAAGCCACAGCGATGCGAACGATTGCCTTCGCCACCCAAAAAGGCGGCTCCGGCAAGTCGACGCTTGCCATCGGCCTGGCGGTCGCTGCCGTACAGGACGAGGAGCGTGTGGCTCTGCTCGACACAGATCCCCAAGCCACCGTCGCGAATTGGGGCCTGCGCCGAACCAATCCCGAACCCAGCATTATCCGCATCGCGTACGCGTTTCAGGTCGAGAAATCGCTGCGAAGCCTTGCTGCCGAGGGATATACGCTTTCGATCATCGACACTCCAGCTGGGGCCGGTCACGCTCCCACAGCGGCTGCTATCCGCGCTGCTGATTTCTGTCTTGTCCCCACCAGGCCGAGCGTGGCAGATGTCGAGGCAACCCATTCGACCCTAAAAGTGATCCGCGAGTTCGAGAAGCCACTTGCTTTTGTTCTGAACCAGACGGCAGCCCGTTACGAACCGACCGACGCCGCAGCGCCTTTGTACAGGGTGGGCGTGCTGGCGCTTCCTTTCATTGTGCTACGTAACGACCATCAAAACGCGCTCGGTTCGGGTCTCGGTGTATCGGAGTTCGCACCCAACGGCAAAGCGGCCGGAGAGATCCGCGAACTCTGGACGTGGGTGAAACGCAAGCTGGCTATCCGGGTCGCAGATACCGAACAGGCATTGGTTGCCTGATCGTCTTTACAGGCTGATTCCCATATGCCTTCGTCGCGCCAGCAGGCGATCATGGGTTTGCGTTTCGTCTGCCCGCGCACCGGGCATAACCTCGAGACCGCTCCCGAAGCTGACGAGAAGTTACTGTTGCTTCGAACCAATGACCTGCGGACGCCCTGCTCGTTCTGTGGCGGATCACACCAGTGGGTATTTGTACAAGTATCCACGGCAAGGACCTCGGAATCAAAGAAGGAAGTTGGGATGAAACAATGCCGCGGTGCAGGATGCCAAAGTACGCCTCCAGCATCTCTCGTGATAAATCGGCTGCACTGAAATAGATTAGGTTGGGAGCATCAAACCATGACATCCGAGAAAAAAGAGCAGGTACAGCTGTTGACGTGGTTCCTTATCATTGTCGGACCCGCGATGGCTATTCCCGGCGCCCTACTTTTCGGAATGGTCAAATATCTATGCGGGTACCTCATGTTTTCCGCGCTGTTGTTGGCAAGCGTTCTCGTTTTTGGAAATCTCGCCCACATTTTCCAGCGAGTTAGAGCGCGCCCTCGCTTCGAAAAAATGAATCAATGGGACTAAAGAGGCTACGCGAGGACCACCTCCAGGCGCACAACTGCGGCGCAAACTCCGTCCCACGCTCGCGAACTTTATCATCGTGCGAGAAACCGAGATCTCGCGCGGCAGCACCTAACACATTGCTGGCGGGTTTGGCCCAGCCGGCAGTTCTGCCTGATGACGACAATCTACCAGACTCAAAGCTACCCTGCTTTTCCGGCTTCCCTTGGATATGGCTGTCATTCATCTCCGCGATGAAGAGCGCGAGAGCAATGGGTCTTCGATCCGTTCGGGAAATTCTCGAGATTATTGGGGCTGATCGCCACCACTCACCGTTTTTGTGCTGACAGCTATCGTCAGGCGGGAACGCTTGCGCCGGAAAGCTTGCGTCGCCAGGACTTGGACAGCAGATCGAAAGGTCCCATCCGGGGCTCCCCCGTCGCGTCCTTGTTCGGTCAAGAGAAAACCCCGGCGGATGGACCACCGGGGTCTACGCCAGCCGGTATTGGGGATAGGGGGCTGGGATAAGCGGCTGACTGCGGTCTTTTAGCTTTCAGCCTCGCTGGCTCTCTGTGGCATCGAGTCGCAGCCGGTGTGAACCCTCTTCACTACATTCGCATCCGCGCGAGGGCCAAGGGCCCGTCGTGGCCGACAGAACCGAGCGAAGGTCCTGCCCAGGGAGGTGAGTTCTTCCAATGAGTCCATGCCAGCCCTGCGTTTCGCGGCATTCGCTTTCGACATACGAGCGCCATGAAAATTTCGTCTGGTGCAAGTGGAGGAACCCGCCCCGGCTGTGTTGCAGCAGAGGAGTGCCTTCCATGTGTGACTACAGTCTGCACCAGGTCGCGTCCCGACCGGCAAGGGTCGGAGATGAGCTTGTAACCACCCGCTTCGGCCGTTCGATTACGCGCGGTTTTGCAGCGGTTGGCGAACCAGATGTTGCCGTGTGTCTGCTTCCTGGAACCGAATTGGCGTTCCGGGAGGTAGTTAGGTACGAGCCTCGCCTTGCGCTTTTCGGGCACAGCAGAATTGAGCAACGAGTGGCTCAATTTCGCAAGATCAATAGCCACGATCCTCAAGCTCATCACGATGCGCTGGAGTTTCCAGGCGGAGATGTCGTTCTCCTCACTCGATTGATTGAGGGCCAGCGCGCAACTGTGCTTCAACTCCCAGCCGCACCTCGCGTGAAGGTGGAGGCAGCGGAGCAAGAGCCCGAATCGCTCGGAGCTTGATCCGGTATGCCGAACCGAGAGCCATCACGTCGATGGCTCTCGGGCCCACCGGTCGACCTAATCAATCCACGCTGAACGCTGTGTGATGAACCGCCGGTCGCGCCAGACCCGATGCGAATGCTCTGTGGTAGCTCCTGACGGGTTGCTTCGCTGGGGCGGGCAGCGGCTGAGTGGCATCTCATTCCTTAATTCAAGTCACCGCTTTGTCGGAGTTGCCTAAGATGGTCCTTAGGATCTCGCGTCACGATACGATCGATGTTGTAGAACTTCGCGACGGCACGAGGTGGCGGATTTGGCCCGCGGACGTGCCTGCCACCTTGCGATGGCTGCCGACTACGGAATTGGAAATTGCGCAGTCCAGCGATGAGCTCTGGACTCACGTTCTGATCAATCGTGAGGACAAGTCGCGCGTTCGCGTCATTGCTGCAAATGAGACTTGGCCGGTACAAGCAGTTCGACGGGTGCTGGAAAAAGGCAAGACCTAGGAACCCGGACCTCCACCGATTAGGTGGCGAGGTTGTTCCAGCCGAGCCACGCATAGGCCGGCCATATCATATGCTCACTATGAGTGTGCGGCGCTCCACAAACACGCGGGAGCCCTGCGACTTCGGATGTCGTTCGGTTCGCGCTCTCATGCGAATCGCACGGCATAAACCGGCGGCAGCGTGTGCGTCACGCATGCCCAACGGTCACCCTGATCCTCACTGACCCACAGCCCGCCTGTCGTGGATCCGAAGGCGAGTCGGTCACCGGACTTATCGAGCGCAAGCGAATGGCGATACACGACATCGTACACGTGGGATTGCGGCAGCCCTTTGGTCAGAACGTCGAAGCTCTTGCCGCCGTTGCGCGTGCGCGTGACTACCAGCCTGCCGTCTCTGGGAATGCGCTTCTCATCCTTAATTTCGGGTACAAACCACGCTGTGTCGGGCTCACGCGGATGCACAACGACGGGGAAGCCGAAAGTCGATGGCTCGACCCCGTTGATCTCGGAAAAGGTCTTTCCTTCGTCGGAGGAGATGAAGATTCCGTTGTGGTGCTGCACCCACATGCGGTGCGGCGCAGCCGGGCATTGCACCAGGCAATGGACATCCTCGGCGATCGGGTCATGGGTCAGCTCCGGCGGCACGTGCTCCGCGCGCATACCCCACCCCGTTGTGTCCAACTCGCACCGGCATCCTCGGTAAACCAGATGCCCCCCGTCGAAACTGCGACCGACACGCGTTTGGAATTGCGCGGGTCCACGCAGATTGAATGTATGCCGGGCAGATCCGCTCCACCCCCAGCTCTGGCCGTGATCTGTCGAGCGAAAAAGACCGCCCGGCAACGTCCCACACCAGATGACGCCGGGCTGGTCGGGACCGCCGGCCTCGAGCGCCCATATACGGGTCGTGCTCCATTTCAGTAGTCGACCCCACATATCGTGCTCTTCATAACCGTCCGGCTGGGGCGGATACGTAGGAGCAGCGATCTCCTCCCAGCCTGTCGCAGTCGAGTGGTGGAGCTTGACGCCAAAATGACCGTGGTCGAGAGCCGCATAAGATAGTCCGTCGCGAGGATCGGACAGAGTGATGGAAACATTGTCTCCGAGGAAATCGACGGCTGCGATCTCCCAATGTCCCGTGTTGCGGCAGACCGTGAAAAGCCCCTTGCGAGTCGAAATGAGAAGCTTGTCGCTCACATCAGCCTCCTGACAGGGCTTGGAACACGTAGATCGTGCTGCTCTCGTTCACCCCGTCGGCGAGCCGCGCGCGCGAAGACGTCGGCTTATGCGGCGGAACTCGTGCGCTCAGCGCCCGAATTGATTATCGCCAATTCCACGCCAGTCCTGGCAGCTTTGCGTCAGGAGACACGGACCATACCGCTCGTGTTTGTGCAGGTGATCGATCCAGTGAGCAGAGGCTTCGTTGCTAGCCTGGCACGACCGGGCGGAAATATCACCGGCTTCACGAATTTCGAATTCCCCATGGGAAGCAAATGGCTCGAAATTCTCCGCGAGATCGCACCCTCCACTTCCCAGATCGCACTCCTCTTTAACCCAGAAACTGCTCCTTATGGCGAGCAATTCTTCCGACACATCAAAGCCGCGGCCTCGTTGCTGATGGTCGAAGTAATGGAGGCTTCGATTCGGCAGGCAGCCGAGCTCGAACATTCCATCGTAGCGGTCGCAGCAAAGGCCGACGGCGGTCTGATCGTAATGCCGGATGGCTTCACCTCCGTACACCGTGATACGATCACAGAACTGACCGCACGACATCATGTGCCGGCGATCTACCCGTTCCGCTATTTTGCCGCGAGCGGTGGCTTAGTTTCATACGGAGTCGATTCGCTTGATATTTTTCGTCGCGCTGCATCGTATGTCGATCGTATTCTCAAAGGTGAAAGCCCCAGCGAATTGCCGGTGCAAGCACCGATCAAGTTCGAGTTCGTGATCAACCTCAAGACCGCTACGGCCCTCGGCCTCACCGTGCCGCCTTCGCTGATCGCCCGCGCTGACGAGGTGATCGAATAGCCAATGTCGCGTTATTGGCACGGAACCGACCGGGCGCGCTGTCCGCTCTCCAGCCGCTATCGGGGAAGATTCTGTTGCAAAACTATTTTGGGCGCCCGAGCGGGCAACATTGATTCAAGAACAGCGATTAAGGCGCAACATCGATTCAACGAATCCTTCGCCCCGATTCGATTATTGCGCGTCAGCCGCCTCTTGCCGAGTTTTGCGCTGAATTTCGCTCAATTCCCGAGTCGTGAGAGGATGCTCCTAAGGGCCTGGACAGCACCTGCCTTGTCCAATTTCTGCAGGTCTAAGAAAATCCTCAAGCCGTCTCGTTCCTCGCGGATGATCCTTCTCTGAGCTACCAGCTTGTCGATTTGATCGAGAACCTTGTAGTTGCGAACCGGCTTGGCAAATCCCTTGGCCTGTATGGGATCCTGTTCCTCGGCCAGAACGGCATCTTTGACGAGCGAATAGGTTTCATGGCTCATGAGAATGCCACCCAAATCGGCATGCGATTGCAATCGAGACGCCAGATTCACCTCGTTGCCAATGATGGTGTAATCCATCCGGTCCTCGCTGCCGAAGTTGCCGACAGTGCAATAGCCGGTGTTGATACCGATCCGCAGCTGGAACGGCTTTTCCAGGCCGGCATCGCGCCACTCGAACTGAAGCTCGCGCATTCGTCGCTGCATTGCGACGGCCATGTTGACGCAATCGATGGCGTCCTCCTTGACACCCTTCGTCTCCGGATCGCCGAAGAATGCCAGGATCGCGTCGCCGATGTACTTGTCGATGGTAGCGCCATGATCGAGAGCGATCTTCGACATCTCGGTGAGGTAGTGGTTGAGCAGACTGGTCAGCTCCTCGGATTCAAGATCATCGGTCGTAGCGGTGAAATCCGCGATGTCAGAGAAGAACACGGTCAGCTTCTTTCGGTTCGAAGCGATCTCGACGCTGCGCTGGCCGGTGAAAATCGACGAATAAACCTGGGGTGAGAGGTACTTCGACAGCTTGGTCGAGAGTATCTCCAGCTCTCGCTTCTGTTCGCTTACGAGTTCGTTCGCCTGCTCTGCCCTGCGCTTGGCCTCTCGAACCTCCTGTTCGGCTCGTTTGATCTCGGTGATGTTCGTGTAGATGGCAACCGTGCCGCCTTCCGTGGTCTTGCGTTCGTTGATTTGAATCCAGAGGCCGCTGGCGCGGCGCTGGACATGGGGTTCACCCGGCTGCTTGCGTTTTGCCAGCCGCTCGGCAATCCACTCGCCGACCCGCCCTTTCGCATCCTCGACAAGGCCTTTCTCCGCAGCGTTGCGGACGAGCGTTTCATACGGCGTGCCCGGCCTCGGCGCGCCTAATCCGGGATAAAGCAGCTCGCTATACGCGCTGTTGCAGACGACTAGTCGGTCCTCGGCATCGTACAGGGAAAAACCCTCCGAGATCGATTCGATCGCGTCGGTGAGCCGCTGCTCGCTGCGCCGGAAGGCAATCTCCGCCTCCTTGCGCTCGGTGACATCGCTCCACGATCCAACCACCTCGGAAGGTTGGCCCTGTTCGTCTCGGATCAGTTTCTGCGCATCGTTGACCCAGCAGTAAGTGCCGTCTTTCTTGCGAAATCGATATTCGACCGTGTGGCGGCCTTTCTTGAACAGCTGGGCCGCCTCAGCTTCGACTGCGGCTAACTCCTCGGGGTGGACCCGGCCGCGCCAGAAATCCGCGTGTTCGAGGTATTCATGCGGCTCGTAGCCCAGCTGCTCCCTGATGTTCTGGCTGACGAATGTCGGCGCGAAATCCCCCGTCGCCTTGTAGCTGTAGACCACCGCAGGGGCAGACGACAGCAGACGTCCGATCCGGTCCTGGGCGGCGACCAGGGCTTCGCCAATTTGCTTGCGCGCTGTGATGTCATTCCACGAGCCCACCACCTCGGTCGGGTCGCCCGCCGGGCTGCGCAGCAGTTGCAGTTCATCGCTAATCCAGCAGTAGCTGTCGTCCTTCTTTCGGAAACGGTATTCGATGCTAAGGTGCCCCTCGGCAAAAAGCCGCGAAAACTCACCGAGAATGCGTTCGCTGTCCTTGGGGTGTACGCGAGTGCGCCAGAAATCCGGGCTTTCGAGATATTCCTCGGGTTCATATCCGAGTAGTTCCTTCACGTTCTGGCTTATGAATGTCGGCGCGTAGTCACCGCTGGCTTTGAAGCTGTAGATTACCGCCGGCGACCTGGCGAGCAGACGATCGAGGCGGTTCCTGGCCGCCGCCGTTGCCTCCTCTGCTCGCTTGCGCTCGCTGATGTCGCTCCACGAGCCGACCACCTCCGATGGCTGGCCCTTGTCGTCCCGGATCAATTGCTGGGCGTCGTTTACCCAGCAATAGGTGCCGTGCTTCTTGAGAAACCGGTATTCGGCAGTGTGGCGGCCTTTCTTGAACAACTGGGCCGCCTCGGCTTCCACCGTGGCCAAATCGTCCGGGTGCACGCAGCGCCGCCAGAAATCGGCGTTCTCCAGATATTCAGAGGGCTCATAACCCAGCCAGTCGGTGATGTTGTGACTGACGAATGTCGGCGCGAAGTCTCCCGTCGCCCTGTAGCTGTAGATCACTGCCGGCGAGCTAGTGAGCAATTGTGACAGCCGCGCGTGCGCCGCTGCTTTCGCCTCCTCAGCGGCCTTGCGTGCCGTGATGTCGCTCCAAGAACCTACGATCTCCAACGGTTTGCCATCACTGCTGCGAATCAGGCGTTGCTCGTCGTTCACCCAGCAATACGAGCCATCCTTGCGGCGAAAGCGGTACTCCACCGCCTGGACCCCGTTGTGGAAGAATTTGGATACCGCCTCCTCGACCCTGGCTAAGTCGTCGGGGTGGACTCGGTCGCCCCAGAAGGAAGGATCCCTCAGGTACTCGGCGGGCGCATAGCCGAACACGTCAATGATGTTGTCGCTGATAAAGGTCGGCGCAAAATCACCGCTGGCCTTGAAACTATAAATCACTGCAGGTGAGGCGCTCAGTAATCGCGCCAACCGCTCCTGCGCTGCTGCCTGGGCCTGTTTTAACTGCCGACGGGCTCTGGTTTCCCGCTCGCGTGTTGCATTTCGTATGGCTCGGTCGATGACCGCTGCGGCGCCGCCAGCATCGAAATTGCCCGGTGAGATGCCCAGAGCTTTATGCAAGGCCACTGTGGCATTCTTGGCGTATTCGCTCGGTGCCGTCATGGCGCGAGCCTCCTAGACGAGATGAATTGGCCGATTTTACCATACTCGCGCGGGGGGTGGCTTGTGGTCTGCCAAGCGGCGCACGATAAAGTAGTATGGCACCTTCTGTAAAATGCAGCTGGCGAATTGTCGTGCTTGCGCCCTCCTGGGGGCGTGGGGCGTGATGTCTGAATCTGGCACGTCTGCGACATGCGGTGATTGCGAATTCAGGTCAGCTTACGGGGCAAGAGCGGTCATGCGGCCGATGCCGCCGAAGGGCCGAGTCTGACCCCAACCCGACATGGCGCGCCTTCTATGATCTATGCGATCAGCGCCCCAAACTTCTCGCGAAAGATCCGATTGCCTTTTGGTGTCACCAGCACGGCGCGGGTTCCCTCTAAGCGGCGCGTCCACCCTTGCTGCATGCTGTGGGTACAGATGGCTGCCCCAACGATGCCGGCGAGATGCAGTCGGCGCTCGCTCCAATCCAGGCATGTCCGGCAGAGAACGCGGCCCGATCGTTTTGTGCGTCGCGCCAGCATCGGCTCTACGTCGATCCCGATCTTTGAAAGATGTGCAATACCGGATTCGGTCACGATACCCGCGTCGGCGCTTAGCTCGACGTATCCCTGATTGATGAGCGCGTCGGCAATGGCGACACCAAGTCGACCAGCGAAGTGATCGTAGCAGGTTCGCGCCTTCCTCAAGGCGGCCTCCTTCGGTCTGACTGCGAACCTTCGCGTGCCGGGCTCAAGCTCTGCCGCCACTTGCATGATGCTTTCGAGCATGCGCGCAATCGATGGCGCCGCGAGGCGATGGTATCGGTGCCGCCCATGCTTCTCAACGCTCAACAACCCAATCGCAGTCATGCGGCTCAGGTGGCCACTCGCCGTTTGCGGCGTAATGCCCGCGGCCCTTGCCAATTCCGTCGCAGTCAGCGCCCGCCCGTCCATGAGCGCGTGCAGCATCGTGGCGCGTGCGGGATCGCCTGACAGAGCAGCAACCTCCGCGAATAGCGCGTTGCTAGCCATGCTCTCCTCCTGTGCAGCGGACTTTAGCCGAACGGATGCCCGGATACTTCGGTCCTTTCCGTAACATCTCAGAGGGGCTCCCCTCCAGTGTGCCGCCATGGAGACATGGCGGGCGACAGACTCCGGGATCTTCCGCAAGAGTATATGTGTTTTCCTGCTCTGGCGTCGGCGAGCTAGCACACGCCGTACCCTGCGATACCTCGACGCCAGATTGCTGACGGATGTCGGCCTCTCCGCGCGGGATCGGGAGCAAGAGTGCGCCAAGTGGTTCTGGCAGGGACAGAATCGTTACAGTCTCGCCTATGTCGCCCCGACCTGGCTGGTTCGGAGCGGGACTTCGGTTCTCAGTAGATCAGCGGAAGTGCGGGAGACAACCTCGAAGTGACCGACTCTGACCGATGCTGTTGAAAAAGGGCTCGTGAACACTGGCGAACAGTGATTCGGTCGGCTTGAGATACCAGCGACGGTGATTCGCGATGATGGGGCAGCAGACGAGCGATCAGAGCCAACTGTTCTACCTGTTCAACCTCG
>WNGL01025722.1_pt1 | contig 10530 bp, 7 predicted proteins | sample 5400591 | NCBI WGS metagenome assembly WNGL01 (sample SAMN13153377, study PRJNA577476) | soil metagenome | isolation source: 80 cm soil or saprolite under Garry oak tree replicate 1 | place: USA:California | collected 2016-06-15
GAGATCCGACCGGTTGTCGTGCTGTTGCGTCATGACACCCTCGCGCCGTTTCTCAGCCGGGGGGCTTCGCCCCGCCGGACCCCCCTAGACTTTCTTCAGTTCGCCGGGGGCCCCTGCACCCCGGCTGGCCCGCTCCATTACGCGGCCGAAAATAGGCCGCTCCATTCCGCCGGCGTGCTCGCGCTCCCTGGCCCGCCGTAGCAGCGTTAGCTTACGTGGCTGCGAAGGAGTCCGCTCACGTGCTCACTCGCTGCGCTCGTTCCCTCAGCCGGGGGGCTTCGCCCCGCCGGACCCCCCTACACGTTCGCTCGCGGGGACCCCGTGATCCCCGCTCCGCTCACGTGCTCACTCGCTGCGCTCGTTCGCCGGAAAGTCGGTTCGACAGCAGCGTTTCCGCCGCGAGCAGCAGCCCGCCGGCGACCAGCAGATACCACCAGAGCCGCTGTGCCTGCGCCTGCGCCTCGGCGCTCGGCCGTCCGGCGTCCGATCCCGCCGCGCCGGCCGGCGCCCGGCCTGCAACGGCCGCCAGCAGCTCCCGCGGATCCATCGGCGTCAGATCCGATTCCGTCAAATCGACGTTGCTCGCCAGCGTCATCGCCGCGTCGGCGCCCGCGCCCTGCGTGCGCACGTCGTAGAATCCCTGTTCGGTCAGCTCGAGCGCGCCGTCCTCGCTATTGATCGAGGCGCGTGCGCCCGACGGCGCCACGACGATCGTCCCGCCCCGGTTCACGGCGCCTCCGCCGCCGGCGATGCGCCGCGGCGCGGGAATCACCTGGCCCACCGTCAATGATGCAGGTGCTTCGGCATAGTCCGCCAGATATTTCGTGATGGTGTGAACGAAAGGCAGGAACACCGGTTTCACCGGTAAATCGTTCCATTCCAGGTCAAGCGTCGAGGTCCAGAGCAGTGTGCGGCCCGCGCCCGACTTCCGCTCCATCAACGCCGGCGTGCCGTCGTCGAATCGCGCGAGGACCTGTCCGGACGGCTGCGGGGCGGCCCGATAGCCGTAAAACCGCGCGGCCGAAAAATCGCCGCTGCGCGGCGCGCGAAACAGTTCGAAGATCGGATGGCTGTATTCGAGTCCGCCCAGACGGGATGGCGTGGACGTCGTGCGATCGATGGCATCGCCGGGCAGCGCCGGAACAAGGTCGGCGGCGTGGGACGGCCAGGTCGCGTGCGGACCCGCGGCGATCAGCAGGCCGCCGCCCGCCGCGACGAAACGCGCGAGCCGATCCGCCAGCGCATCCGGCACCTGGACGTCGTTGACGATGACGACCGACGCCAAACGCGCGTCGGCATCTGAAAAGGTCTGAGGCGTCGTGGCGGTCAGCTCGACCCGCGGCGCATCGCCGATCGCCAGCGCGCGGGACAGATATAGGGCTTCGCGATCGGCGCCGGCGCGATTGATCACGACGGCACGCACGGGCTCCGAGGGAGAGACGACGAAGTCGAAGACGTTGTCGCGCGCGAGAGCGTCCGTAGACACCTTGACGCTCCCGCGCATGTTCCGGGACGCCACCGTGAACGGCGCAAAGGTCACGCTGCTCGAACCGTTCGGGGCGACGTCGGTCGTCAACGACTGGATCGTCTTGCCGTCGACCTCCAGCGTCAGGGGCACGCGCGAGGCGGCCGACGCAGCGTGATTCACGACGCCGGCCGTGATCGCGACGCGATCGTGATTCTCGAACCGCGTGCGCTGCAGGGACACTGGCGTGACCGACAGGTTCGCCGTATCGCCGCTCGCCACGTTGACGGGCGTGAGGACCGCGCGCTCGGGCAACTTCACGTCCTCGCGGCCCGGCGACTGCTCCCATCCCCGCCGCTGGAAGTCGCTGATCAGGATCACCTCGCGCTGCGGCAGCGCGGATTCCGCGAGCAGACTGCCCGCCAGCTTCAGTGCCGGCGCGTACCGCGTGGCGCCCGGTCCGGTCCTCGCCGCGGCCAGCGCTCCCTCGAGGCGGTTCCGTTCGGTCGCGGACCGGACGGCGACGTCGGCGCCCAGGGAAAAGAAGACCAGCGACGTCCTGTCGCCGGGTCTCATCGCGCGGATCGCGTCCCGCGCGGCCGCCCGGGCCTTCTCCCAGCGATCGCCGTACTCCATGCTGTAGGAGGCATCGACGAGCACGACCGTCTCGCGCGCGCCGTTCTGCGTCGCAGCCGCGAGCGACGCGCGGTGGAAGAACGGCCGCGCAAAGGCGAGCACGATCAGCGCGAGCGCCGCGAGCCGCATCAGGAGCAGCGTCCAGTCGCGGATGCGGCGGCGGCGCACCGACTGGTACGGAATGCGCCGGAGGAACATCAGCGACGGAAACTCGACCACACGCTTCCGCTCGCGCTGAATCAGATGGATCAGCACCGGAATGGCCAGGGCTGCGAGCCCCACGAGAACGAGCGGGGCTACGAAGCCCATATGCGATTGCCGATTGGCGATTGCAGATTGAAGATCGACGGATTGTCGATAGGGCGATTGAAGATCGACGGATTGTCGATTGGGCGATTAACGATCGGTACCCGCGAGTGCGCGGTATCCGGCTGCGAATCGCAGCTTTCCAATCGATAGTCCAATCGACACTCCAATCGGCAATCGACAATCGACAATCCGTCGATCTTCAATCTGCAATCGGCAATCATCATTGTCCTACCTGACCCGATTCAATTGCTCACGCAACGACAAGTACCTGAACAACGCGTGGTCGAGCGGCGTCGAGGTGTTCAGGAGGGTGTAATCGATCCGCAGCTCCGAGAATCTCGAACGGAGCGCCTCGCTGTGCTCCCGCACGAGCATGCGGTACTGCTCGGCGAGCGCTTCGGGCACGACCGGAATCTGCTCGCCGCTCTCCAGATCCTCGAACGCGGACGCAGCGTCGTAGGTGAACTCGATCTCCGCCGGATCGAGCACGTGGAACACGATGACGTCGTGGCCGCGGAACCGCAGCGGCGACACCGCATCGAAGACGGCGTCCGGCTCCTCGTAGAGGTCCGAAATCAGGACGAGCACGCCGCGCCGCGCGAAGTGCTCGGCCAGTTTCTTGAGCGGAGGCCCGAGCCGTCCTGGCTTCGTCGACGTCAGCCTGTCGAGCACGTGCAGCGTCACCTCCATGTGCTTCGCCGAAGGCGGCACGTACTCCACGACGTCTTCGTCGAACGCAGCGAAGCCGACGCGATCGCGCTGGCGATGCACCATATAGGTCAGGCAGCCGGCCAGAATGCGTCCGTAATCGAGTTTGGTGATGCCGCGGCTGCCGAAGCCCATCGACTTCGAGACATCGAGCACCACCGCAAAATTCGAATTCGAGTCGGCCTCGTACTCCTTCACGTAGAAGCGGTCCGTCCGCGCGAACAGCTTCCAGTCGACGCGCCGAATGTCGTCGCCAGCTGTATACCCGCGATGCTCGGCGAAATCCACGGACGCGCCGAAGTACGGCGATCGGTGCATGCCGTTGATGAAGCCGTCGACGACCGAGCGCGCTACGAGTTCAAGATTGCCGATCCGCGCAAGGACCACGGGGTCCACGAACCGCGCCCCAGGAATCGCACCCGATTGAACGATCGACATCTGCCTCCGTTTCCCCTGGTAACTGGCAACCGGTAACCGGCTACATCCCGCTCCGCGGCATCGGAACGGATTCGAGCAGCTTGTCCACGAGCGCGTCGCTCGTGATCCCTTCCGACTGCGCATGGAAGTTCGTGAGCACGCGGTGGCGGAGCACCGGGTGCGCGAGCGCGCGGATGTCCTCGAAGCTGACGTGGTACCGACCGGCCGTCAGCGCGCGCGCCTTGCCGCCGAGGATTAGGTATTGTGCTGCGCGGACGCTGGCGCCGAACGCCGCCCATTTTTTGATCGGATCCGGCGACGTCGGCGACTTCGGACGGCTCGCGCGCACGATATCGAGCGCATAGCGGATGACCGGCTCCGCAGCGGGTACGCAGCGGACCAGGCGCTGAAAGGCCACGAGGTCCGCGCCGCTCACCGGGCGCTCGAACGTCACATCCCGCAGCGACGTCGTCAATCGCACGACTTCAAACTCCTCGTCGAGCGGCGGATGGTCGATCACGATGTGGAACATGAACCGATCGAGCTGGGCTTCCGGGAGCGGATACGTGCCTTCGAGCTCGATCGGGTTCTGCGTCGCGAAGACGTAGAACGGCTCTTCGAGCGGATACGTGCGTCCCTGGATCGTGACGCGGTGCTCCTGCATGGCCTCGAGCAGCGCCGACTGCGTTTTCGGCGGCGTGCGGTTGATTTCATCCGCAAGGACGATGTTGGCGAAGATCGGGCCGGGGGCGAACACCATCTGCCGCCGTCCGGTGGCAGGATCCTCCTGAATGAGATCGGTCCCGGTGATGTCGGACGGCATCAGATCCGGCGTGAACTGGATCCGCGAGAACTTCAGCTCCAGGACGCGCGCCAGCGTGTGCACGAGGAGCGTCTTCGCCAGGCCCGGCACGCCGACGATGAGGCTGTTGCCGCCGACGAACAACGTCAGCAGCACCTCCGAGACCACGTCGTCCTGTCCGACGATCGCCTTGCGCAGCTCCGCGATGATCCGATCGCGGCCGGTCTTCATCCGATCCGCAAGTGCGACGTCGTCGGGCGAATCGAGATCGATGGTGTTCGTCACGAGAGCCAAAGAAAACCTCCATATCGAGGACCGAGGGTCGAGGACCGACCGCTGTCTTTGCCTTCCGCGGCACGTATCTGCCGGCTTTTGAGCGCGAGATCGGTCGCGAGTCTCTCGAGCTCCGTCGCGTACTTTTCCGGATCCATGCCGCTCTTGAGCAGCTTCAGCGACTCGATGCGGCGCTCGAGGTCCTGGCGCTCGACATACAGCGCCCGCAGTTTCTCGTCGGCCGGGAGCGCCTGCGGCCGCATCGATCCCAGACTCACGACGGCGGCCGACTGGCCGTCCTTCCCCTGTCGTCCGGGATCCAGGCTGCCCTCGCGGTCGCCGTTATCGTCAAGAATCGCGTGCTCGGTCGGCAGCAGCCCTTCGCGTTCGTACGACGCGCCGACCGTCTTCTTCGCGTAGTCGAACGCCTCGAGGATCGATACCTTGCCGTCGTGATCCGTGTCGGCGGCATCGGCCGAGAACGCGTCGACGAAGGGACCGCCGAAGAGCGTGGCATACACCTCACCGCCCGTCCGCGTGGCGGCAACGATTATGCGCCCGGGGCCGGACAACGCCGTAACGAACGGGCCGCTTGCGCTCGCCGTGTTTACGAACACGACGCGCTTCGACCGCAGCCGTGCGAGCAGCGGCTCGAAATCCTGAGGCGTCATGTCGGGTCCCGGCAGGTTGAACTTCGCGACGTTGTTCGCGAAGGTGCCGTAGCCGAATAGCACAATCGCGACGGTATCATCAGGCGCCGCCGTCACCGCGAGCGCGCCAAATGCCTTCACGATCGCGTCTTTGGTCGCCTGCTGACCGGTCAGCAGCGTGATGTTCTCCTTCGCCACACCGAGCTTCTGCGACGCGACGTCCGCCAGCGACGTTCCCCACTTCTTGAACACCTCGTCGTGGTCGGCGTCGGCCGTCAGCCCGACGACGATCAGCAGGTGCGTGTTCTGCGCGCACACGACCGGCGGTACGCCCAGCAGCAGCGCCAGCGCTGTAGCGCAGCCCACCCGCCTTCGCGCGCAGCGCTTCCGCCTTCGCGGAACGCTTCGGCGGACCCGCCATAGCTTTAGCGGAGGCTGTGTCGGCGGACCGCCGTAGCCTTGGCGGAGGCTGGTCAGGCCTGCCCACACGCGCGCGGCAGGCCTGAACGCCTGCGCTACATGGCGGCTGCGGGTCACGCCAGCCTCCAATAGCGCCTGAGGCCCCACTCGGCGCACACCGTCGCCACGAGCGCCAGCAGGAGGATCGGCATGTGCCAGAGATCCCGCTCCTCGACAGCCGTGATCCCACGGCCCGAGTACTTCAGATCGTCGGCGAGCGTCGCCGTCGCGTCGGCGTGATAGAAGCGGCCGCCCGTTTCCTGCGCGATGCGTTTCAGCAGAGGCGCGTGCATCGCTGCGTCGAAATACTCGGCATCGTCTGGCGCGGTCCGCACGTGTACTAACGCGGATCCGACCGCCGCCCCGGCGCGCGATGCGTCCACTTTCGCTTCGTACCAGCCGGATTCCGCCGTCGTGAACGTGCCCCGGTATTGACCGTTCCGCTCGCCCGTCCACTGGAGCGGCACCGTCACGGTCCTGCCGCCTGGCGAGGTGACATGGGCGGCCACGCTCGCGTCATTCAGCTCGACGAAGCGCGGATCGACGACGTCGGCCGTCAGCGTGACCGGCGCGCCGGGTTCGACGCGATCCGCGGCCGAACGCCCTTCCACACTGTCGGGGACGCCGTCCACGAGCCATCGCAGTAACTGACGCCAGAAGTTCTCGTGCGTCTGATCGCGTTCGTCACTCGCAGACAGCAGCGTGGTCGCGCCGGGCTTGACTGCCTCGATTGAGTTGACGGTGGTCAGCGGCGGCATATTCTTCCAGCGCTCGGCGGAGGCCTCCTCGGTGTCGCCGAGCTGCGTCACTGCGTGCGCCTCGCCCGCGCGGGTGGGATGCACTTTCAAGTGCGAAACGCCGGTGCCGGCGCGCTCGAGCACCACTGGCATCACCTCGGCAACAGGCGTCCCGGTGTACCCGCCTTCGGCGAACGAACGCGATCCGCCGAGCAGCAGCAGGCCCCCGCCACGAACGTCCACGAACTCCGCGATCATGTGTAACTGGTCCGCGGTGAACGAGCTCGCCTCGATGCTGCCGAGCACGAGGCCGCGGTATGCGAACAGCTCTTCCCGCGTCTTGGGAAAGCCGGCGGCGAGCTCGACGCCGGCGGGATCGATGTCGAGTCGGAGATGCTTGTTGTCCGCGGTCCGTTGCAGCGTCACGAGCTGCAGGTTGGGATCGTCGGCAATCGCGCGCCGCGCGAACTTCATCTCGAAGCGCGGCTCACCTTCGTAATACAGGATGCGTTCGCGCCGATCGCGAACGTCGATCTGCACGTCGCGCTGGTTGTTCTCGACGACGAGCTCCCCTGGCTGCGGGGCGATCTTCAGCCGGAACACTCGCGGGCCGGCCTCGGTCGCGGTGAAGCGCACGCGGACCGACACCGGATCGCCGTCCGCGGGCAGCTTCAATGGCTGCGAGCCGACGATGCGGCCGCCGTCCTCGACATCGAGGGTCACCGTCTGCCCGGCGTAGCCCGTTTGCGTGACCACCGCGTCGACGAGAAGAGATGTGCCCTTCAGCGCCGTCCGCGGCGTGGACACGCGGCCCACCTGGATGTCGTGCGACAGCGCTTCCTGTCCGACGCCGACCGTGAACACCGGCAGCGCCTCCGCCTTCGATGCCAGCAGCGCATCCGCGACCGTGGCGTCGGTCGTGTCGGCGCCGTCGGTTACCAGGACGAGGCCGGCGACCGGCAGTCCCGCAAGTTCCGCGCGCGCACTCTCGATCGCGTTGGCGAGCCGCGTCTGCGTCCCCGCGAACGTGAGGTCCGACGGCGCGCTCACGCGGGCCGTGGAGGACGAGAAACGGAACGTGCGGGTGAGAAAGCGATCCGACAGGGCCCTCATGACCGGACTGTCGGGATTCGCGAACGTCCGCCGCACGAGATCCGCGCGCGACCCGTTCTCGTCGTTCAGTTGCATGCTGCGCGAATCGTCGATCAGGATGCCCACGACGTTCTGCTGCGACACCGCGGCCTTGACCACGAGGACCGGACGGAAGATGCAGAAGAGTAGGATCGCCAGCGCGACGACGCGGAGAAGTAGGAGGGTCGCACGCTGCCGCCACTCCACGCGGGAGCGGAGCACGCGGTAGCTGACGAAGGCGAGCGCCAGCGCCGCAACCACGACGGCCGCGGCGATTGGCGTCCCGGCCGGCGGGGCGAACCGAAAGGCACCCTGACGGAACACCTGGGGCCGGTACTCGAACAGGAGTTGAAAGAGGGATTCGAACACGCCTGCGCTCGATTCTATCCCTGTAGGACGACAGAACCGGACGATCGGCTTACTTCACCGATTCGTCACAGACATCGAACCGCAAACCTGGAGCGCCGGCTTTCAGCCCTGCCTCGCTGCGGCTGTAGCGCAGGGCTTCAGCCCTCCTCGGGAGGCAGGCCTTTGAAGGCCTGCGCTACAACACCAGCCGGATCGGCAGCGCCGTATCGATCTTGCCGAACGTACGAACCGCGGACCCGATTGCCGGTGCCACCGCGATCAGCGACGACTCTCCCGCTCCCGCTGAGGGGATATCGCGCCGATCCAGCAGAATCGTCTCGATCACCGGCACGTCCCTGAACCGCGGCACGCGATACTGCTCCAGCGTCGCGTTCCGGATCCGGCCATCCGCGAAGTCGATGGCCTCGAACAGGGCGCCCCCGAGCGCCTGGACCACCGAGCCCTCGACCTGGTTTTTCAGCCCGTCGGGATTGACGATCGCGCCGCATTCGAACGCGATCACAATGCGCTCGAGCTTGCACGGGACGGCGCCAGAACCGCGTGAGGCTTCGACGGCGGTCGCGACATAGCCTGCCTTCTCCGTTCCACAGGCGATGCCGAGCGCGCGCCCCGGCGCGGACGGCTTCGGCCAGCCGATCTTCTGCGCGACGGCGTCGAGAACAGCGCGCAGTCGATCGTCCTTCAAATGACGCATTCGAAACTCGACCGCATCGACGCCCAGCGCGTGCGCCATTTCGTCCATGTGCATCTCGCGCGCGTAGTGGTTGGCGGTCGCGGCGAGCGCGCGGTAGGACCCCTGGCGCAGCGGGGACTTCGACGCATGGAAGAGCTGCATCTTCGAGGGGATGTCGTACGGCGTCTGCAGTCCCGAGCCGCCGGAGTTCCAGTTGTCGAACGCCCACGACACAATCCGGCCGTTTGCGTCGACGCCGCTCTTGATGTCGATCACGCCCGCCGGACGGAAATACGCCCACGTGAATTCTTCCGCGCGCGTCCAGACGATCTTCACCGGCCGGTTCGCCGCCTTCGCCAGACGGGCGGCCTCGATCGCCACTTCGCCGGTGTGCTTGCCGCCGTACCCGGATCCCATATCGGGCACGATCACGCGCACGCGATCCTCCGGAAGGCGGAAGGCCTCGGCGAGCTCCGTGCGGACGCCGAACGGGCGCTGCGTGCCGGTCCAGACCGTCAGCTTGCCGTCCTGCCATTCGGCGACCGCGGCGCGCGGCTCGAGCGGCGTATGCGCGATGTAGGGAATCCGATACGACGCTTCAAAGGCGCGCGCACCTTCCGGCATCGCCAATGCGGATACGGCGGGCGGTTCCGATCCGCGCTCCGGATTCTTTTTCAGGTACTCGTAAATCGTGTCGGACGAAGGCTGGCCGGCTGGTACGTTCCACGTCGTCTGCACGGCGCCCGCCGCGCGGGTCGCGGCACGATCGGTCGGCGCAACGACGCCGAGAAAGTCGCCGTCCCGGACGACGGTGACACCGGACATCGTCCGCGCCCGCGCATCGTCCACGCTGACGAGCGTTCCGCCGAAGCCATCCGGATGAATGACGCGGCCGTAGACGAGACCCGGCCGCGCGACGTCGGGCGTGTACTGGTGCGCGCCGGTCACGAATTCACGTCCGCCGATCTTCTTCGCTGGCGTTCCACGGACCAGCCATTTGTCGCGCGGATCGACCGCGGGCGACGCCGGGATCGTCCCCGTCAGTGCCTGGCCTTTGGTCAATTCGGCGTAACTCACAGATTGTCCGCCGCCGGCGATGATGCGGCCGTCGCGGGCGGTGAGCGTGGAGCGATCGGCCTGCCAGCGGGCCGCGGCCTGATCGATGAGCATTTCGCGCGCGGTCGCGGCGGCCCTCGCGAGCTGCGGGGCCATCCTCGGCGTCGTCTGCGATCCGAACGTGCCCTGATCGAATGGCGTCTTGTCGGTGTCGCCCATCAACAGCGTGACCGATTCGATCGGTACGCGCAGCTCGTCGGCGACGGTCTGTGACAGCGATGTCCGGATGTTCTGCCCGATCTCCACCTTGCCGGTGCAGACGTGGACGAGGCCGGCCTCGTCGATGTGCAGCCAGGCGGCGAGGTCAGGCGTGTCGCCGCGTCCCTGCGGCCGCGGACGTCCCGATTCCTGCGCGAGCGCGTCGCCGGCCGTGACCAGGACGAGCAGTCCGCCGCCGAACAGGCGCATGAAGTCGCGGCGTTCGAGCTCGAACGTGTAGCGGCGCGGCTCCGACAGCTCGTAGCGTTCGATTTCAAGGGAAGGAGTCGAAGGAGCGCTCACTTCGCACCTCCCATCACGGCGGCAGTCGTTCTCATGCGCTCTGCCGCGAGCCGCACGGCCTTCACGATGCGCGGATACGTGCCGCACCGGCAGACGCTCCGATCCATCAGCCGTGCGACATCCTGCTCTGAAGGATTCGGATTCGTCTTGAGCAGACCAACGGTCGCCATGATCATTCCCGACGTGCAGTAGCCGCACTGGAAGGCTTCGGCATCGAGAAACGCCTGCTGCACGGGATGCAGCCGATCGCCTTGCGCGAGCGCTTCGATGGTGGTGATGCCCTT
>WNGL01010754.1_pt1 | contig 10527 bp, 7 predicted proteins | sample 5400591 | NCBI WGS metagenome assembly WNGL01 (sample SAMN13153377, study PRJNA577476) | soil metagenome | isolation source: 80 cm soil or saprolite under Garry oak tree replicate 1 | place: USA:California | collected 2016-06-15
TACCGCTTCCCCCAGGCACGGAAGGACTCCTACAACGCCGCCTACCACTCCGGGGCGACCGACTGGTTGCGGAATCGAGTCATCGACAAAGTCACATTACGCGAGGGCCAGACGGTGACGAAACTGACCGCCGTCGACGGAAGAGTCGCAGCGACCGTCTCGGACGGCGGAACACTGCGCGCCGATCACATCCTCCTGGCGACGGGATACACGGTAGACATCAGCAAGTTGACGATGATTCATCCCTCGCTCCTGGCCGAGATCAGGACCGACATGGCGGTCCCGATCCTGAGCCACTGGTTCGAGAGCAGTGTGCCGGGGCTGTACTTCATCGGACTCACCTCGTTGCGCGCCTTCGGTCCGCTGTATCGGTTCGTCGCGGGATGTGGCGCGGCCGCCCGGCGCGTCGCAACTTCGGTCGCGCGACAACACGTCGGACGTTCCCGGGCGGCGCCACGGCGTGCCGCCTTCGCGAACGCCACGGGCTGAGGTGACTCCGGCGATCGCAGCACGTCTCAATACTGTCGCCTCCAGGACTTTGCCGCCGGGGGTGAAGCGCCGGCTCAAGCAGCTCGTGCGCGCCTACCATCGGATGTTCTTCGCTTTCACGCCAGCGGATCTGAAGAGCGCGCTGCGGCAACTGGGTGTCGTGCCGGGCGACGTCCTCATGGTGCACAGCGCGTTCGACCGGTTTCTCGGGTTCCAAGGAGGCCCGGTCGAGGTAATCCGGGCGCTGCAGGAAGTCGTCGGGCCTGGTGGGACGCTGCTGATGCCGACGATTCCGTTCCAGGGCACCGCCGTCGAGTACGCCCTCAGCGACCCGGTCTTCGACGTGCGGCAGACGGTGTCGAGGATGGGGCTCATCACAGAGGCGTTCCGGCGGGCTCCCGGAGTCGTGCGCAGCATCCATCCCACGCACTCCGTCGCTGTTTGGGGAAGCCGGAGCGACGCGATCATCGCGGGCCACGAGCACGCCCAGACCCCATGTGGTCGCAGCACGCCCTACGGCAGGCTGCTCGACTACGACGGGACGATTCTCCTGGCGGGCGTGCCCGCGCATACCATGACGTTCTGCTATTTCGTAGCGGAGGACCTCGAGCCGCGGCTCGCGGTTCCAGTGCTGACTCGGGAAACGTATCCGATGCGCTGGACGGACCGGGATGGGACGGTGCAGGTCTCCAACGTGCGGCTCTTTTCAGTGCGCCTGGACCACGATCTGAGCCCGCTCGTCCGCGAGCTGAAGCGACGCGACGCTTGGCGCGAGCGCCGCGTGGGGCGCTTACCGCTCATTCTACTCCGGGCGCGCGAAGTCTATGACGCCGCTGCGGCGTTGGCGGACACCGGGATGTTCGTACGTGAGCGGTCCACCCACGCTGCGGGTGCCTGAACCAGCGTTAACCCCACGCCGGGCGCCAGCCACGGGCGTAGCGCTCCCGCGCGTCCGCAAAGAACTTCGTCGCCCAGCTCAGTACCTCGTAGGCTCCGTACCCGCCGCCCGTGGGCCAGGCGCCTTTGATCCCGCCCCGCACCCCCCGGCTCACGGCGTGACGGTGACAGCCAGCGCGCGCGTCGGGCTCGAATACGAACGTGCTCACGGTGCTGGTTAATCTCGGTCTCTCATCAGCCTACGCGGCGCGCGTGGCGTGACTGCCCCACATGTGGCGACGCGAAAGGATCGGCGTGGTTTGATTACGATGTCCCACCGCTGTTCCAACTTGTTCCGCCACCTGAGGTAGCGGCGGGTCGGCGCGGGCGGACACGGCGGCGATCCCCTCGGCTCAAGAGTTGCCATCCCGCTCCACCAGCCGCGCCGGCGGGACGGGCGCAGTCAGGTGACGTGATCCGCTGACAGAGATCGGAGAGGACCATGACGCTGAAGCACCCCACACGCTGCGCTCGCGCGCTCATGCTGTTCGGGCTCGTCTTCGCCGTCGCCTGCGAGTCCGACCTTACCAACCCCGGGCGCCAGTCGAAGCCGGAGTTCGTCCTGCTCACGCCGGGCACGGTCTCGCAGGTGAGCGCGGGGGGCTACCACAGCTGCGCTCTTCGCACCGACGGCACCGTCGCGTGCTGGGGTTCGAACCTTTACGGCCAGGCGACGCCGCCAGCCGGCGTGTTCACCCAGGTGAGCGCGGGCGGGTCGCACACGTGCGGGCTCAAATCCGACGGCACGGTCGCGTGCTGGGGTGACAACTCCTCCGGCCAGGCGACGCCGCCCCCGGGCACGTTCACGCAGGTGAGTGCGGGGGGGTCGCACACGTGCGCGCTCAAATCCGACGGCACGGTCGTGTGCTGGGGGGCCAACGCTTCCGGCCAGGCGACGCCGCCGGCGAGCGCGTTCACCCGGGTGAGCGCGGGCAGCGTCCACACCTGCGGGCTCACGACGGACGGCACGGTCGCCTGTTGGGGCAGCAACTATTTCGGCCAGGCGGCGCCGCCGGCGGGCACGTTCACCCAGGTGAGCGCAGGCAGCGGCCACACTTGCGGCCTCACGAGCGACGGCACAGTCGTCTGCTGGGGCTACAACTTCTACGGCCAGGCGACGCCGCCAGCGGGCGCCTTCACCCAGGTGAGCGCGGGCGGGTCGCACACGTGCGGGCTCAAATCCGACGGCACGATCGCCTGCTGGGGCGACAACGCTTACGGGCAGGCGACCCCGCCCGCGGGCACGTTCACCCAGGTGAGCGCCGGGGCTCAGCACACCTGCGGGCTCACGACCGACGGCAGCGTCGCCTGCTCCGGTGGCAACGGAACGGGCGGTGGCCAGGCGACGCCGCCCACACGCACGTTCACCCAAGTGAGCGCGGGCGACTACCACGCCTGCGGGGTGCTCAACGCCGACGGCAGCGTTGCCTGCTGGGGAGACAATTTCTTTGACCAGGCCACGCCCCCTGCGGGAGCCTTCACGCAGGTGAGCGCGGGCGGTTGGCACAGCTGCGGGGTCAGAACCGACGGCAGCGTCGCCTGCTGGGGCTGGAACAACTATGGCGAGGCAGCCGCGCCCCCGGGCACGTTCACCCAGGTGAGCGCCGGGTATGCGCACACGTGCGGGCTCGCACGCCTCGGCATGGTCGTCTGCTGGGGGTCCAACCGGTACGGCGAGGCCACGCCGCCCCCGGGTACGTTCACCCAGGTGAGCGCGGGGGGCCACGGCCAGATCGCCGAGATAATCGACTACGGTGGTCAGACCTGCGGAGTCAGGACGGACGGCACCGTCGCCTGTTGGGGGCGCAACGATTACGGCGAGGCGACGCCGCCCGCCGGCACGTTCACCCACGTGAGCGCCGGGAGGTCGCATACGTGCGGGCTCAGGACCGACGGCAGCATCGCCTGCTGGGGAAGCAACACCTACGGTCAGGCAACGCCGCCCGCGGGTGCGTTCACCGACGTGAGCGCCGGGGGTCAGCACACCTGCGGGCTCAAGTCCGACGGCACCGTCGTCTGTTGGGGCTACGACGGCGCCGGGCAGGCGACGCCACCGGTAGGCACGTTCACGCAACTAGACGCCGGGGACAGTTACACGTGCGCGCTGGAGCGTGACGCGAGCGCGGCCTGCTGGGGTTCCCTCGCGATCGCGCAAACCCCCCACCAACCGCCGGTGGCGAACTTCACCGCCAGCTGCTCCGGGCTCACCTGTAACTTCACCAGCACGAGCAGCGATCCCGACGGCTCGATCGCGGCTTACAGTTGGACCTTCGGCGACGGAGGCACCTCCACGGCGCAGAACCCGTCGCACACCTACGCGGCCGAGGGCACGTACGCTGTCATGCTAACCGTGACCGATGACCACAGCGCGACGGCCTCCGCCTCGAACAGCGTGACGGTGAGTCCGCCCAACGAGGCCCCGACCGTGAACGCCGGTTCGGATCAGACCGTGTTGCTCGGCGTCTTCTACACGCTGAGCGCGTCGTTCAGCGACCCCGACAACGGGCCCTGGTCGTACACGATCAACTGGGGCGACGGCTCGTCGTCGAGCGGGTCGAACTCGAGCACGGGCACGATCAGCGCGACGCACAACTACGTCCTCATCGGCAGCTACACAATCCGCGTCACGGTGACGGACAGCCGCGGCGCCTCAGGCTCGGACACGAAAGTGCTCACCGTGGTCACGAGTCTGGGCGGTATCCTTTGATGCGCGGCGCAACGTGAGGCAAGGGAGGGCAAAGCCCCCGGGCGGGTACGTTCACCTAGGTGAGCGCGGGGAAAAGCGACTTCACATGCGCACTCGAGCACGACGCGAGTGTGGCTTGTTGGGGCGGCTCGCGATCGCCCAAACCCCGACGTGACCTCAGGCCAGCACGGAAACCGGTGAGACCGCACCGAGGCCGTGGATTTCCACGGCCTCGTGCCGCATCAGCGCGTCCGCGAAAAACTTGGTCGCCCAGCTCAGGACCTCGTAGGCTCCGTAGGCGCCACCGACGGGCCACGCTCCTTTAATCCCACCGCGCACCCCCGGCTCACGGCTGCGCCGGTTCTGCGTGCCCTTGAGGAAGCGCAACACGGCCGGCACGGGCTCGAGCCACTGGGCGTCGCCCGTAATGGCGGCGAGGCGGATCCAGTTGTTCGCCATCTGGGCCTGGCCCGTGAGACAGGACCAGCGCACGGCGCCAGACCAGCCGGAGCGATAGCGACCGGGCATCCAACCATCCGTCCGGACCGTCGCACCAAGGGCGTGCGCTGCGCGCTCCGCAGCGCCAATCAGACGGGAGTCGCCGAGCACCCGGCCGCCTTCCAGGAATCCCCGAATAGCATACGCGAGGGTGTGCAGCAGCGGCTGCTCCGGATCCGTGAGGCAGCAGTGAGGCAGCCACCCGTTTTCCGCCTGCAGCTCCGCAGCAGCGCGCAGGCTACGGGCGGCGGCAGCGGTGAACGCGTCATGCTCCAGTCGGACCCCGGCTTCCGCCAGCGCCCAGGCGGTGCGCGTGTTGTACAGCGTCGCGTCGGCGCGGGCGAAGCGTGAGTTCCCCCTGCGCCAATGCCCGTCCGAGTCGAGCGTCGCCACCAGGTAGCACGCGGCGCGACGGGCAGCGTCCGCGAACATCCCCTGCCCCGTCTCCTCGAACGCGGCCAGCCAGCCGAGCAGCACCTGTCCGGTGTTGAACACGGCAGGGGACTCGGGCTCGCCGATCACGCCGCCCCGGACGGCGCTCGTCGGCAGCTGAATCGTAATCTCCCACCGTGCCGCGGCCTCCGCGCGGACAGCGAGCTCGGCCCGTTCCAGGCGCCGTGCCGCGGCATAGAGCGTCGGGATGATGTAGCCGGTGGTCTCGGGATACGAGGGCTGCCAGCCATCGCACTGGAAATGAGGGTGCCATGCGAGGCTGTAGGCGCGCGAGATGCCGCCGTCCGGGGTCGCGTCATGGGCTCGCACCAACCACTCGATCGCGGCCACGAGGTGCGGCTCGTGCTCCCGGTCGGCAGGATACCCGCCGAGCCAGTCGCGCCATCCCTCTCTGACAGCAGTTGGGCTGAGGAGCGGATGAGCACGGATGGCGCGCAGTCGACCCGCAATCACTGCTTGACGATATCTCCGCTCGTCACGCTGCCGGAGTGCCCGTACCCCTCCGACGGGAGGAAGATGCTCCAGAAGTCGATCCCACTCCCCGCCGGCCCGTTGTCGCACGCCTGCACCGTATAGCTCACGAGGCTACCCTGGTCCTCGCGGCCGACGGCGTCGAACTCCACCCCGCGACTCGGGTCGCTGCAGGCGTTCGAGCTGGTGCGATATGCGGTGATCGAGGTCATGGGGTCCGCGACCGGATCCGTGGTGAGCGACGCGGGATTGCCCGAGGGGTGGATGTCGCCGTAATCGGTGGCGGTGAATCGCCCCGTCAGGTCGGCCCGCACGTCGAAGGCGAAGGTCAGTACGGAGTCTCCGGGTGTGGCCGATCCCATCCCGAGCTGGCCCTGGCCGCTGACCTCCGGGGGGGGCAGCTGCGCGCTGCACGTCACCGAGAACGTTGTCGTCCCCGTGCCGCCGGCCGGCACGGTGACCGTGCGCGGGTTCGCCCCGCTCACCGTGCAGTTCGCGGCCACGCCCGACAGCGCGACCGGGTTGTTGCCCGTGGGTACGGTGACGGTGACGCTCCCGTTCGTCGCGACCGGTTGGGTGACGGTGCCGTCGATCGTGACGGTGTAGCCATCGGGATCGAGGTTCGAGCCGGCCGTACTGGTCGTAACGGTCAGGAGGCCGGTGCCGCTCTGCGTCGGGGCGCAGCTCACGGAGAAGGGCGCTGCCACCGTCGCGCCTGACTGCACGGTCACCGATTGGGGGTTCGCCCCGCTCACCGTGCAATTCCCCGCGACGCCCGAGAGGGCGACCGTGTGACTGCCGCTCGCCACGCCGGTGAAGGTGACGTTGCCGTTGGTCGCGACCGGTTGGCTCACGGAGCCGTCGAGCGTGACCGTGTAGCCGTCGGCGTCGAGGTCCACGCCCGTGGTGTTGGTCGAGACGAACAGGTTGCCCTGCGCCGCGCAGCTCACGGTGAAGGTCGTGGCCGCAGCCATATCGGCGGCGGCCCAAACCATCCGCGGGTTGAAACCGCTCACGGTGCAGTTCGCGGCGACTCCATAGAGGACCACCTCGTGCGGGCCCGTCGGCACCGTGAAGGTGACGACCCCGTTCGCGCCGACGGGTTGGCTTTGGGAGTCATCCACCCAGACGGTATAGCCGTCCGGATCGATGTCGAACCCCGCGGTGGTGACGGTGACAGCGAGTGGGTAGCCCGGCTGCGGCAAGAGGGCCGTAACCGGCTTCGGACTCTGGGGATCGCGACACGCGGTTGCGACGATCAGCGTCGCGGCTCCCACTGCACACAAGCTTCGAGCGGACGTACGTACCACGAGGTTCCTCCACCTGGGCGTTCGAGGAACATCGTGGCAAAGACCGGGCCGTCCTGTGTCGCCACAGCGAAGCAAGCGGGGTCCGGGCGGCCCGGTCGGCGCGCTTCGCGCAGTCCGCCCAGCCCGAGAAACCGCACCACAGGTCGTGGCGGCGGCGCCACAACGGAGTTCCGATCCGCGCCTTATCGGGTGCACTCGGCTGAGGCGCTCGCTGGCACCGCCCATGCACACGCCTGCACGACGAGTACGACTCGGGACGAAGCAACCAGCAGAGAGGAGCGAGCCAGGGTGAACGGCGGCTTGGACGGGACGAGCGAGATGACCCTCGAAGTCTTTTCGACCTGCCCGCAGTCCTCGGACGGCGACCGTGACACCTACGGCCAGCGAGTGGCGGACGTAGCGCGCTGGAGTGAGCGAACCGGAGGCAAGGGCATTCTCGTCTACTCCGACAACCGGCTGGTGGACCCCTGGCTTGCGTCCCAGATCATCATCCAGAGCACCGCGCGCCTGTGCCCCCTCGTGGCCATTCAGCCGGTTTACATGCACCCCTATGCCGTAGCGAAGATGGTCGCGTCGCTGGGCCATCTGTACGGGAGGCGCATCTATCTGAACATGGTCGCGGGAGGGTTCAAGAACGACCTGACGGCGCTGAATGACACAACGCCGCACGACAAGCGGTACGAGCGGTTGATCGAGTACACGCTCATCATTCGGCAGCTCCTGGCCGGAGGCACGGCGGTGTCGTTCGACGGCGAGTTCTACAGTGTGAAGAACCTGAGGCTCACGCCGACGCTCTCGCCAGAGCTGTTTCCGGGGATTTTCGTGTCGGGGTCATCGGAAGCAGGCCTCGCGGCAGCCAAGGCGATTGGCGCGACGGCGGTCAAGTATCCCAAGGCCCCCGGCGAGGAGGTCGTGCCGGACGAGGGGGTGGGCGCGGGGGTCCGAGTCGGGATCATCGCCCGCGAAGACGGCGACGCGGCGTGGGAGACGGCCCATGAGCGGTTCCCCGAAGACCGCAAAGGACAGCTGACCCACCAGCTGGCGATGAAGGTTTCGGACTCGGCCTGGCACAAGCAGCTGTCCGAGCTGGCCGCCGCCACGGTCTCGGGCGAGAGTCCCTACTGGCTCGTCCCGTTCCAGAACTACAAGACCATGTGCCCGTACCTCGTGGGAAGCTACGAGCGCGTGGGGGAGGAGTTGGCGCGCTACATCGGGCTCGGGTACCGGTCGTTCATCCTCGACATTCCTCCCACCGAGGAGGAGCTGCACCACGCCAGCCAAGCCTTCCAGCGCGCCGTGAACCTGGTGACGCGATGACCGAGCTCTTGCAGGAGTGGGTCACGTGGCAGGCGGAGCGGCGCCCCGACGCCACCGCGCTGGTGATGGAGGGCAGCCGCTGGACCTACGGCCAGCTGGACGCCACGAGCACGCAGCTCGCTCGCACCTTGCAGGCTGCGGGGTGCGCGCGGGGCGACCGCGTCTGCATTCTGCTCCCCAAGTCGCCGCTGGCCATCGTGAGCATGTTAGGCGTCCTGAAGGCGGACTGCATCTACATCCCGATCGACACGGCGAGCCCGGCCGCCCGGGTCGCGAAGATCGTCCAGTCGGGAGCGCCGCGCGTGATCCTTGCCGGGTCGCGCTCGGCGTCGCTGCTCGCCGAGCTCCTCGCGGATCCCCGCCTGCGAGCGGCGGTCTCCGTCGGGTGGATGGAGGCCGGTCAGAACGGGCGGGAACACGTCCCGGCGGCGTTCTCCCTCGGCGACGTGTCCGGCGCCCCGACGAGCCCGCTCGATTACCGCAACGGCTCGACCGATCCCGCGCACATCTTGTTCACGTCCGGCTCAACCGGCACGCCGAAGGGCGTCGTGATCACGCACGGCAGCGTCATCCGTTTCGTGGAATGGGCCAAGCGGTACTTCGGACTCGCGCCTTCGGACCGCGTTTCCAATCACCCGCCGCTGCACTTCGATCTGTCGACGTTCGACCTGTTCGGCGCGTTCGCGGCCGGAGCCCAGGTGCATCTCGTGCCGCCCGAGATCAACCTGCTGCCCAACGCGTTGGCGGAGTTCATCCGCGCCTCGCAGCTGACGCAGTGGTTCTCCGTTCCGTCGCTGCTCAGCTACCTGGCCAAGTTCGACGTCGTGCGGTTCAACGACTTCCCGACCCTGCGTCGCCTGCTGTGGTGTGGAGAGGTGTTCCCGACGCCCGCACTGCGCTACTGGATGACGCGGCTGCCGCATGTGACGTTCACCAACCTGTACGGACCCACGGAGACCACGATCGCGAGCAGCTACTATACCGTTCCGAGCTGCCCGGACGATGACCGCGCGGCGATCCCCATCGGGACGCCGTGCGCGGGCGAGGAGCTGCGCGTCCTCGATGATGGGCTCCGGTCGGTGCCGGCAGGCGAGGTCGGGGACCTCTATATCCGGGGGGTGGGCCTGAGCCCGGGATACTGGAGAGATCCCGAGAAGACCCGCGCCGCCTTCGTGCCCGATCCGCGCTCCCACGATCCCGCTGACCGCCTCTACCGCACCGGGGACCTCGCTCGCGTCGGGGACGACGGCCTCGTGTATTTCCTCGGTCGCGCCGACTCGCAGATCAAGAGTCGCGGGTACCGGATCGAGCTCGGCGAGATCGAGACGGCGTTGACCGCGCTGAGTTCCCTGCAAGAGTGTGCCGTGGTCGCGATTGCCACGGACGGCTTTGAGGGCACGGCGATCTGCTGCGCCTACGTTCCCGCTGCGGGAGCGTCCGTGAGCCCCGCCGGCTTGCGCAAGGAGCTGACCAAGGTGTTGCCGAGCGCCATGCTGCCCTCGCGGTGGCAGGCGTTCGAGCGGCTCCCTCGCAACGCCAATGGAAAATACGACCGGCGCGCGTTGCAGGAGGCGTTCGCCAATCGCGTGGCCGAAGGAGTGGGCCAAGCATGAGACTCCTGCCGCTGGATAGCCCAGAACGGATCGAGCTCGTCGCCGGCTGGCTCGGCAAGCCCGAGAATTACAAGTGGCTGGACTTCGGCAACGGGGTCCAGCAGATCACGCCGATCACGCTCAAGATCATGACCCAGCGGGGCATCCATGTGTTCCGCATCTACACGGCGGGCGATGAGGACACGCCGGCCGGGGTCGTGGGACTGACCAACGTGGACCGCACCTTCAAGACGGCCTCGCTTTGGGCGGTGCTCGGCAGCAAGCGATACGGCGGGCACACCACCGAGGCGTGTCACCAGATGCTCACGCTGGGGTTCACCGAGCTCGGGCTCCAGGCCATCACCGCGTGGACGGTCGAGACGAACACCCCGGCGCAGCGCGTGCTCGAGCAGCTCCACTTCCGCTACATCGGCCGCCAGCGGCGGTGTCACTATATCGACGGCCGTCCCCTGGATCGCCTCCTGTTCGACCTTCTCGCCACCGAGCACCAGGACGTGTCACATGCCGGATTCCAGCACGCTAGCGCATCAGATCTCCGCCCTGTTCGCTGAACGGTTGCACCTTCAGGTCCCGTCGCTCGACACGGACCTGATCGACACCGGGCTGGTGGACTCGCTCACGTTCGTGGAATTCCTGGCTCAGCTCGAACAGGAGTTCGGCATTCACGTCTCGCTCGAGGATCTCGAGATCGATCACTTTCGCACGATCTCGCGGATCGCGCGCTTCATTGCGATGAAGTCGCGGAACGGGAGCG
>WNGL01010758.1_pt1 | contig 10527 bp, 7 predicted proteins | sample 5400591 | NCBI WGS metagenome assembly WNGL01 (sample SAMN13153377, study PRJNA577476) | soil metagenome | isolation source: 80 cm soil or saprolite under Garry oak tree replicate 1 | place: USA:California | collected 2016-06-15
TGTCGCGCCCTGGCCCGAACGGTGACCAAATCGCGAACCCCGAACATCTGCCGGCTGCCTGCTCAGCCCATCCGAGTCCACCGGCGGGACGCAGCCACCCCGCAAGACCGGCAAGCGCTTGGATCTTCAGCCCACGACCGGCGCCCCACGAATCAGGCAGTCGAGCACAGATTCGATTCTGCTTTCCTGGGAAGCACAGCTAAGCCCAGGGCCCTCTGGCCCCGGAAAGCCCGATTTCCTGGCTCACGCGGCGCTGCTGACCGGACCGGACCCGACGAAATCCGCGGACGCGAGGCGCTCAAGGGCTGGATCAGCGGCATCCACACCGTCCTGACAAACCTGACCTTCGCCATCGATGTCGGCCCGATCACTGACCACGAGCACCTGGTGGTGCGGTGGAGGGCGCATGGCACCTACCGCGGCGGCTTCCCCGGCGCGGCACCCGAGGCGACCGGCCGTGAGGTCACCTTCACCGGCACCGACACCCTGCGCATCGCCGACGGCAAGCTGGCCGAGTACTGGGCCAACGCCGACAGCCTGCTATTCCTCCAGCAACTCGGCGTGCGCGAGATACCTGCTCGGTGACCGCCGAAGGGTGATCTGCGAGCGCAGCTGACAGGCATTCTCAGCGGGCGCTGCCCTGGGCGGCCGCGTCGCAAGGGGCGGCGGCAAACACAGCGAATCTGTTTCGCCCCGGTAAGGAAACCATTCGCACAGTCGCAGAACGTGAGGAGCCGACCATGCACGAGATGACCGCCCCTGCCGTGACCGTGACCGAGGTGGTGCTGCCGGGCAAGGTCGAGCCGGCCGGCCTGCGGCTGGTCCAGCGCGCGCTGCCGCCGCCCGCCGCCGGCCAGGCGTTGGTGCGTGTCGAGTCGACCGCCGTGTCCTTCGCCGAGAGCGCGATGCGCCGCGGCCGGTACTACGGCCAGCCCCCAACGGCGTGCTCACCGCGAAGATCGCCGCCCGCTACCCACTGGCCGAGGTGGCCGCGACCATGGAACTGGCCGAGTCCTCCGGCCGGACCGCCCTCGGCAAGATCATCCTGGTGCCCTGACGGCAGCCCCGCCCCGGCCCGCGAACCACCGTACTGGAGGGAATCCCACCATAAGACAGCGGTCTCAGCGGGCTCGCATCGGCTCAGCAACGCGACAGAATAGTCGTTCCCGTGCGGAACGAACGGCCAGCAGGTCGGCGGAGTCGCCGCGCAGATCGGCGACATTGCGCGCCCGGCCCCAGACGAGGGCCGATCACGTAGCGTGAGGCGATGCGTTCAGTGCCGGGCCGTGCGGGCCGGTTCCGGTCAGCTGCTGGTGAGGGGAGCGCTGGGCGTCCGGGGGCTGGCGCGCTTGGTGATCAGACCGGATGGCGGTCGAGTCGGTCGTTCAGGGTGAGGGCGGCGTTGATGAGGGCGAGGTGGGTGAAGGCCTGCGGGAAGTTGCCAAGCTGCTCGCCGGCGAGGCCGATCTCCTCGGAGTAGAGGCCGAGGTGGTTGGCGTAGGTGAACATCTTCTCGAAGATGAGCTGTGCCTGGTCTAGCCGGCCGGAGCGGGCGAGGGCGTCTACGTACCAGAAGGTGCACAGCGAGAACGTGCCCTCGGAGCCGCGCAGCCCGTCCGGGGAGGCCTCCGGGTTGTAGCGGTAGACCAGGCTGTCCGAGACCAGCTCGGAGTCCATCGCGTCGAGGGTGGACAGCCACATCGGGTCGCCCGGCGCGACGAGGCCGACCTGCACCATCCGCAGCAGCGACGCATCCAGCACCTGGGTGTCGTAGTGCTGCACGAAGGCACCGCGCTTCTCGCTCCACCCCTTGTCCATGACCTGCCGATAGATCCGGTCGCGTTCGGTCGTCCATCTGGCCAGGTCACCGGGTCGGCCGCGCTCGGCGGCCATCCGAATCGCCCGGTCGAACGCCGTCCACGAGTTGACCCGGCCGTAGACGAAGGCCTGGCGGCCGCCGCGGGTTTCCCAGATGCCCTCCTCTGCCTGGTCCCAGTGCTCGCACAGCCAGTCGAGGACGCGCACCAGGTGGGTCCAGCCGGAATGAGCGACCTCTATCCCATGCCGGTCGGCGACGTAGATGGAGTCCAATGCCTCGCCGTAGATGTCGAGCTGCAGCTGGTCGGCCGCCCCGTTGCCGATGCGCACCGGCGCCGAGCCCCGGTAGCCCTCGAAGTGGTCGAGCACCTCCTCGACGATGTCGGACGACCCGTCCACCCGATACATGATCTTCAACGGGCCCGAGTCGGCGCCCACCTGCTCCTGCACCCGATGCTGCAGCCAGCCGAGGAAGGCCTGGGCCTCGTCGGCATACCCGAGGCCAAGCAGGGCGTAGATGGAGAACGAGGCGTCCCGGATCCAGGTAAACCGGTAGTCCCAGTTCCGTTCACCGCCGACCTGTTCCGGCAGGCCCGCTGTTGGCGCGGCCACCAGCGCGCCCGACGGGGCGTAGGTCATCAGCTTGAGGGTCATCGCCGACCGGTACACCTGCTCCCGCCACCGGCCCCGATAGGTCGACCGGCCCAGCCAGCGGCGCCAGAACGCGACCGTGTCCTCGAACATCGACGTGACCTCGGCCGGGTCGAGCCGGCGCGGCGGCCCGGCCGCCGCGGTCTCCAGCATCGCCGCGCCGACCTGACCGGCGCGCACCGTGCCCGACACCCGGATGGCGTCCCCGTCCGGGTGTCGCACCCTGACGTCCGCCGGGTCCCAGGCCAGCGGCCCGGCGGTGTGCATCGTGAGCTGCCGATCCCCGGCCCGGAACACCGCCCCGGCGCCGGTCACGTCGAGCGTGTGGTCGGCCCGCCCGTAGTCGAACCGCGGCGCGCACTCGAACACGAACCGCATCTGACCGCGAACCACCCGCGCCATCCGGACCAGCCGGTGGTTGTCCGTCGGCGCCCCGCCGTCCGGCACTGGCATGAAGTCGATGACCTCGCCCACCCCACCGGGCGCCATGAACCGGGTGATCAGCACCGCGCTGTCGGGGAAGTACAGCTGCTTGGAGACGTAGCCGCGCTCGGCTGGCGCGATCCGGAACCGTCCGCCATGCTCACGGTCGAGCAGCGAGGCGAACACGCTCGGCGAGTCGAAACGCGGAACGCAGAACCAGTCGATCTCACCGTCGGTCGTCACCAGCGCCGCAGTGTGCAGGTCACCGATCAACCCATGATCGGCGATCAGCGGGTAGGAATTCACAGGGCACCGCTCCTCCCGCATACAAGCGGCGGCGACCCTGACCCACCTGACTGCCGCAACTGCCGCGGCCGACCGCCTCACCCTCGCGGATGAGGTCAGCGGTTCAGCGCAACAGGTGACTCCCGGTTCTCAGATCCGATCCTCGCACACCCGCCAGTACACTTCCGAACCTCGTCCCAGAGGCAAGGTTACCCTAGGACGCCGGCTCGGAACAGAACGCCGTGCCTCCCCTCCTCCGCTGCGCAATGCGCTCAGCCGCGCTGCGCCCCTTTGCGTACTCGGCCAACTGCCGGAAGTCCTCACCTCAGGTGACGCTCGCAACCTATCGGGCATCACCGGGGCTGGCGCCCGCAACCCGCCGGGCGGCATGGTCTCGACGTCGGGGGAGAACTGCCAGTCCCGCAGCTGGTGGACGTAGAAGTCGCGGGCTGGCGAAACGGCTGAGCACCGGCCCCTCAGTTCTCTGGCCTGCAGGAACACCGGATCAGACCCGTCACGGCCCAGCATCAAGATGATCCAACACCGGGTTACCGGACATCGAACACCAGATGCCGCTCAGCCGAGCCGAAGACGCCCGAAGTTAGACAGGCGCGGGTCGCCGCACGCCCGCACCGCCAGCCCGGACACCAGAGTCGCTCCTTCCGGGGGTCGTGGCCTATATCCGCTTGGGGCTCAGCCCGAACGAGGCTGACCGGGCAGGTCACCCGGACTCCTCTCCTGGATGATCCGAACCTGGCGCGGCGCCGCGGGAAGCAACCGGGCGAGTCAGGCGGGCCGCGCCGAACTGAATACCAGTCGGTACTCTGCGGCGTCGCCGAGCACGCCGGCCTGTGCCTCCGCGGCGGCGGCCTCGATCTGCGCGGCGGTGCTGCGGCAGATCCCAGCCAGCCGGGTGACCGTGACGGACGTGAAAGACAGCCCCCTGAAGGCCGCCGCCGCCCGCCCTGGACAAGACGTTCAAGATTCGGCATGGTGCTCGAGGGACTCGCCGGGAGTCTGGAGATCGCCGACGGGATCTTGCTGCTGTTCTTGAGCCCGCACGCCATCGAGCACCTCGCCCGCACCCTGACCGCCCACGAGCTCAGCAAAGCCCCGCACGACCTCATCGCCCGGCATCTGCTGCCTACCTCCAGTCACCTGACCACCAGCACGACCCTGTCCGGCGCCATCTACCTGCTCAGCCACAGCATTGCGAAAGTCGCGCTCGTCGCCCTGGTGCTGCGGGACAAGCTGTGGGCCTACCCGTACCGGATCACCGGCGTCCACTTCTCCGCCGGCCGCCCGGCGCTGATCCGGCGACGGAGTACGGCGTGGCGACGGCGACGGAGTACGGCGTGGCGACGGCGACGCTCGGGCAGAGTTTGCGGGTGGCCCTGGCACACCGGGCGGAAGCGATGCTGGTGGAGGCCGCCCCGGCCACGCCGCGGCTGCGAATGTTCCGGTTGGGCTGAGCCGCGGTGGCAACGCTGGGCCTGGTCGCAAGTGTCACCGACCGTATCCTGTCGCTCCCGGGCTGGCTCGTTCTCGCGCTGGTGTTCGCCTTCCCGGCGCTGGAGGCCTCGGCGTTCGTCGGCTTCGTCTTCCCCGGCGAGATCGGGTCATCCTGGGGGGAGTCGCGGCTTCGCGTGGAAAGGTCCCCGCTGTGGGCTGTGATCGCTGCCGCGGTCGCGGGCGCGATCATCGGGGACTCCATCGGCTATCTGGTCGGGCGCCGCTGGGGGACCCATCTGCTGCACGGCACCCTCGGTCGGCTGCCCGTGATCAGCACTCACCTGGACAAGCACGTTGATTCGGCGCGAGCTTACGTCCGGCGGCGCAAGGGGAGCGCGGTGTTCTTCGGGCGCTTCACCGCGGTGCTTCGGGTGCTGGTGCCTGGCCGGCATATCGGAGGTGCACTACCCGACCTTCCTGGTCTGCAACGTCGCCGACGGCGCGCTGTGGGGGACGGGGTTCGCGGTGCTCGGCTACGTGGCGGGGGCGAGCTACCACCGTGTGGAGCAGATCGCAGCCCGGGCGGGGCTGGTCCTGCTCGGCCTCATCGTGGCCGGCCTGATCGCCTCCAGGCTCCTGCGGCACTTCTTCGCGGCTCGCGTACGGGTTCGATGTCCGTGCCTGGCCCGGATTTTCGGTCCTGCGGGAGATTCGCGAACTGACCATGACGACGTGGATCATGCAGAACGTCAAGGAGTCACGTCGCCGCCGAATTCGCGCTGCGAGTCGCCTCACTTCGGGAAAGAGATACCCACCGTGCCTGGAACTTTTTCTGACCAGCCGGGACGGACCCCGGGCCAGACGACGGGAGAGCCGGGCGGGTCCGGGCCGGACCCCAATTGTGAAGGGGACCGGGAATCGTAAGAGCGTCAACATGATATCGGCGGTCTCGCCTCGTGGGAAGCTGTATTTCAAGTTCCTCGACGGGAACACCAACGCGGTGACGTTTACCGGGTTCCTTGAGGACATGCTGCACGACATTCCGGGGATAATCTTCTTGATTGTTGACGGTCACTCCGCGCACACCGCTGGGGCGACCAAGAAGTTTGCCGACAAGAACAAGGACCGGCTCCGGCTGTTTTACCTGCCGCCGTATTCCCCGGAACTCAATCCGGACGAATGGGTCTGGAAGAACATCAAGCACGATCACGTCGGGAAGATGGCAGCGCGAACCCTTGACGAGTTCAAGGATGGAATCAGCAAGGCTGCCGGCCGGCTGTTGTCTTTCCCTGGAATCATTCTCGGCTTTTTCGCTGATCCTGATCTTGCCTACATCAACGCCTGACCTGTCGGCCGAAGAGTCCAGTAGCCAAGTTTCTCTTTAGTAATCGCAATGGCGTTTACGCAGGTACGCCGGACTCTTGAACCCGGCAGCGCACCGGAATCATGATCCGCCGGTCGTGGGTTCGAGCCCCACTCGCCCCACTTCCCCGGAAGCGCAGATTAGGACCTCTGACCTGCAGGCACGCCTGGCTTCCAAGATCCTTGATTTCGCATCGACACGCGGCTGCGCGGCGGGCGCGAGGCTACCATCAGGCAGTTAGAGTTCGATGCGCGAGCCCATGATGACGGTGCGCTCGCGGGGAAGCCGGAAGTATTCGGCGGCGTCAGCGGTGATCCGTGATGTCGCGATGAACAGGCGCTTGCGCCAGCGGCTCATGCCCGGTGCGTGGCCTTGGACGAGTTCGATGCGCGACACGAAGTACGACAGCTTGTCGTCGGGAAGGGCGCTTTCGATGTCGGTGTCGCGGATCAGCGGCAGGAGGCCCGGGACGTTCGTCTGGTCCATGTAGCCGAAGCGGGCAGTGACGTGGATGATCCGGTCGTCTTTGTACCCGAGGTCGTCGATCTGCAGCCGCTCCGCATCGGGGATGTGCGGTGCGGGCATCGTCTCGATCGAGAGGATGAGGACCTCCTCGTGGAGGATCTCGTTGTGTTCGACGTTGGCCCGCAGCGCCAGCGGGGCGGTGGCCTTGCCGCGGTTGAGGAAGATGGCGGTGCCCGGTACCCGGTGCAGCGGGGGCTTCATGGCGTGCAGCCGGTCGATGAACTCCGGCAGCGGCCCCTCCTCGCGGACCCGCTCCAGCGTGACGAGTTCGCGGCCCCGCTGCCAGGTGGTGAGGATGGTGAACGCGGTGATGCCGATCAGCAGGGGAAGCCACGCTCCGTGGGTCAGCTTGGTCAGGTTGGCGGCGAAAAAGAGCAGGTCGATTACGAGCAGGATGCCGCCGCCCGCCAGCACGATCCATATTGGCGCGCGCCACTGATGGCGGGCGTAGTAAAAGAACAGCAGGGTCGTGATCGTGATCGTGCCGGTCACGGCGGTGCCGTAGGCGTAGGCCAGCGCGGCCGAGCTTCTGAACGCGAGCACGAGGGTGAGGACGGATACCAGCAGCAGCCAGTTGATCCACGGAATGTAGATCTGGCCCATCATCTGTTCCGAGGTGTAGTGGATGCGCAGTCGCGGCAGGTAGCCGAGCCGCCCGGCCTGGTGCGCCACGGAGAAGGCGCCGCTGATCACCGCCTGCGAGGCGATGACGGTCGCCACGGTGGCGAGGAACACCATCGGGAGCCGGGCCCACCCCGGGACCAGCAGGAAGAACGGGTTGCTGATGCTGGCCGGGTGACCGAGGATCAGGGCGCCTTGTCCCAGGTAATTCAGGATGCAGGCGGGGAAGACGACCAGCAGCCAGGCGCGCCTGACCGGCCCGCGGCCGAAATGCCCCATGTCCGCGTACAGCGCTTCGGCTCCGGTGACGGCCAGGACGACAGCGGTCAGGGAGAAGAACGCCGTGCCGAAGTGGCCGAAAAGGAAGCCGAGGGCGTAGCTGGGCGACAGCGCCTCCAGGATCACCGGATGGGAAGCGATGCCCCGCACGCCGAGCACGGCGAGCACGGTGAACCAGACGGCCATGACCGGCCCGAACATTCGCCCCACGGCGCCGGTGCCCAGCCGCTGAACCAGAAACAGGACGACGATGATCGCCACCGTGATGGGGATGACGAGGCCCGACACTGACGGCGCGGCGACCTTGACGCCCTCGACCGCGGAAAGCACCGAGATGGCGGGCGTGATCATGCTGTCGCCAAAGAACAGCGAGGCCCCGAAGATCCCGAGCGCCGCCAGCACAGCCTTCGCCCGGCGTCCGCCGGGCAGGGCCCGTCGGCGGATCAAGGCGATCAGCGCCATGATCCCGCCCTCGCCGTCGTTATCGGCCCGCATCACGAGCAGGACGTACGTGACGGTGACGATGATCGTCACCGACCAGAAGATCAGCGAGACGGCCCCGAAAATGCTGTCGTGCGACACCGTGACCGGGTGCGGATCGCCCGGATTGAAAACCGTCTGCACGGTATACAGCGGGCTCGTCCCGATGTCCCCGAATACAACCCCCAGAGCACCGACCGCGAGAGCTCCCTGCGCAGTAGCGCGTCGGCTCACGCTCACAATATTCGCCTCCCGTGCCGCCAGCTTGCACGCGCTGCCCTAACGAACGATCCAAGAAGGACACCGTTCAGCAACGACAGCCACGCAGCACACTGCGGTCGCCGAATCCCGTGCCGGTTCACAACGTTGTTCCGCGGCGCATAACTGGTTGATATGCGCTCCACGCCCAACTGGGTTCTCAGGATATTCACGCATACAAATTCGGCGTTCGGCGCGCCCCTGGATACGAATGACGATCCTGAGTCGCCGATCACCGCGTCCTCCGGTCTGCTCTGAAGGTTGCGAGCGAACATGACAAACAGCGCATAAGTATGCGTTCAGACAGCCACGGCCTTGCGGACCGGGGCTGTGTGAGCGCAGCGGGCGGGCGGTGACGCTGGCGTCTTCGGTGTGACCTGTTCGGTCCTCCCGGGAGGCGGTCGTTTTGGTGGTGGGGGACATGGTCGGCCATGTGACGCGGCTGGTATGTGGGAGTGTGGTCCCGATCTTTGAGCAGTGCTGTTCGGCCTGCGGGGGAGTGATGGAAGCTGTCCGCTGGGAGGACACCAAGCGGCGGATCCGCGTGCTGCGCCCGGTGTGGGACTGTGTTCAGCGTGTCGCGTCGCGTGAGCGAAGCAGGGATGAACTGCGCCGGCAGCGCGGCTGCGAGCTCGCTGCGCTCCGGCACCGCAGGACTCGGGGGGTGTGACGCAGGCGCAGGGGACCGCTCCCATCGGGGGCCCAGGCCCGTATCTCCCAGATCACCGAGATGGACGCTGTCCGCGCCTACATTGAAGCTCTGGCGGCCACCGCAGACGTCGTTGCCCACGTCGGCGACGGGACCAATCAAGGTAGCCTGACCACGTCGCTTAACCAGCCCCGGATACCTCACCTTCTCCGGTGATGATGCCTGCAGAACCAGTGACTAACCAAGTGACTACACACCCAGACCGCAGTCGGTCTATCCGGTCGCAGCGGGACAGCCATGTGCTCTGAACTGCGGGCATTCGACACCCTGCGGCTGTGCCGGATGGAATCGCCAGGAATGGCATGCAAGAGGCCAGGGGTTCGAGTCCCCTTAGCTCCACAAGTCTTCGCAGGTCAGCTACCGATTGGCTACCTATGGAGTCAGGCTTCAAGATCGTCTGACCGTCATCTGACCGCCGTTTTGGGCGTGATGAGTGGACATCCAGAGTCATGGCTTGACTGTCGATGACATGCTGAACAGTCGTGATCATGGTCCATGATCGACACATCGACTGTGTTGCGGTTGCCTGAGACGGCTAGCAAGAACCTGCCCTCGCGCGGGCAGGTGGCCGTCCACGGCACGATCAATGGCGCCGGGTTCCAGACGGTGCTCGAACCAGACGGCAATCTTGGCCACTGGATGCGGGTCGATGACACGCTGCTACGCGCTGCTGGCATCAGCGCGGGTGAGGCTGCGACGCTCGACATCGAGGTGACCAAGGATTGGCCAGAGCCGAGCGTGCCCCAGGATCTTGCGACAGCTCTGGCAGCTGCCCCGCCGAAGATTCAGGACCAGTGGGACGAGATCACCCCGATGGCGCGTTGGGAATGGGTGCGCTGGGTCAACGCCACGAAGAACCCTGACACGCGCAGGCGACGGGTCGACGTGAGCATCTCGAAGATGAAGAGCGGGAAGAGACGGCCCTGCTGTTTCAACCTCTCCGCATGCACCGACCCGGACCTGTCGAAGAACGGCAGGCTACTCGAGCCAGGGGACGACCGCCCCTGATCGACGATCCGACGAGCAGAGTCAGGGACGCTGCACGCGGCGGATCACCGTCTCCGGCTCACCACCACAACCGCGCAGCGCCCCAACCAGCCGGTCAGCCTCGGCCGGCGACAAGATCCTCGGCAGCGTCCGCCGGCACCCGCACCAGCGGCGCAGTCCGCGACCGCACCGTCCCGCCCTGACGGCGGGTCATCAGCCCGCGCGGCACCGGATTGGCCCGCACCGGTGAATCACCCCGCGCGACCAGGTACCCATACGGGCCTGACACCGACGACAGGCGCCGGCCGTTCGTCCGCGCGGACAACCCCGGACTCCACATCAGCCAGCCGGATCACCGTCCGGTCGCCCCGCTGGCGAGACAGGAAATCGAACACATCTGCCGCGGTAACCTCCACCGGGTCCCTTCGCGACAATGGCTCGCCCTCATCATTAGCTTCGAGTGGCCGCTCTACGCGCCGAACCGGCCGTTACGTGCGGCAGGAATCGCGAATGCCTATTGAAACAGTAGGCATCCATACCCACATCCCGACCTGGGACACGCTGGTCAAGCTGACCGGCGGCCCTGGCTTCTTGTATGTGGCGGACTGCAAGGCCGCCTCGCAGGAGGCGATGGGCCACATCCACCGCGGCGGCGGCCGGTTCATCACCGTGCTGC
>WNGL01013412.1_pt1 | contig 10527 bp, 8 predicted proteins | sample 5400591 | NCBI WGS metagenome assembly WNGL01 (sample SAMN13153377, study PRJNA577476) | soil metagenome | isolation source: 80 cm soil or saprolite under Garry oak tree replicate 1 | place: USA:California | collected 2016-06-15
CCACCTGCCAGTTCGTTTCTCGTACATAGCAGCCCGACGCCAGTATGGCCTTCACCTCTGAGGCAAGCAGCCAGTAATCCTTGCCCCGGTGTGCGAAGAGCGGCTTCACGCCGAAGCGGTCCCGTGCTCCGAACAGGACGCCGCGGCGCCGGTCGTGAATCACGAAGGCCCACATGCCGTTCAGCCTGCCCAGGCATTCCGGGCCCCACTCTCGGTAGGCCGCGAGGAGGACTTCGGTGTCGCTGGTGGAGCGGAAGCAGTATCCGGCCGCCCGCAGCTCTTCCCGCAACTCGATGTAGTTGTAGATCTCGCCATTGAAGACGATGACGAGCTGGCCATCCTCCGAGCACATCGGCTGATGACCGGTGGCGCTCAGGTCCAGGATGGCCAGTCTGCGAAACCCGAACCCCACCGGGCGGTCGACGTACAGGCCCGAGTCGTCGGGGCCGCGGTGCGCGATGCTCTGGGCCATGCGGCGGAGTACCCCCGCGTCGGCCTCTCGACCGTTGAGACCGAGCATAACGACAAGACCGCACATCTATGGACGAAACACCCCCTCTATCGGCGCGACCGGTCCTGCGTGAAGGCCGAGCTGCTGATTTCGCATCACGACGCCTCCAATTTCCTCTTTGATTGCGCGAACCCGCACGATTTGCTCCGCGGCCAACCAATTGCGTGCCCGGCTTCGAACAAGCCTGCCGCTGATTCGAGAGACAAGCGCTCGTCCGAACAATCGCTCAATGCCACGCCGAAAGACGGTTCGCGTCTTGAACAGAGGCTGGACGAGACGACCGAGCGGGCTCCTGAACCACCCCCAGCCATGGCAGATCAATTCCTCTGGTTCGAAGCCCAAGCTACGGAGCAGCAGCAGCCATCTCTCGCGGTGAAACCTGCGACCAACAGGTCCAGCGGGGATCCCACGCACAGGGGCCGGCCTCCCGCGCAGGCGGTATTTCACGATGTAGTACGCGGACCGCAACACGGCGACTACTCTGAGGACTACGTCATCCATGCGCCGAACAGGAGATCTCCCGTTGGGGATGGCGATCACGGCTCTACCACCGGGACTGAGTACTCTGTGAATTTCGCGCAGTGCCTGCTCGTCGGACTCCTGGTATTCTATGACCCCAAGCGACACCACACCGTCAAAGGTGTTATCCGCAAATGGGATGTGCTCGATGTCCCCGACGCCGAATTGGTCCGTTCCGCAGAGTTCTCGCGCCTGGCGGATCATCGGCTCAGCGAGGTCGATGCCCCACACTGTGTACCCGCGTTGCATGAGCTTCGCAGCCGTCACACCCGAGCCGCAGCCGGCATCAAGGATCTTCGAGGATGCCGGGATCGCGGCCTCCACCAACTCCAGTGTAAATCGCTGGCGCGAGTTCAGATTCTGCGTGATGATCGTTCGCGGCTCGGCATCGGCGTAGAAGGCCACCCACTGCGTCGCTCGCTCGCTAAAGTAGCTGCTCACGTGGTGTTTCCAGCGCTTCATGGCACACGTCCTACCTCGACGGTGGAGGAGCGTCGACTTCCGCTCGACCGGCCCGCGGTGGCGCCGCGCGTGAGGTCGATCACGACGTGGTGGGGGCCGGCCACCGCCAGGGCTCGCCGCGCCTCGTCGGAGGCGTTGCCGACGACCAGTACCTCGGCGTGCGCGAGGAGGGTCTCGACGCTGTCGCAGAGCAGCGATGCAATGTGCGGGATCTCCTCCTCGATGTAGCGGCGATTCGCTCCGCGCAATCGGGCTACGGCGACGCTGGGATCGAGGATTCGCACGTCGCATCCCTTTCCGATGAGCGTTTCGACCAGCGTGACCATGGGGCTCTCCCGGAGGTCGTCGGTGCCGGGCTTGAAGGCAAGGCCGACGACTCCAATCCTCCGTCTTCGCGTCTCGAGCACCGCCTCTACCGCCTGGCGAATCTGCCCCTCGTTCGAGGGGAGGATCGCGGAGAGCAGCGGCAAGGAGACATCGGCGGCACGGGCGGCGTACACCAGCGCGCGGAGGTCCTTCGGCAGGCACGAGCCGCCGAAGGCGAAGCCAGGGCGGAGATACGCTTCCGAGACATTGAGTTTCCTGTCCATCAGAAAGAGCCGAATTGCCTCCTGCGCGTCGGCCCCGAGCGCCGCGCACACGTCCCCGATCTCGTTGGCGAAGCACACCTTGAGCGCGTGGAACGCGTTCGAGACGTACTTGACCATCTCCGCCGTCCGTACAGCGGTGTGGACGAAGGGAGCCTCGACCGTGGCGTACAGCGATCGCAGTACCGCGGCCGTCCCGGGATCGCCGCACCCCACCACGGTCAACGGGGGACCCGCGAAGTCTCGCAACGCAGACCCCTCGCGCATGAACTCCGGGTTCACGGCGACGCGCAGCGTGGGTCCCAGGTCACGGCCGGCGCCGCTCTGGAGAGCGGGGACGAGCACCCGCTCGGTCGTCCCAGGGAGCACGGTGCTGCGCAGCACGACGGTATAGGGCTCATCGCGCTCGGCCAGCGCCTGACCGATCTCGTGGCCGACGCGCGTGAGGGCCTCCACTTGGAGCTGCCCGCTGGCGCGGCCGGGGGTCCCGACGCAGATCAGCCCCATTTCCGCGTTCCTCACGGCCTCAGGGGTCGATATCGTCGCTCGCATCCGTCGCGCTGCGACCGCTTCAGCGACCAGCGCTCCCAGCCCCGGCTCCACGACCGGCGACGCACCGCTATTGATCATGGCGACTTTCTCTTCGTCGATGTCGACCCCGATCACCTCGTGGCCCGCTTCCGCCAGACAGGCGGCAGTCACGGATCCCACGTAGCCGAGCCCGAACACGTTAACGCGCACGAGGGACCACCTCCTCGCATCTGGCTTCGAACTCTCGAGCCACTTGCGACCACGAGTACCGCTCCTCCATCAGGCGACGTCCGGCGCTGCCCAGCGCTCGGCGCCGGCCGGAATCTCGGAGCAGGGCGACGACCGAGTCCGCGAACTGTGCCGGATCGTCTGCCTGAACGAAGTGCGTCCCCGGGATGAGCGGTAGACCCTCCGCCCCCACGGTGGTGGACACCACGGCCTTCCCCATCGCGAGCGCCTCGAAGATCTTGAGTCGCGTCCCGCCGCCCACCCGCAGCGGCACCACGCACACGGCGGCCGTGGCGACATACGGCCGCACATCATTGACCGTCCCCGTGACACGGACGCCCGGGATCGCCGTCAGCCGCTTCACCCGGGGACCAGGATTCTTCCCCACGACCGTGAGGGATACGTCAGGCACCGCGTCGCGGATGCGGGGGAACACCGCCTCGGTGAAATGCAGGATGCAGTCCTCGTTGGGAAACCAATCCATGGAGCCCGTGAACACGAGTGCCCCGCGCGTCTCCTGCGATCCGTTGGGCGTGAAGTACGTAGTGTCCACGCCGGTGGGGATCGTACAGACGCTCGCCTCGGGAGCGTGGGAGGCCAGCAGCGAACGATCTGCGTCCGAAACGGCGACGGTCAGCCGCGCCCGAGTGCAGGCCCGGGCCTCGTACCGGCGCATCTTCCGCCACTCGAGCTCGAGGAGAGCGCGCCGCCACGGCCGGGTCTCGACCCGGCCCAGCCGCTGCCAGATTATGTGCTCCACGTTGTGATCGAACAGGATCGTCGCGAGCGGCCCGTCCAGCGGGACATTGGGTGTGGTGTGCAAGAAGTCGGCCACGCAGAGATCGAACTGCGTCGCCGTCATGAGCCGCGCGACCTCTTTCCGCAGCGCGGGGATGCGCCACCTCCAGACATCGACGGGAAGCGCGGAGAGCCACGACCCGAGCACTGCCCCGGCGAAGCGGGCGCTCCCTTGTTTCGGGGCGGCGTACGGCAACGAGATCACCTGCTCGCAGCCCACGAGCTGGGCTGCCAGCCCTGCGGGATCGTCGTGTAGGCCGTGGGTCGTCACCAGCGTCACACGATGCCGACGTGTCAGCTCCGCGAGGATGTGGAAGCTCCGCGATCGCCCGCCCGTGTTGAGCGGCCAGAGCCCGCCGACCTTCACCCAGAGGATCCGCATCTGCCTTCCATGGACCGCATCACATGCCCACGGTGCAAGCGACGTGCCCAACGCGGGAGCGAACGCATGGGGCACGGAAACACCAGCGGTCGGCGCAGAGGAGCGCACCATGGCGGGCACGCAACCTGGCAAGCCCCGTATACTCACGCAGTGTGGACCTCGGGCCCCGCCTGCCGTGTTGCGCGATCGCGACACTCGCGCACCGGGAGGTCGCTGGCCGGCCTTTGTCGGGGGATGAGCCGCGCTAGGTCGGGCTGGTCTCGCTCTTGCTTGCTGTTGTAGCCTGTGCGTGACGTAGCGGGCTTTAGCGAATCGACACAGTCCGCGACACCTGTCGAGGCTCGGGCCCTCGATCGCTCGCTCGTGCGCGGCGTCGCCTGGACGGCGGCCGCGAAGTGGGCGAGCCAGGGGCTCGCCTGGGTATCCTGGCTGGTCGTCGCCCGTTTGCTGACCCCTGAGGACTACGGCCTCGTGGGCATGGCCGCGATCTACCTCGGGCTGATCACGCTCCTCTCCGAGTTTGGCCTCGGCACCGCGGTGCTGGCGGTGCGCGAGCTCAGCGTCGAGCAGATCAACCAGCTCAATGGGATGGCGGTACTCTTGGGGCTGGCCGGCGTGCTCGCGTCCTGCGCCGCGGCGATTCCGTTGGGACACTTCTTCCGCGCGCCACAATTGCCGCTCGTGGTCGTGGCCATGAGCAGCACCTTCGTCATCACGTCGTTCAAGACCGTGCCGTTTGCGCTGCTGCAGCGCGACCTGCGCTTCAAGGCGCTCGCGCTCATCGACCTGAGCCAGGCGCTGGTGCTCGCAATCAGCATGGTCGGCTTTGCTGTCGTCGGGTTCCGGTACTGGACACTCGTGTGCGGCGGGGTGGTGGGCGCGCTGGTCTCGACGGGAGCGATCCTGCGGCTGCGGCGCGTACCGCTCGCGCGGCCGCGACTGAAGGCCCTGCGACAGGCGATGACGCTCAGCTCCGACGTGCTCATCTCCCGCCTGGGCTGGTACGTCTCTGCGAACACGGACTTCCTGGTCGCCGGGCGGATCCTGGGGAAGGCGGCCCTCGGTTTCTACAACGTCGCCTGGATCTTGGCCAGCGTCCCGGTCGACAAGGTCGCGGCGCTGGTCGGGCAGGTGACGCCCGCCTTCTTCTCCGCGGTGCAGGCGGACCATGCAGCCATGCGGCGGTACGTCCTCAGGATCACGGAAGCGATAGCACTGATAAGCTTCCCCCTCAGCCTCGGACTCGTTTTGGTGGCTCGGGATTTCGTCTTGCTGGTCCTTGGCTCCAAATGGGAGGGGGCGATCGCACCGTTGCGGCTCCTCGCCGCGTACGCGGCGTTCCGCTCCATTACTCCCCTCTTGCCTCAAGTGCTCCAGATCATCCGGGATTCGAGGTTCGAGATGTGGAGAATGATCGCGGCCGCCGTTGTCATGCCGACGAGCTTCTACTTCGCCGCACAGCGATGGGGGACGGTCGGCCTGGCGATGGCATGGATGCTGGTCGATCCCCTCCTCGCCTTCGTGCTGTACCGGCGCGTGTTCCGTAAGATCCAGCTGTCTCCCAGGGCATACCTCGCGGCGCTGTGGCCGGCGCTGAGCGGCACGGCCCTGATGGCGGCGGCGGTGCTCGCCGTCGGGGTCCTGAGCCCTAGCGGGTGGACTCCCGGCCTGCGATTAGCTGCGCAAATCGGCGTGGGCGTGATCACCTATGGACTTGCCTGTGTGGTCCTGCAGCGGGAGCGGTTCGCGGCATTCCGCGAGCTCGTCCTGGCTGCCCGTCGAGAATCCGCGGGACGCCGGTGAACGCCCGCCGACTGCTCGTCGTCACGTATTACTTCGGTCCCGACGGGCCCGTCGGTGGCCTTCGCTGGTTGGGGATCACGAAATACCTCGGCCGCCTGGGCTGGAAGATTTCCGTCGTCACCGGCGTTCCTCGGATCGGGAATGGCGCGCGCAACGGACCTGACGTGGAGTCGTTTCCGCGCTTCTGGACATTGAGCGACGGCTGGCGCCTGCTTCGGCGGTTAACTCTTGGGCCGTCGCTCGAGGCGTTCCCGACAGCGTCGCAGCTCGGGAATCCGTCGGCACCGCCGGGTCCGCTGCGCCAGCTGGGTCGGGAGGTCGCTGCCTTTTTGACTTTTCCGGACGAGAGCCGGGGCTGGCTGCTTCGCGCCGCGCTGCGCACGCGCTCCCTGATGCGGCGACTCCAGCCGCAGGTCGTCGTGAGCAGCGGCCCGCCGCACACCGCCCACCTCGTGGCAGGACTCGCTACGATGGGTAGCACCGTGCCCTGGTTGATCGACCTGCGCGATCCGTGGGCGGGGCCCCTCTCGAAGATTTGGGAGTCGGACCGAATGCTTGGAAGCCGACTGTTTCGCGTCGTCGCCCCGCGCCTCGAACGCCTCGCCTTCCGGGCCGCCCAGGGGATAATCACCAACACTCACCAGCTCGGGGACGCGCTGTCGGCGCGGTATCCCGACATGCCCGTGGTGTGCGTTCCTAACGGCGTCGACGCGGAATGCCTGCCGCCACCTGCTCGCGATCGGTATCCAGGATTGGGAATCGCATATACCGGCTGGCTGTACACCGGCCGTGACCTCGGGCCGGTGGTGCAGGCGCTACGAGCCTTCTTGGAACGTCACCCAGAAGCTGCCCGCGCCGGTGCCAAACTGCGCGTGGCCGGTCGGGCCGACGCTGCTCATGCTCGGGCGTTCTACAGCGCCGTCGCTGCGGTAGGTATGGAGCCGTACGTAGAGGTGCTGGGCCCGCTTCCCCGCGGCGAGGCTCTCAACATCGTGTCCCGTTCGCGCCTGGCCGTAGTCCTGGCGCAAGAGCAGGAGCTCCAGGTCCCAGCCAAGCTCTATGAGTCAGTCGCGATGGGCATCCCGACACTGGTCGTGGCGCCGCCGGGCAGCGCCGCGGCCGTCGAAGGAAACCGCGTCGGGGCCGACGTTCGCGATGCCGCCAATGTCGAGGGAATTGCGTGCGTGCTCGAGCGACTCTGGCGGGACGGCTCGCAAGAGCGATTGTGCCCCGTGCCAATCACATACGAGGCCATCGCACCGATGGTTGACAAGGTCCTGCAACAACGGCGTCGTCGTCCAGACCCACAGCGTCCTCGACCTCGCCGCTGAATGGAGCGCAGCGGCCTCGCCCCGTCTTCATGAGGACGAACACGTTGAAGGTCGGTCCGGTGACGGGCGCCGCCTGCGCCGTGACGACGCCCACCGGGCTCGGAGGCGTGATGCCGACCATGGGAAGCTCGAGCGGACGGCCGGAGTAAATGCCGCTGGCGACCGGGGGGCCAAAGAAGTCCTGGGAATTCTGCACCACGTAGCGATCACCCATATTGAGGATCCCCGAGACGTCTACGCTGACCGCACTCTGCTGCGCCCAATTGTAGACGATGATGTTGGCCCGACCCGGCTCATACTGGTTGGGGCGCACGAAGATCTTGACCCCTGTGGGTGCGCTACCCGCGTACGTCCCCGGATCGGCGAACCCGTTCTGCGTCAGCCAGCCGTCGAAGGTGGTGACATCAGTGGTATCGTGGCGCCACACCGTGGCTGAGGGGTCGCCGAAGAGCGTATTGTCACTCCACCGCTGATCGTTGTCCGATCCCAGGCTCCACACCATGCCGCCAGTCGTAAAGTTGTACAGCGTATTGCCCGTCACGGTGGCCGTGGCCCAAGCGCCCATCCGCCACCACCCCCCGATGAAATAGTTGTTGGTGCAGACGAGATCCTGGTTCTCAACAACGTCGCTCCCAATGTCGGCGGTCATTGTGTTCGTGAAGTTGGTCCGATACGTGTAATTCTCATTGACGGCGATTCCCGACGCGGGAAATACGCCGCCCACGAGAATGTCGGCATCCGACGGCACGCCCCAGACGTAGTTGTTGAACGCGACGTTGCCTTCGAGATCGATGTTCTGGATATACGGTCCGTCGTTGGCGTAGCAGTGAAAACCGTACGCCCAATTGTCGAAGACGATGTTGTCTTTCAACAGCAACGTGCCGGTCTGATTCTTACAGTAGATCCCGTGAGTCAGATTGTCGGTGCGTCCGTTGTTGTAGACGATGGAGCCAGTGACCTCGGACCCCGTTGCTTCCGGCCCGATGAAAATGCCGTCATCGGTCGCGTCATGAACGACCAAGTTGATGAGCTTGATCCCAGGCCCTCGGAGGTGGACGCCGTGGAGGACGTCCTGCTGCGGAGCGGGGTGCGTGACCTCAAAGCCCCAAAACCAGGTGTACGCCCCGGTTACGAAGAGGATGTTCGTAACGGTCGCACGCTCACCGGGATACTGGCGCACCACGATGGGAGCGTCAGCCGTACCCATCAGTGTACTCGCGAAGCCCCTTGGGTCTAACGCGTTCGTATACGTTCCGCCGCGCAACCAGATCGTGCTGCCCGGCGTCACCGCGGCCGGACCGGCGAGGGCCGTCGTCAAGTCCCATGGCTCGGTGAACGATCCGTCGCCGGATGGAGAGCCGGTCGGCGAGACGTAAAAGTCCGGCGCGGCATCCGCGGAGCGATCGGCGCTGATGCCTCGGGCTGCGGGATCTTTGGGCGCGACCGAGTCCTGCAGCGCGCAGGAGGTCGACAGCAAGAGAAACGCGGCCGCAAGAGATAGGGCGCCCGGTCCGGAGTGTGACAGCATCTGCCCGGTGAGTGAGGGCATAGGCGGCGTTCTGGCCGCGCAACTTCCAGACCTGCGCCTTGAGGTACGCCGGTCGGGTCGGGCCGGCGCGCGCAATTTCGCACCGGGGCAAGACTTGCGGTCCCGCGCGGACCCTCAGCGACCCTGCAGCGCTACCGCCTCAACCGTGCCGGCCCGTTCCCCGCGGGCGACAACCTGATGCCCAGCGGCCATGTGGGCCGCCTACATCAAGCGTGCGGTCGCCGTGTCGCGCCCCTGCCACGGATTCAGGTAGGAAGCCGGCGCAAGCGTTTCGCGCTTCCGGATGCGAGCTCAATACTCGTAGGCGCCGATGTCGTAGGCCGTGCCCCTGGGCCTGAGGAGGCCAGCGAAATCGAGCCCCGGCACGCAGAGGATGACGCTGGCGGCACACAGCGTCGTGCCGGCATCGATCGCCACGGCGCCGCTGCGGAGATGGTAATCCCCCGTCATATCCCCGGTGTAGTTGACGAAGAGGGCACTGAACTGGGCGCTCGTGAGCGTGATGGTGCCCGACTGAACTCCGCTCCCGCCGGCGATGTTTCCATCCGGGTTGTTGTAGACGATGTTGTTGTTGTAGACGTTATGGCTTCCAACCACTGTGGTGTAGTCGTTCGTCGTGACGGTGGGATCGGCGGATATCTGAATGCCATATTTTCCGCAATTCGCCACTACGTTGTTGGAGATGATCTGGTGGGTGGCGCCGTGGTAGCTCTGAATGCACGCGGAGGCCGCGCGGGTGACGATGTTGTTCTCGACGACCGCATATGGGCCGGCCACGTAGATGCCGTGGGTTTGGTTGACCTGCCCCCACGGGCCGATGTTGTCCACCACATTCCCGATGATCTGAATGCCTGTGATGGTGTAGTCGCAGCAGGCGCCCACGATCGCCCCCGTGAGGGCGGTGCCGGGCATGTCATGGACGCGGTTGCCGATGATCTTGCTATAATTGCCGTTGGTCGTGATGCCTTGGTTACAGCTCCCGGTGACGTCGAAGTTGATGATCTGGACGTAACCGTCCCGCTCGCGGTTACGCGATTGCCTGAGTAGCTCCAGGTATAGTTGCCGGTGGCGACGTGGGCGTTGTCGCCCGGGCTCATGAGTTGAGAGACGCGCTGCAGCGTGTAGCAGGGAGCGGTCGCAGTGCAGGGATTCCCGTCCGAGCCGTTCGGCGCGACATAATAGTTGGTGCCCTTGCCCAATGTGTAGAGCGGCGTGGTATCGCTTACGAGAGTCACGGTCATGGCCGCGCTTCCGCTCTGCCCCTCGCTCGTCGCCGTGATCGTCACCGCACCGACCCCGAGGCCCGTCACCAGCCCGGTGCCGCTCACCGCGGCCACACCCGGGGCGTTGCTTGCCCACGTGACGACACGTCCGCTCAGCGGATTGCCGAGGGCGTCCTTCGCGGTCGCCGTCAGGTGCAACGTCGCCCCCATGAGCAGGCTCGCAATCGCTGGCGTCACGGTCACCGAGGCTACGGGGACGTTCGTCACCGTCATGGCGGAGGTTCCGCTCTTCCCCTCGCTCGTTGCGGTAATGGTGGCCGAGCCGGCCGCTACGCCCGTCACCAGGCCGCTCGCCGACACCGTCGCGACCGCCGCGTTGCTCGTCGCCCAGCTTACCGTCGGGCTGGCCAGCAGGTTCCCGGCCGAGTCCGTGGTCACGCCGGCGAGCTGCACCGTCGCCCCGACCTGCACGCTCGCTGACGCCGGGCTCAGCGTCACTGAGGCCACCGCCACGGGATCTACCGTCACCGCGGCGCTTGCATAGATAGCGACTTCGGTAATGCTGTTCCAGAGGCTGAGCAGCGTCGTGCCGCTCCACTGGCC
>WNGL01003394.1_pt2 | contig 10526 bp, 8 predicted proteins | sample 5400591 | NCBI WGS metagenome assembly WNGL01 (sample SAMN13153377, study PRJNA577476) | soil metagenome | isolation source: 80 cm soil or saprolite under Garry oak tree replicate 1 | place: USA:California | collected 2016-06-15
GCAGAAGATCGGCGAGATCCTCGAGCTGATCAACGAGATCTCGGGGCAGACGAACCTGCTCGCGCTGAATGCCGCGATCGAGGCGGCCCGGGCCGGCGAGGCCGGCAAGGGCTTCGCCGTGGTCGCGGCGGAGGTGCGCAAGCTGGCCGAACGGTCCATGCGCTCGACCGACTCGATCAGCGAGATCATCGCCGGGGTCCAGGATGAGACGAACGCGACGATCATGGCGACGGAGCAGGGTATCCGCCAGGCGCGCGAGGTGGGCGAGCTGATGACCTCGACCACGACGATGCTGGAGGAGTCGATCCTGGCCACCCAGCAGCAGAAGTCCGCCGCGGACCAGGTGGACGCCGCGACGCAGCAGATCCGGGAGGCGGCTGAGCAGCTCGCGGCCGAGCAGGCGCAGTGGGCGGCCACGTCCGAGCGGCTGGAAAAGCTCGTCGATGAGATCGAGAACGCCCTGCGAGAAGGCAGCGGAGAACTCATCCATGGGCACTTACACATGCCTGAAAGTGGCTACGGAAGCGTATGCCGTGCCCATCGGCAACGTCGTGGAAATCGCCAGCCTAGGCGATCTGACGGCAGTTCCGGGCTCGCCCCGGGAGATACTCGGCGTCCGTAACCTGCGCGGCCAGATCCTGCCCGTCATTGATCTCGCGCTGCTCCTTGGCCTGAATCCAGCGGCACCGCCCCGGCAGCTGCTCGTGGCCGAGGCGGGAAGTGTTCAAGCTGGTTTCGCCGTCGATGAAGTGAGCAGTGTCGGAGAACTCCCGGATCCCAACGAGGCGGCGGACTCTGACTTCCTGCTCGGAACCATGTTTCACGACGGCGAACTGCTCGGTGTTATCGATGTTCCCCGGATTTTCGGCTCACTGCAGCGGGCGAAGTGATGAGCGAACCCGATGCCGAGCTGCTGGAGGTCTTCCACGAAGAAGTGGCGCGCCGGCTCGACGAGATCGAAGCGGCGCTGCTAGCGATCGAATCCGGTGACCCGGGCACCGGGATGATCGACTCGCTGTTTCGCAATATCCACACGATCAAGGGGACGGCCGGCATGTTCGGCCTAGAAGACGTGGCCGCGCTCGCTCATGCCGTGGAGGACATCCTCGCCGTCATTCGTGACATGGGCACGTTCCCGCCGAGCCTGCTCGATCCGCTGCTGCAGGCTACCGGCGCCGTACGCGCGCACGTCAACGGAGATGACGCGTCCGTTGACCTCCTGCTCGGAGAACTTACCGCCAGCCTGGCGGCGCTGGAAAAACCCGAATCGGGCGACGGGGAGGTCCAGGTCCGGGCCGCTCCGACGGGCCCGGACCGAGATGTTCGCGAGCCCGCCCCGAAAGAACCCGGCCCGATCCCAGAGCAGCGGTCGGTGCGTGTCGCACCGGCCAAGATCGATCACCTGCTCGATGTCATCGGCGAGGCCATGCAGGATGGGCGCAGGCTGGCGCACTCTCTCGGGAACGAGGCGGACCTGCCGGAGGGCATCACCGATGCGCTCGGCGCGAGCGCGCGCACGCTCGGCGAGCTGAAGGACACCGCGATCAAGATGCGGACGCTTCCGCTTGCGGCGATCACTGGGCCGCTGCCCCGAGCGGTCCGCGACATGGCGCGAGCGGCGGGCAAGAACGTCGTGTTCACCGTCACTGGCACCGATACCGAACTCGACCGGGTGATCCTGGAGAGCCTCGCCGACCCGCTCATGCACGTGCTGCGTAATGCCGTGGCCCACGGCATAGAGGCTCCGGCCGATCGCGAGCGGGCAGGTAAGTCGCCGAGCGGTCACATCGAGCTGCATGCCATGCCTCGCGGCGGTCTGGTCGAGATCATCGTCGCGGACGATGGCAGGGGAGTCTCACCCGAGGTGGCGGAACAGGCGCGCCGGGCCGGGTCGCTCACCGACGTCCTCGCGCACGCGGGCTACTCGACCGCGGAAAAGGTGACCGACCTGGCAGGCCGCGGCGTCGGCCTCGACGCGGTCAAAAGCTACGCGCATTCTCTGGGCGGCGCCTTCGAGATCCGCAGCCAGCCCGGCCAGGGCATGGAGGTCATCCTGCTGCTCCCGCTCGCGCTGGCCTTGCTGGACGTGCTGTTGTTCGAACGCGGAGGAACCGTATTCGGGGTGCCGCTCGCCGCGGTGGAAGAGGTGGTGACGGTTTCCGGGATCGCCACGATCCAAGGTCGGCCTTCGCTGAACGTACGCGGGCGGCCGTTGCCCGCAGCCGACGTCGCGGTGCTGCTCGGCGGGCAGGCGCCGCCGCTGCGGAGCCGGCCGCATGCGCTCGTCATCGCGGTTCCCGATCGCCGGATCGCCGTGGTCTGCGATGCGCTTCTAGGGGAGGAGGAGGTGGTAGTGAAGCCGCTCGGTCCGCTGCTGGCTGGCGTGGCGGGCTATCTCGGTGCGGCCATCCTCGGGGACGGAAGGGTCGCGCTGCTGGCCGAGCCGGCCACGCTCGCCCGCGGCAGGCCCGATGCCGCAGCGCGGCCGGTCACTGCCCACCCGGCGGAAGCCCGCAAGGTCCTCGTCGTCGAGGATTCCTTCACCGTCAGGGAACTCCAGCGGAGCATTCTGGAGGCGGCCGGATATCAGGTGGCGACGGCACGCGACGGGAGCGAGGCGCTGCGGATACTCGGCCGTGACGCCAGCATCGTGCTCGTGATCACCGACGTGGAGATGCCCGAACTCGACGGGCTGGGCCTTACCCGTGCGATACGCGCGGACCCGGCGCGCGCTTCCCTGCCGGTTGTCATCGTCACCTCGCAAGGATCGGAGGAGGACCAGCGCAAGGGGATCGAGGCAGGGGCCGACGCGTACATGGCGAAACGGAGCTTCAACCAGCAAGCCCTGCTCGCGACCGTCGAGCGGCTCGTTGGCCGGTGACGGGCGTGCCCCGCGTGCTGATCTGCGAACCCTCGCGCAGCTTCGCGGTCAGGCTCCGGCGGCTGCTTGAATACGACGGCGACATCACCGTCGTCGCCGTGTGCGCCACCGCGGAGGAGGCGATCGCGGCGCTGCCGCGCGTCCTGCCCGACGTGATGACGATGGATACCGAACTGCCCGGCATGGGCGGGCTTGCCGCCATCGAGGAGGTCATGAGCGGTCGGCCGCTGCCGATCCTCGTGATCTCCGTCGATGCCAGCCAGGAGAGCAAGAAGGCCGCCGCGCTAGCCGCCGGGGCGCTCGACGCGATCCCGAAGCAGGACATCGACCTGGGCGAGCCAGAAGGCGCCGCGGCGGCCGCGCTCCGGCATCGGGTCAAGGTACTCGGCCACGCCCGTGTGCTCCGCCACCCGCGTGCCCGGCTCAGAGGCGGACCAGCCGAACAACGCCCGGGCCGCCGGGCGTCGGTGATCGGAATATGCGGATCTACCGGCGGACCGTACGTACTGGCGTCTCTGCTCAAGGACCTGCCGGGCGACTACGCGATCCCCATACTCGTGGTTCAGCACATCTCCGCAGGCTTTACCGAGGGGCTGGCCCGGTGGCTTGACCAGTCGGTGAGTCTCCCGGTCGCACTAGCCGAGGATGGAGCGCCTCTGGCCCCGGGGGCTTGGATCGCACCTGACGGCGCGCACCTGCAGCTTGCTCACACCGGACGGCTGCGCCTGGACAGGCGCACTGTCAGAGGACATTACCGTCCGTCAGGTGACGTCCTCTTCGAAAGCATCGCCGAGGTGGCGGGGAAGACAGCGGTAGCCGTGGTGCTCACCGGGATGGGCAGTGACGGCGCCATCGGCGCGGCGGAGGTCCGCCGTGGCGGCGGGCTCGCGATCGCCCAGGACCGGGAGTCGTCCGCGATCGACGGGATGCCGCAGGCCGCAATGGCCCGCGGAGCCGACCTGGTGCTGTCTCCCCGCGAGATCGCGGCCCATCTGATGACTTTGCGTTATCAGTCGGTTACGAGGGCGGAACCATGTTCCTGAACGAAGTCGCCGAACTCATCCGCCGCGAGACCGGGATCACGCCGGCCGTCGTCAAGGGAAACGCGCTGCGGGCCGCGCTCCGCCGCGCCGCGCCAGACCTCGAGCCCGGCGCCTTCATCCGCGCCGCGTCCCATCCGGTACGCGGGCGGGACCTAGTGGAACGGCTCGTCGACGAGGTGACGGTCCAGGAGACCATGTTCATGCGCGACCGTGGCCAGCTCGACGGCATTCCCTGGCACGGCTTGCTGCAGGGGGCACGCGCGGCAGGATCGGCCGCCATCCGCGTGTGGAGCGCGGCCTGCGCGACCGGAGAGGAACCCTACACGCTGGCGCTGCTGGCCGCTGAGGCCTTCGCCCCGGCGCCCCCGCCGGTGGACGTGCTCGGAACGGACATCTCCGGCCGCGCCATCGCTGCTGCGGAGGCCGGGCTGTATCGCGAGCGGGCCGTCCGGGCGCTGGATGCCGCCCTGCGGCGGAGATACCTGGAACACCAGGCCGATGGCACCTATTCGGTGGGCAAGCACCTCCGCGGGCTCGTCCGCTTCCGGCGCCACAACCTCGTCCGTGACCAGGCACCCCCGCCGGGGGAAGCTGGCTTCGACCTCATTACCTGCCGGAACGTTCTGATTTACTTCGAGACGCCGGTCGCCGAACAGGTGCTCCAGCGGCTGAACCAGGCGTTGCGGCCTGACGGTAAATTGCTGCTCGGCGCGGCGGACGCGCTGCAGCGGACAGTACGGATCGCCGCCCCGGAACGCTCCGATCGCCGGTCGCCCGCTTCCCGGCCCGGCGGCCGCCGCCCCAAAGAGCCCGCAGGCCATCGCGGTCACCCGCCGGTAGCGGCGCCTGAGTCCACAGGCCGGCGACTCGCAGCCGCGCTAGCCGCGGCGGGCCAAGGCGACCGCGACGCCGCGCTCGCCGAGGTGCAGTCGATGCTCACGCTCAATCCGCTCGATGCTGACGCGCAGTTCGTCTACGGACTGGTCGTATTGGAGGCCGGCGAGCCAGCCCGCGCGGCCGCCGCCTTCCGCCGGGCTCTGTATGCCGACCCGGCGTTCGCGCTCGCGGCGTTCACGCTCGGCTGCGCGCACGACGCGCTCGGCGACAAGGCGGCCGCACGGCGCGCCTACGAACAGGCTCTGCGGACACTGGATCCGGCCGACGACCGACATGAGCCGCTGCTGCAGCAGATCGACATCGGCGACATCGCCGCGGCCTGCCAGACACGGCTCCGATGGCATCAGGGACCATAGGCGAGGCTCGGGCATATCAGCGCGCTTTCGGCACGGGCTGGGGCGGCTGGGCGGAAAGCCCCTTGCGCTCCATCGCCCCCCATTCGGCCTTGCGGATGAGCTGCCAGACGCCTTCGAGGCGCCAGAGGATCATCAACTGCCGGTATCCGAGGCTCTCGCCGAGCGCGAACGGCAGCACGCGGCGCAGGTCCATCCATGTCGCGCGCGGGCTGACCGAGGCGTCCTCGAGGGCGATACCGCCGAGCGTCAGGAGCAGCCCGTAGAGCACCGACAGGGCCAGGAATAGCAGGAAGCCGACCGACGACAGCGTGCCGGCCAGCAGGGCGGCGGTACTGACGACATAACCGGATAGCTCGATCACCGGGCCCAGCACCTCGAACAACAGCATCGCCGGCAGGGCAACCAGGCCCACCGCACGATAGCGGGGATTCATCAGCATCCGGCGGTGGATCAGCAGCGTCTCCATGCACCCGCGGTGCCAGCGCCGTCGCTGGCGGCGCAGATACCTGGCTTTTTCCGGTGCCTCGGTCCAGCAGACCGGGTCGGGCACGTGGACGATCCGGTAGGGTTGCCGCGCGTCGCGCCACATGCGGTGGAGACGCACGACGAGCTCGAAGTCCTCGCCCACGGTGTCGGTGCGGTAGCCCCCCGCGGCGATCACCGCGTCCCTCCGGAAGAGCCCGAACGCTCCCGAGACGATCAGCAGCGCGTTGAACGCGGCCCAGCCGGTCCGGATGCCGTAGAACGCGCGCAAATACTCGACGACCTGGAACAACGCGAATCGCGAGCTCGGCGGGCCCACCTGAAGTACCCGGCCGCGGTCGATGCGGCAGCCGTTGGCGATGCGTATCGTGCCCGCCGCCACCAGCGTCCGGCCTGGATCCTCGATGAACGGCAGCGCCACCTTGGCCAGGGCATCCTGCTCGAGGATCGAGTCGGCATCCATCGAGCAGGCGAGTGGGGAAGACGCGAAGTTGAGCCCGGCGTTGAGGCTGTCGGCCTTGCCCCCGTTCTCCTTGTCGATGACGAGCAGCGGCAGTCGGCTGCGCGGCGCGTATATTCCCTTGACCGGACGGTGCGGCAGGTACGGCGGCGTCGGGCAGCGGACCGGCCGCAGGTCGAAGACCTCGACCATCCGCCGCAGCGTGTCGTCCGTCGAGCCGTCGTTTATGACCACGATTTCGATCTTCGGGTAGTCAAGGGCCAGCAGCGACCGCACGCTGTCGGCGATCCCGGACGCCTCGTTGAACGCGGGGACGAGGATCGCGATCGAGGGAGCGAGCGGCGAGCGGAGCGCGCGCCGCATCGAGGCCGCGCTCGCTCGCGCCGCGTACCGCCTGAGCTCGACGGCCGCCACGATGAGCAGCCCGGAGTGGACGATGCTGAACGCGACGAAGAAGCCGAGGACGAACCACAGGTAGACGATCATGACTGCACGGCCGCCTCGGCGAGTTCCCGCACCTGCGGCTGGCTGGACCGGGCCGCCCGATGGAGCGCCGCCAGGCCCGGCGGGCCCAGCCGGGCCAGGGCCCGGGCCGCGGCGGCCTGCACCGGCCAGTCCGCCCCGGCGATCAGGCGTTCCAAGACGTGAATCTCGGCCCGGTCGCCGATGGAGCCGAGCGCGGTCACGGCGTCGGCCCGGGCGGACGGCGAGCGCTGTTCGTCGAGGGCGAGGCGGGCCAGCGCCCGGGTCGCCTGGGACTCGCCGATCATGCCGAGACCGCGGGCCGCGCTGGCGGCGATGGTGTCGCTGTCACCGAGGGCTTCCTGAAGCGCCGGCGCATGCTGTACCAGGCGCAGGCCGCCCACGATGGTGATGGCGATGGCGCGCAGTTCGGGTGGCGCACCCGGGTCCAGTAGCGGGGCCAGCGCTGCTGGCCGTCGCTGGCCGAGGGCGAGGACCACCGCGGCGGCCGCTCCCGGGGCGACGAGTACATCGCGCCCGGCAGCGGCGGCGACCAGGGGGACGCTCTCCTCGCCGCCGATATCGGCGAGGACGCGGGCGCAGGTCGCACGCACCAGAAGGTCACGATCGGCGAGGCCCGCAGTAAGAGCGGGCACCGCCGCCGGGCTGGCCATGGCCGCCAGCGTCTCGGCGGCCCGGCGGCGCACGGCCGGGCGGCGGTCGGCCAGCTCGGAAATGGCCTGGCGGGCGTAGCCGAGCTGGTCAAGGAGTTCCACCAGCCGCGTACGCTCACTGCCGCGCAGGTCCGCCAGCGCCTCGAGCGCGGCATGGAGCAGGGCGGCGCGCTCGTCCGGCCCGGTCACCGGCGGCACCCGCGGGCTGCCGACCAGGAATTCCGCGAGCAGCCGCTCGGCGGGCGGGCGGAGCCCAGCCTCCTAGCGCCGACGGCGGACGGCTCTCCCCCGGACCACGATGGTGAACGCGCTGAGCAGGACGACGGCCAGCGCAAGCCCGGCCACTGTGTCGGCGAGTACCGCCCTCAAGGCCTGGGACGCGCCAGCGCGCGCCGGACCCGGGCCGACAGTTCGTGCGGGCTGAACGGTTTCGGTATGTACTCCTCAACTCCGAGGCTCAGGCCGCCTAGCACGTCATCTTCGCTCGTCCGCTCGGTCAGCATCACGATTGGCATCGCCTTTGTTCGCGGATCCTCGCGCAGGGCCCGCACAACCTCGAACCCGTCGAACTTGGGCATCACCTTGTCCAAGACGAGCAGGTCCGGGAGCTCGCGCAGGGCGAACTCCACCGCCTCCTCGCCGTCGGCCGCCTCCACCACGTCGTAGCCCTCGGCGGTGAGCCAGGCCGCGACCAGCCGACGGATCGTGGCAGAATCCTCCGCGATCAGGATCTTCATGACTGTCCCCCCACCGCGAGCCGTGAACGATCCCGCGGCCGTCATCGTAACCTCGAGCCCGCCAGCTAAATACTGAAGGGCATTGTACGATCACTATACGTAACAAACCGTCTCGGGAGCATGGGTTGGCCCCAGCACCGGGGAGGTTCACCCGCAGGGTCACGGGCAGCCGGTTCCACCTTGGCTCCGCACGCCCGTAAGAGGGCCGCCCTGCTCAGGAAGTGCCCAGAGTCTCGAGCTGGCCGAGCACCTGGCCGTAGGCGAGCGAGATCAGCTTGAGCACGTTGCCGTGCGCGCCGAGCGGCGCGCAGCATTTGGCGCCTATCGCCGTCGCGGCTTCCTCGATGGCGGCCGGGTCGGCTTCCGGGCCGATCACGCACGGGGCGAGGGCGATCCGGGTCACGCCCATGCCGTTGAGCTGGGCCGCCGCCTCCTCGATGGTGGGCTTGGCGTCCAGCGAGGCGGCCATGACCGGGAGCGCGAGCCTGGCCGCGAGCAGGAAGGCGGTGACGCTGGCGGTGCCGACCGCCTCTTCCCCGCCGACCGTCGCCAGGATGATGCCGTCGGCCGAGGTCGTGATGCTGAACATGCGCACCCGGTCGGCCCGGGCCAGCCCGGCGTCCGCGAGCCTGTGGTGCAGCGCCTCGGCCAGCAGGGCGTTGGTGTTGAAGACCTGGCCGATCCGCGCGTTGGCGCCGCTGGCCGCGATGGCCTCGCGCAGCGCCCGGATGCTGGCCGGGTGCGGCGTCACCACCTGCGGCACCACCACGGCCGACGGCGCGCCCGCGGGGCGCCTGGCCGCCGCGTCGGCCAGCACGGCCCTGATTCCCGCGGGGTCGCCGCGCCCGCCGTGGTCGATCCGCGCCGTGCGGACGTCCAGGGCCGGGTTGTCCACCCGGAGCACGGTCGCGATGTCCGCGGTCGGCCCGGTCAGGCCGTCCTCGCCGGCGTCCGGCACCGCGAGCACCAGCGCCGGCGCGCCCTCGGGCAGGCTGTTGGGCATCGGACGGCGGTGGCGCCCGCCCGGCGCGACGAGCCTGGCCTGCGGCTGGCGGACCGGCTGACGGGTGGGTGAGCCCGGCTGGCGAGCCGGCGCGCCCGGCTGGCGGGCGAATGACCCCGATCCTGGCTGCCTGCGGGCCAGCGCGTCGGATTCTGGCTGACCGTATCCCGGAAAATCGGCTCCCTGCGGGCCTGGCTCGGTGGAGAATTGCGGCGGCATCGCTCTCCGTCCCGCCCCCTGCCGGGACGGCGCATCCGACGGTACGCCCGCTCCTGGCCGTCTCCCGGGCAGGCCGGTCGAGGAGTCGCGAACGTCTGTCACACAAGCGAAGCGTAGTCGTCCGTGATCAAGAACATGTGAAAACCCATAAAAAAAGGACATGCGGCCAATAGTGACGCGCATGTCCATTTGTGTCCGTCGTGCGTCTATCGGACGGTCCCGTGCCAGCGGATCCGCCCTGCTCGCCGAACTTGTTACTAGCGGGTAGCATAGGTCTCAGCACGGGCGGAACGGCGACACGGCCGTCTGGGACGGCCCGGTGAGACGGTGGAGCAGCGGATGAGCCACTACCAGAGCAACCTGCGGGATATCGAGTTCAACCTCTTCGAGGTGCTGCGACGCCAGGACCTGCTCGGCCAGCCTCCCTACCCCGAACTCGACGAGGAGACCGCCCGCGGCATCCTGACCGAGCTCGAGCGGCTGGCGACCGGCCCGCTGGCCGAATCCTTCGCCGACGCGGACCGGAACCCGCCGGTCTTCGACCCGGCCACGCACTCAGTGCGGATTCCCGAATCGCTGCGCAAGTCCTACCGCGCGTTCATGGACGCCGAGTGGTACCGGCTGTCGCTGCCCGAGGAACTGGGCGGGACCGGCGCGCCCAGGTCACTGAACTGGGCCATGGCCGAGCTGATCCTCGGGTCCAACCCCGCCGTCTGGATGTACGCCAGCGGGCACACCATGGCCCGGGTGCTGTGGGACCTCGGCACCGAGGAGCAGAAGCGGTTCGCCGAGCAGGCCGTGGAGCGCGAGTGGGGCGCCACCATGGTGCTGACCGAGCCCGACGCGGGCTCCGACGTGGGTGCGGGCCGGACCCGGGCGATCGAGCAGCCCGACGGGACCTGGCACATCGAGGGCGTCAAGCGGTTCATCACCAGCGCCGAGCACGACCTGGCCGAGAACATCTTCCACCTGGTGCTGGCCCGGCCCGAAGGGGCAGGCCCGGGCACCAAGGGGCTGTCGATGTTCCTGGTGCCCAAGTACCTGGTCAACGCGGACGGGACGCTGGGCGAGCGGAACGGCGTGTTCATCACCAACGTCGAGCACAAGATGGGCCTGAAGGCCTCCACTACCTGTGAGGTCACCTTCGGGCCAGTTCAAGCGGGGGGTCGCCCCGCGGTCGGCGCCCTGGTCGGCGGCGGGCACGACGGCATCAGGCAGATGTTCAAGGTCATCGAGGACGCCCGGATGATGGTCGGGACCAAGGCCATCGCCACCTTGTCCACCGGCTACCTGAACGCGCTGGACTTCGCC
>WNGL01010768.1_pt1 | contig 10520 bp, 7 predicted proteins | sample 5400591 | NCBI WGS metagenome assembly WNGL01 (sample SAMN13153377, study PRJNA577476) | soil metagenome | isolation source: 80 cm soil or saprolite under Garry oak tree replicate 1 | place: USA:California | collected 2016-06-15
ATGATTTGCACTCTCGTCGCGGCCTCTTGATGATGGTTGGTCAGCGTAGGCGCTTGCTTGCATATATCAGCAAAAAAAGTCCAAACCGCTACCGCGCTCTGATCGCAAAGCTTGGCTTGCGTCACTAATCAGCAACAAGGTTGTGGTAGGTGCGGTCGGCGCAATCCTGGCTAGCGCCGTCATGATGATTAAGGAATATCACCATCTTTGGCCCGACCGCTGCTCCATTTTATCCATCCTCTCGACCGGTACGTATGTTGGATGAAGAGAAATTGAAACAGGCGAACAGAACGAGAATACTAACCAGCACAAACGACAGATAGAAAACGTCCCCCACACTATCTGATCATCGACAGAAACACTCACGGAACCGCAACCAGGTAGGACGAACGAAAGAGAATAAATGTTAGTTGTTGCGCCCAGGCAGAGCACCCGCAGTTTGACTGTATGTACTGGGTCAGATGAAATTAATGAACGTAATGTTTAAGGGTGCTGTAGAGGGCCTGATCACTCACGCCCTAGTCGGAGGAAATATGATTCACCGTCAAGAAGCTGTCATCGGTGGCCGGATTATGAGTATCGAGACCGGTCGCGTGGCAGAACAAGCCAGTGGCGCCGTGTTAGTGCGCTATGGCGATACCGTCATCCTGGCAACCGTCGTTGGCAGCGATGAGCCTCGCGAAGGCATTGATTTTTTCCCATTAACTGTTGATGTTGAAGAGCGTATGTATGCCGCCGGAAAAATCCCCGGCGGATTTATTAAGCGTGAAGGTCGCGCTTCAGAACATGCCATCCTCGCCTGCCGTCTCGCCGATCGTCCACTTCGCCCTCTGTTCCCTAAAGGCTATCGCAACGATGTACAGATCGTGATTATGGTTATCTCTGTAGACCAGGAGAATGATTCCGATATTCTCGGCATCGTGGGCGCCTCCGCCGCGCTGAGCGTGTCGGATATTCCTTTCTCAGGCCCCGTCGGCGCTGTGCGCGTTGGCTATATCGATGACCAGCTTGTGATAAACCCGCTTGAGTCACAGATGAGCCAGAGCAGGCTGGACCTCGCTATCGCTGGCACCGCGGACGCTGTGATGATGGTTGAGGCCGGCGCGAAAGAACTCCCCGAGGATGTGATGTTAGATGCGGTGCGCTTCGGTCACGAAGCCTTGCAGGATATCATCAAAATGCAAGAGAAGTTGGCGCAGGCCGTCAACAAAGCCAAGCGCACCTTTGAACTTTCGCCGGTCAATGAGGCGCTAAAAGCCAGAGTCGCCGAGTTCGTGCGCCCGCGCTTTGAGGCGGCTGTCAATGACCCGAATAAATCCGTGCGTTCAGCAGCCCTGAGCACGGTACAGGACGAATTGGTCTCGGTGGTAGGCGCGGAATTCACAAATCACCTGAAGGATATCATCACGTTCTACGAAAAAGAACTGAAATCCTATGTGCGCAACAATATCCTCGACAATGGCATCCGCCCCGATGGCCGTGATCTCAGAACCATCCGCCCCATCAACTGCGAGGTTGGATTGCTCCCGCGCACGCACGGCTCTGCCATCTTCACGCGTGGACAGACACAGGTATTGAGCGTCATCACCCTTGGCTCCCCTGGCGATGAGCAGATACTGGATGGTCTCACTACGGGTGAGAAAAAGCGTTTTATGCACCATTATAACTTCCCGCCGTTCTCAACTGGAGAGAGTAAACCTCTACGTGGTCCTGGCCGTCGTGATATCGGGCATGGCGCCCTGGCGGAACGCGCTGTCGCCGCCGTTATTCCCTCTTCAGCCGAGTTCCCCTACACTATCCGCGCCGTATCCGATGTCCTCTCCTCGAACGGCTCAACCTCAATGGGTTCCGTCTGTGGCACAACCCTCGCTCTGATGGATGCCGGTGTGCCAATTCATGCTCCCGTCGCCGGCGTGGCTATGGGACTGATCACCGGAGACGGCGAGCGCAGCGGCAAATGGGCAGTCTTGAGTGACATCCAGGGCATCGAAGATGCGTTGGGTGATATGGACTTCAAAGTTGCCGGTACCGCCGACGGCGTGACCGCTCTCCAGATGGACATCAAAATCAAAGGTATCACCTATGAAATCATGGCCCAGGCCCTGGAGCAGGCTCGCGAAGGCCGTATGTATATCATGGAAAAGATGCTCGACTCCATTGATGCGCCTCGCGAGACGTTGTCAGATTTTGCGCCGCGTATCCAGACCATCAAGATCAATCCTGAAAAGATTGGCGCGGTCATCGGCCCAGGCGGCAAGATGATCCGCAAGATTCAAGAAGAGAGCGGCGCCAAGATCGATATCGAGGACGACGGCTCCGTGAACATCTCGGCCTCATCTGGCGAGGCTATGCAGCACGCTATGGATGCCGTGCGCGCCCTCACGGAAGAGGTCGAGGTTGGCCGCATCTACACCGGTACGGTTCGCCGCCTCGTCGATTTTGGCTGCTTCGTCGAAATCCTGCCCGGCAAAGAGGGCCTGGTTCGCACCTCGCAGTTGGCTGACTACCAGGTCATGCGCCCCGAAGATGTCGTCTCGGTTGGCGACGAAATCACCGTGATGGTCATCGAAGTCGATCCACAGGGACGTGTCAACCTCTCGCGGCGCGCGGCGCTCAGCGGCGAAATGCCAAGTCAAGCCGAATTAGATAGCGAGCGCGGTCGCGGAGGCCCAGGTCGTGGAGGCCCAGGTCGCCCAGGCGGCTATGGCGGCGGTCGTGAAGGCTCAGCGCCTGGCCGTTCCCCCGGTGGTGGCTACGGCGGAGACAGGGGCGGCTACGGCGGTGGACGTGACCGCGGCGGTTATGGTGACCGTGGCGGCTACAACGACCGCGGCGGAAACTACGGGCCGCGCCGTCCAATGGGCCCCAACCCCGGCCCCAATACTGGCGCCACTAATCGCCCTCCCAATCCCCCACGGCGCGAAGGTGGCTTCGGACAGCGTCCTCCAGATCGCCGCAGTTGGTAAACAAAAACGTATTGAATATGCTGATTGGGGCTTTGGCCCGAACAGCATATTCAATACATTCATGGCATTAACTCCCACTTTTTTGAAAACCAACAGGAGGAAAAGAGATATGTCTTCAGAGGAGACGCTGAAAGAAATAGCCGCGGAGGTCTCTACCTGTTCAAAATGCAATCTCTGCAAAGGCCGCACAAAAGCCGTCCCCGGCGAAGGAAGCCCACAAGCCAAACTACTCTTTATCGGTGAAGGTCCCGGTTTCTACGAAGATAAACAGGGTCGTCCATTTGTCGGCCCCTCTGGACAGTTACTGGAAGAGTTGCTCAAAAACATTGGCCTGCAACGCTCAGACGTTTTCATCACCAATGTGGTCAAATGTCGCCCCCCCGAGAATCGCGACCCATTGCCCGGCGAGATCAGTGCCTGCAACGACTATCTTGACCGCCAGATCGCCGCCCTCAAACCGCTGGTCATCGTCACCCTCGGACGCGTTTCAATGTCCAAATTCTTCGGCGGCGAGAAAATCAGCGCCATTCACGGTCGCCCGCGTAAAATTGACGGCTATATGTGCATGCCAATGTTCCATCCAGCCGCCGCCCTGCGCACCGAAAGCTACAAAATATCCCTGCGCGAAGACTTCAAAAAAATACCCCTCGTCCTCGCCGAGGCCGAACGTCTGGCAGCAGAATCCTCAACCAGGGATACAGCATCTGCCGCCAAAACCAAACAAGAACAGCCCCCCGAACAAATGTCAATGTTCTAACCCTATGACTCTCCATCCTTGCGGGGGAAAACCGTAGGGGCGGGGGCGGAGAGGACGCGGGGTGGGGACCCTTGGGTCGCCCTCGTCCCTGTTTCCCCCAAAAGGATGGAGAACCTGTTCGTTTGCCCTCCGCTTGAGAGTTCTAAGCGAGGGCTGCGTCTCTTCATCATCTGCAGCGCCAGCAGCATCGAGTGATTCTTGTAGTTCGTGGAAGTCACACGATGTCTGTGATGGGCGTGCCTGGCGAGAGCCGGGCGGTTGTGGCAGTTTGTCGTTCTTCAAGCTTTCATCTCCTGTGACATCGCTGGGTGGGTTTCGTTTGCGAGTTGATTGCCTTCTTGCGAGATGCTGGCCCCTGTGCCTGTCAGTGGGCTTTTCATGAGGTGCAGGCCATGTGTGGTCTTCTCCCAATAATGCGGCTTAGTGATTAACTGATAGAGTGCGATAAATGCTGCTATGCTTGACACCGCCCAGTAGATTGGCATGAGGAGAGTCCACTTGATGAGCTTGAACTGTCCTCGCTTCAAACAGCCCATCAGGTGGATGTATAAGTAGAGAAAGTTCCCAAAGATGAGACAGAGTGAACCCATGTAGAGAATGGACACTGGAAACAGCGTGTGATACACACCTACCAGCAGAGGGCGAAAAAACAGGTAGATCAGCAGCAACGCCCACATGAAGGGATTGATGAGCAACACCGCTGCTTTGCCGCCGATCAACAGTTGTAGCGAGAAAAAGTCACGCATCCGCGATGGGTGTAGGTAGCGCAGCGGGTGACGCATATGCACCAGGTAGGTCTGCATGTAGCCCTTTATCCAGCGTGACCGCTGTCGCAGCCAGTTCTTCCACTGCGAGTTCGCTTCTTCATACGTCGTCGAATCCAGTATGGCTGTTTTCAGGCCGTAGTGAGCTAACCTGAGTCCAAGGTCACAATCCTCGGTGACGTTGAAGGCATCCCACGCGCCCAGCATGCCCAGTGTCTCAGTGCGAAAATGGTTGGATGTGCCTCCCAGTGGCAGGGCCAGTCCCGCCTTTTGCAGCCCCGGCAGGGTCAGGTCAAACCATGCTGAATACTCCGCTGTGAACAGGCGTGTCAGCAGGTTTTGTTCCGTATTGTAGAAGTTCAATTTAGCCTGTACGCATGCCAGGTTGGTATCATTATTAGCAAACGTCAAGACAGCTTTTTTGAGTTGCAAAGGATCGGGGATGTCCTCTGCATCGTAGATGACCACATAGTCACCTGTAGCCCACAGCAGGCCGTAATTGCACGCGCGCGGCTTCGTCCGTGGTTCGCCGGGGGGAACGGTCACGATCTTAAAGTGACCTGGCAGGCTCATGCTGCGGATAGCATCGCGTGTCTCATTGTCGTTTTCCTCGGTCAGGAAGAGCACTTGCAACCTGTCGGTTGGATAGTCCAGCGCTCCCATCGCCGCCACGAATTGGGGTACTACCGCGGCCTCATGATAAAGCGGGCAGAGGACGGTGTAGCGTGGCCAATTGGTCTCATCGAGAGCCTTCACAACTGCATCGTCGATCTCCTCTTCACCCGAACGCGCCAGTGAGAATGCGGATAAACAGAGGGTCAAGAAAAGATCACCAATGTAGAACGTTGTCACACTGGCAAGCATGCCGACCACGACATTCAGTTTGAAGAATATCAGTCCCAATATCAAAGCTAGCAAGAGTGCGCTCAGAGTAGCGGTCTGCCCGAACGTGAATGTCCGCAGTGCGGAGAATTCATAGCGAAAGGGAGCGAAAGTTCTCACTTCCCGGTTATCGATCATTACCGTCTTCATGGCATCATCAACATACTCGTTGGTTTCCTCACGATAGCTAATGGTGTCGTTGTACTTGTCATCAGCAGCGAGCCACGCACTATAGCTTGCTACCTGCGCGCAAGCTTCGGCAGTGAGGGGCCTGGAAGTGTTTTTTTTGTGGCTCTCCGTCCTTGCGGGTGAAGGTCCCGTAGGGGCGGGGGCGGTGTAGAGTGGGGTGGGGACCCTTGGGTCGCCCTCCGTCACCCGCAAGGATAGAGACTCTTTTTTGTTTTCAAGCGAGGACGTCTGCGAGTGGCAGGATGGCAGAAGCTCTCTTGTCCGGCGACGGGCAGCTTTTTTTAGAAAAGCGCCTGCGGTCTGCATCATTTTAAGTCGTAGAGCAGCCTTCATTAACTCGATGCCAACTTTGAAAGGAACCACCTTGCTTACACCGCCGCGACGCTCCTGAAATGTAATAGGCACATTGGCAAGTTTGTAGCCGTTGGCTATGGCGTGAGTGATGAGGTAGAGGTCGAGGCTCCATGGGCCAGGACGTGCCACCACACCGTCATAGATTTTGCGCCGGAACATCTTTAACCCTGATTGCATATCGGTATCGATGCCAAAGAGTATGGCTACGACCGAGGTGAAGATCTGGCTCAAGCCGCCACGCGTACGATCAGCGTCACTATAGCTGGCGCGCCGATCAGCCACAATCATGTCTGCGTAGGCTAGTTGCCGCTCCATGGCAGGTAAGGCTTCTGGTGGGTATTGTAGGTCGCCATCGATCATCACCAGGACACCAAATTGCGCGGCGGCGAATCCCTCCATCAGCGAGAAAGATTTGCCGGGCTGGCCCTGCTTGATCAGAACGCGTACAGGCAAGCCCCAACCCCTGGCAATGGCTTCGGCAATTAAAACGGTATTATCCGTAGAATGATCATCAACCACAATCACTTCATAGAGGATAGCTGCTTCTGTCAGCGTGCGACCCAGTCGAACCAGGATTTGAGCAATATTGGCTGCTTCATTTAAGGTTGGAATGATCACACTAATCGGCTGTGGCACTCGCGGGGCTACGCGCTCTGCATCGCTCGCATCTTGATCCTGCTGAGCGGCTAAGGGAGCTGTGGGCTGGGCTATAGCCCAGCTCTGAGAAGGTTTTAGGGTCTGCATTTTTGTTCCTTTGCTTCCTGCAACATTCACTAAAGTACTTCGGATAAACAGATCGCCGAATTGACCCCATGGCTGTATTGCAGTACAATGGAATATGCCATAGGGACCGAGTAACATCGGCCAGGTGGTTGTCAGCGCGGGCGTGTATCATGCTTTGGTCGGCTTATACACGTCCTGCCAGTGGTGCTAACTATTTTCTTCTCACTTTTCTTTTGCGAGGATGGAGTCCCCCTCAAAACCTGGTTATGTTCATGCCATCTTTTTGCTATCATAATTACGTTGGGGATAACGTTTTTGGGGGATAGGTTTGTTGTAATCTGGAGTAAATAAAGAAACTATCATGAACACAAAACTGCCAAAACCAAAAACACTCTGGAAAAACCGCGACTATATGCTCCTATGGAGCGGCCAGGTCGTCTCCTCGATAGGCGCCCAGGTCACCCAACTCGCCTTCCCCCTCCTCATCTTATCCCTCACCGGTTCACCCGCCCAGGCCGGCTTCGCCGGAGCCTTGCGCGCCCTCCCCTACCTCCTCTTCAGCCTCCCTGCTGGCGCGCTCATCGACCGCTGGGACCGCAAACGCGTCATGATCTTCTGCGACATAGGCCGCGCGCTCAGCATGGCCAGCATACCCGTAGCCTTCGCCTTAGGCCAGTTGACCGTCCTGCAACTCTTCATCGTCTCCGCCATAGAAGGCACCCTCTTCGTCTTCTTCAATATCGCCGAAGCCGCCTGCCTTCCACGCGTCGTCGCCAAAGAGCAGTTGCCCGCCGCCACCGCGCAAAACATGGCCACCGACGGCATCAACTCCCTCGTCGGTCCGCCCCTGGGCGGCGCGCTCTTTGCCCTGGGCAACGTCCTCCCCTTCCTCGCCGACGCCATCTCATACGCCGCCTCGGTCATCTCCCTCTTCTTCATCAAAACCAATTTCCAGGAGAAACGCGTCACCGCCCCGCGCAAACTATGGGTCGAAATCGGCGAAGGGCTGAGCTGGCTCTGGCATCACCCCCTCATTCGCTTCATGGCCCTGCTCACCGGCGGCTACAACCTCATCAACGCTGGCGACACCCTCGTCATCATCGTGCTCGCTCAGGGCATGCGCGCCTCCTCCTTCATCATCGGTCTCATCTTCGCCATCGGCGGTATCGGCGCCATCCTTGGCGCGCTCATCGCCACCGCCATCCAGAAGCGCTTCAGTTTCGGCCAGTCCATCATCGGCACTTCCTGGATCTTTGCCCTCGTCATGCCGTTCTATATCATCGCCCCCAACCCCTTCGTCCTGGGCATCCTCACCGCGGCCACCTTCATCTCAGGCCCGGTCTACAACGTCGTCCAGTTCAGCTACCGCAGCGCCCTGATCCCCGACGAACTACAGGGACGCGTCAACAGCGTCTTTCGCCTCATCGCTTTCGGCGGCCAGCCCCTTGGCCTTGCCCTCACCGGCCTCCTTATCCAATACCTCGGCGTCGTCCAAACCATCCTCATCGACACCATAATCATGAACCTCCTCGCCCTCGCAGCCACCGCCAATAAACACGTCAGAAACGCAAAGCCCCTATCAAACCCGTAAAAGCAATCTCACCACTCTATTCACACATTCGGCACCCAATCCTCGGCAAAAGGAATATGATGCCGATCATTCGCCTTATCCACTCCCGCCTCCGTCTCAGCAATAGGCGAAGGCGCCGTACTTGGCCGCAACTGCAACAACGCCTCAAGCTCCGCCTGCTTATACAGACTCTGCCGCTTAATACCCTGCCTATAACTCCTCAGCACCCCTCGACTCACATACGTATACAGCGTCGAAACTTTCACGCCAAGCAGGTGACAGGCCTCATTCCCGGTCAGATAATTCTCACCGTTCAGTTCAATCATCGTTGGCCCCCCTTTCCTTCCCCCAATTTAATAACCTGCATAATCATCTCCCTCTCTACAATAATAGAAGGCTAAGTACGCCTTGTCAATCATCAAAGCCATTAAATCAATCTAAATCAACTAAAACAAAGTCCAATCAACTGAAATCAATATTTATTGACTTTCATCCAAATTCATGCTACAACTTATAAAGAAACTGTTTTATGCTATGCACGCGAAAAGCAAAGGAGCGAAATTACCATGTCAACGACGATACCAGGCTCAAACGACAACCCGCAAAAAGATACATATGATACAAGTGATACAAGTGATACAACCGCAACAAACAAACCCTCGAAAGGCGGCTTAGAAGGCATAGTAGCAGCCACAACCGCCCTCAGCAAAGTAGAAGGCGCCGCCGGACGCCTCATCTACCGTGGCTACAATATCCACGACCTCGCCACAACCACCTCATTTGAAGAAGTAGCGCACCTGCTCTGGTTCGGCCACCTCCCCAACAAAACCGAACTCGCTGACCTCAAGTCAAAGCTGGCCGCCGAACGCGTCATACCCACCAGCGTGCTCAAAGTCATCAGTGACCTGCCCGCGACAGCCGAACCCATGGACGTCTTGCGCACAGCCGCCTCCGCCTGGGGAGCCTTCGCCATCAAAGGAAAACCTACCATAGAACAGGCCATCGCCATAACCGCCCGCTTCCCCGTCTTCCTGGCGGCATTTCACCGTCTTCGCAACGACCTGGAGCCGCTGGACCCCCAGCCGCAATCAGGCCACGCTGCCAACTACCTCTACCTTTTGAACGGCAAGCAGCCGGATCAACAGCACATCAAAGCCTTGGACGCCTACCTCGTATTGCTGGCAGACCATGGCATGAACGCGTCTACCTTCACCGCCAGGGTCGTAGCCAGCACCGAATCAGATATCGTCTCAGCCGTCGTTGCCGCCCTCGGCGCCCTCAAAGGCCCCCTCCATGGCGGCGCGCCATCCAAAGTGCTGGATATGTTACAGGCTATCGGCTCAACCACCGATGCCGAGCGTTGGCTGCGCAGCGCCATGGCAGTCGGACAGCGCTTGATGGGCTTCGGTCATCGCGTCTACAAAACAGAAGACCCGCGCGCCGAAGAACTGCGCGAACTCGCCCGCCTGGCCGACCCCCAGGAGTTCATCCTCGCCCGTCGCGTCGAAGAATTAGCGCTTGCCCTCTTAGAAGAGCAGAAACCGGGTCGCCGCCTCTACACCAACGTCGAATTTTATTCCGCCGTCCTGCTCTCCTCCGTTGGACTGCCGGGCGACCTCTTCACGCCCACCTTCGCCATCAGCCGCATCGCCGGTTGGACCGCCCACACCCTGGAACAGATCGGCAACAATCGTCTCATTCGCCCCGAAGCCGACTATACCGGTCCAACCGGGGAACATTTCGTCCCCCTGGACGCGCGCTAAAAAATACAACAAATTGAAAATCATTACGGAAACATCAAAAACGCAACCTTACTAACGTTCTCGCGTAATAGATGCAAGACCAGGTGAGTTGTCACCTGGCGGAAATGCTCTTTGTGGTCTGCGAGGGAAAGATAATGGATTTCATAAAAATGGTGTCTGAGAACTTCTGGATGGCGATCATACTGATGCTGTTTATTATTACCATCGTGAGTATCGTCCTCGGCATTTTGCTGGAGGCATATAAAGTCAGCCTCAATCATCGCCAGAAGACGCTGGAACTGCGCAATGAAGAACTGCGTTTGCAGTTGAAGCTGGACGAGCAGAAAAAAGAGCATCTGGCTGGCTCGTGGGAGCAAGATCCACCCATGCCCAAAGAGGAGCCATCCTGGCCTGAACAAACGCAATCCAGTTATAGGATGGGATATGAACAACGAGGGTAATCAGAAGAGGGTGAGAAGCTCATCGATACAATACATACCCCGCCAGCCCGGCCAACCCCAAAATTATCAGCATGTTCACCTTACGGCTCAAAGCCAGCCCAAACGCCCCTGC
>WNGL01042566.1_pt1 | contig 10519 bp, 8 predicted proteins | sample 5400591 | NCBI WGS metagenome assembly WNGL01 (sample SAMN13153377, study PRJNA577476) | soil metagenome | isolation source: 80 cm soil or saprolite under Garry oak tree replicate 1 | place: USA:California | collected 2016-06-15
GGAACCGCATGTCCGAGTAGGTGAGCGTGCGTGGCAGCGGGTAGAAGATGTTGCCGTCGAAGAGGTGGCGTGAGTCGGTCGCGAACTGGTGCACCACCCGGGCGATGCTCCATGCGGAATACAGCGGATCGCCAAGATCGGGAACCGAGCGAAGGTGCCAGAGATGCGGGGCGATCCAGATGAGCGACCCCGCCAGCGTCAGGGCCGCGCAAATCCAGACGTCGCGCGAGGTCTGCGCCGGGCGCGCCAGGCGTTGACGCTCCGCGTCGATGCGCGTCGAATCGGCGGGCGGATTGAGCGGCAGCGGTGGTAGGCGACGGCCGATCGCGAGGCGTACGGCGGCGCACGCGGCCGCGACCAGGACCAGATTCAGCGCGCCGTGGAGCGAGACCCGAATGCCGTCGACCTCGATCCGCGTCCGGCCGCCCAGCGCGACGACGATTGCCGCAGCGGCCGAAATGATGAAGGCTGCGTCGAGAAGCGTGACCAGGAAAGCGCGGACCGCCGGGCGCGACGATGTCATGCGTGAATGCCCGCTCAAGGTATCATGGTAGCCATGCCGTACAAGTTGCTGCTGGCGGATGACAGCGTCACGATTCAGCGCGTGATCGAGCTGACTTTCGCCGACGAGGACGTGCAGGTCATCGCCGTCGGAAACGGACAGGACGCGATCGACCGCGTGCAACGCGATCATCCCGACATCGTGCTCGCCGACGTCGGCATGCCCCAGCGGAACGGCTATGAAGTCGCGGCGTTCATCAAGGGACAGCCCGCGCTCGCGCACATTCCCGTCGTCCTGCTCACAGGCGCTTTCGAGCCGGTGGATGAGGAGCGCGCGCGCGCCGCGGGCTGCGACGGCGTTCTGGTCAAGCCGTTCGAACCGCAGATGGTGATCAGCCGCGTCAAGGACTTGCTCGCGGGCCGCAAGCCGTTGGGCATGTGGGGGAGTGCCCCGATTGCCCAGGGACCCGTTCGTCCCGCGGCGCAGGCGACCCAGGAGCCGCGCGGCGCCGCCTCTCCGTCCGGCGATTCGCTCGACGCATATTTCGATGAGCTCGATGCCGCGTTCGCGTCGGCGGGACCTCCTGCGCCGGCGGACGCCGCGGCGCCGCCGCAGGCCGCCCCGCGGCGCGAACCGACACCGATTTCCAGGCGGCCTGAGCCCGCCGCAACGCCGCAAGCCGCGCCGCGACAGTCCAGCGGCGATGCGCTCGCGGACTGGGATCCCGATCTGAGAGGCGATCCCGGACGTCCCGCGGTGATTGAATCGCCGCTCGCCGTTGCACCGAAGCCTATCGCGCCATCACCGGCCGCGCCCCTCCCGCGCCCGCGCCCCCGCCCTCTCTGGTCGATGCGTTCACCGCGCTGCTGGCCGCTGAACAGCGGATCGAACTTACGCCCTCCGCTGCGGCCGTTCCGCCGCCTGGCGCTGCCCCCGCGCCACCCGCCGCGCCGACGGAGGAGTTCATCGAAGAGGTCTGCAGCCGCGTGCTCTCTCGCCTGACCGACCAGACGCGTCCGACGATCCTCGACGTCGCCGAGCGCCTCGTGCGCGAGGAGATCGAACGGATCAAGCAATCGGGTAATTGAGTAATCGGGTAATCTGGTAATCGGGTAATTTGGTAATCGGGCTTCGCACGCGCTACCGCGTGCTCTCGAAAGCGCCACATTACCAATTACCAAATTACCAAATTACCAAATTACCCGATTACCCGATTCCCCGATTCCCCGATTCAGATAAGATTCACCAGTTATGGACCGGGGCCTGGACTTGAACCATCCCATTCGTGTGCCCGAGAAACCGGCGCTCGAGGGACTCGAGACGAAATGGATGGCGCGCTGGGAAGAAACCGGCGTGTACCGCTTCGATCGCTCGCGGCCACGTGCCGACGTGTACTCGATCGACACCCCACCACCGACGGTGAGCGGGTCCCTGCACGTCGGCCATGTATTCTCGTTCACGCACACGGACCTCATCGCGCGTTTTCAGCGGATGCGCGGCAAGGCTGTCTTCTATCCGATGGGATGGGACGACAACGGCCTCCCGACCGAACGGCGCGTGCAGAACTATTTCGGCGTGCGGTGCGATCCGTCACTGCCCTATGATCCGGGCTTCCAGCCACCGGAAAAGCCTGGCAAGCAGCCGATCTCCGTATCCCGGCCGAACTTCATCGAGTTGTGCACGCGGCTGACCGCCGAGGACGAAAAGGCGTTCGAGGCGCTGTGGAAGCACCTCGGTCTGTCGGTGGACTGGGGCATGACTTACGCGACCATCGGACGCCGCGCGCAATGGGTCTCGCAGGTCGCCTTCCTGCGACTCTTTCAGAAGGGACACGCCTATCAGCTGGAAGCGCCGACGCTCTGGGACGTCGACTTCAAGACCGCGGTCGCACAGGCGGAGCTCGAAGATCGGGAGCAACCGGGCGCGTATCACCGGATCCGCTTCGCACGGCAAGGTGACGGGTTCGTCGAGATCGAGACGACGCGTCCGGAGTTGATCCCCGCCTGCGTCGCTCTGGTCGCGCACCCCGACGACGAACGATACAAGCCGCTCTTCGGCACTGAAGCCATTACCCCGCTGTTCCGTGCGCGCATCCCGATCGAGCCGCACGAGCTCGCGGATCCGGAGAAGGGTTCCGGCATCGCGATGATCTGCACGTTCGGCGACGTCACCGACGTGATCTGGTGGCGCGCGCTCTCGCTGCCCGTCCGCGCGATCATCCAGCCGAACGGTGCGCTGCGTCCGGTGACGTGGGGCAGCGGTGGATGGGCTTCCGCTGACGCCGGACGCGCCCAGCAGGCATACGATCAGCTGGCCGGCCTGTCCGCCGCGAAAGCGCGGACGAGGATCGTCGAGCTGCTGAAGGAGAGCGGCGATCTCGTGGGAGAGCCGCGTCCGATCACGCACGCGGTCAAGTTCTTCGAGAAGGGCGATCGTCCGCTCGAGATCGTGTCCAGTCGTCAGTGGTTCGTCCAGACGATGCCGTTCCGCGACGCGTTGCTCCAGCGCGCCCGGGAGCTGCGATGGCATCCGCCGTACATGCAGGCGCGGCTCGAGAACTGGATCAACGGCCTGAATGGCGACTGGTGCATCAGCCGCCAGCGCTTCTTCGGCGTCCCCTTTCCGATCTGGTATCCCGTGCTCGCCGACGGGAGCCGGGACTACGCCCATCCGATCGCGCCGGCGGAGGGGCGTCTCCCGATCGATCCGTCGACGGACATGCCCGACGGCTACCGCGCCGATCAGCGCGATCGTCCGGGCGGCTTCAGCGGCGATCCCGACGTCATGGACACCTGGGCAACCTCGTCGCTCACGCCACAGATTGCGGGCGGATGGCTCGACGATCCCGATCTGTTCGCGCGCGTGTTTCCGATGGACGTGCGCCCGCAGGCGCACGACATCATCCGCACGTGGCTGTTCTCGACCGTGCTGCGCTCGCACCTCGAGTTTGGAACGCTGCCATGGTCGAATGCCGCGATCTCCGGATGGATCCTCGATCCCGACCGGAAGAAGATGTCCAAGTCGAAGGGCAACGTGGTGACGCCGATGGCGCTGCTCGAAGAGCACGGCTCCGACGGCGTGCGCTACTGGGCGGCGAGCGGACGGCCGGGGGCCGACACTGCCTTCGACACGGGGCAGATGCGCGTCGGCCGCCGTCTAGCGATCAAGCTGCTGAACGCCTCGAAGTTCGTGCTCGCCGGCGCCGCGCCGGGTGCGGACGTCACCGAAGCCGTCGATCGCGGCCTGCTCACGATGATCGGACGTCTGGTCAGCGACGCGACGCGGGATCTCGACAACTACAACTACACGAGCGTGTTGCAGAAGACCGAAACGTTCTTCTGGTTCTTCTGCGACAACTACCTCGAGCTCGTGAAGTCGCGCCGGTACGGCGATCTCGGCGCCGCGGCGGCAGGATCGGCCAACGCCGCGCTCCTGCACGCGTTGTCCGCGCTGCTACGCCTATTCGCTCCGTACCTTCCGTTTGTCGCTGAAGAAGTGTGGTCGTGGTGGCGGCCCGGCTCCATCCACGCCACGCAGTGGCCCGAACCCGACGAATTGTTTCAGGCCGCGGGAGGCGAAGATGGCGCCGCGGCGCGGACCCTGGAGCTCGCGGCGGCGGTGTTGGGAGAGATTCGAAAGAAGAAGAGCGAGGAGCAGCGCCCGCTCAAGACGGCTGTGGCGCGCGCGATCGTCCGTCTGCCTGACGTCGATCGTCGGCTCCTGTCCGCCGCGGAGGCTGACCTGCGTGCGTCCGGCCTCATCCAGAATTTCGTGCTCGAATCCGCGGACGCGCTGCAGGTGATCGTCGAGCTGGCGGCCCCAGACCCGGCGCCGCAGGAGCGAGGCGCATGACGAGCGGGCGTCTGGGCGAGCGAGCGCAGCGAGCGAGCCACGGGAGCGGAGCGGGCAGCGAAGCAGGCGCCCGCGAGCGAGCGTGTAGGGGGGACCGGCGGGGCGAAGCCCCCCGGGTTGAAAGATGAGAACCGTGCCGTTCCAGCCGCTCGACCCCGCGCTGTACCGCGAGATCGTGAGACGGGCGCTGGCCGAAGACCTCGGGTGGGGCGACGTGACGACCGAAGCGACCGTCCCCGGCGACGTGCGCGCGCGAGGCGTGATTCTCTGCAAGTCCGATTGTGTGATTGCGGGTCTCGACGTCGCGGCCGAGGCCTTTCTGCAGCGCGATCCCGGGTGCGTGTTCGATCGCAAGCGCAAGGACAGCGATCGCTGTGCCCCCGGCGACCTCGTCGCGGAACTGCACGGGCAGGCTGCCTCGATGTTGACGGCCGAGCGGACGGCCCTCAATTTTCTCCAGCGGCTCTCGGGCATCGCGACGATGACGCGGACGTTCGTCGAAGCCAGCGGTGGAAGGATCACGGTGCTCGACACCCGCAAGACGACGCCGACGCTCCGTGCGCTCGAAAAGTACGCGGTTCGCGCCGGCAGCGGCACCAACCATCGCGCAGGACTCGACGATGGGATCCTCATCAAGGACAATCACGTGAGGCTCGCGGGCGGCGTGCGCGAAGCCGTTCGGCTGATGAAAGCGGCGCAGGCGGAAATGCCGATCGAGGTCGAAGCGCAAAGCCTCGAACAGGTGGACGAAGCGATCGCCGCCGGCGCGGACATCATCCTCGTGGACAATCTGCCCATCGAGGCGATCCGCGAGGCGGTCAGGCGCGCGGCGGGCCGCGCGAAGATCGAGATCTCCGGCGGCGTCACGCTCGATCGGCTGCCCGAGATCGCCCGAACCGGCGCCGACTACGTCTCGGTCGGCGCGCTGACGCACTCGGCTCCGGCCGCGGATCTCAGCTTCGAGCTGGAACCCGAGGCGTAGCCGCGGACGCCGCCGACGACAGGCCACGGATGACGCGGGCGATGACAGGCCACGGACGACACGGACGATGACGGGCCACGGACGACACGGACAACACGGATCAAAAACCAACACTTGTCGGCGTGGTCCGCGTGGTCCGTGGCTGTGGACGAATGCCTGTCCGCGTGGTCCGCGTGGTCCGTGGCTGTGGAAGAAATACCTGTCCGCGTGGTCCGCGTGGTCCCGTGGCTGTGGAACACTCTGAGGTTAGTGCTGTCTGTGGCTGAGTCTCTCCGTGCGCTCAGTGGCTGAACAGCTGCCAGAGGACTTCGTCGCCGCGCTCGCGGCGAGCGCCGCCGATCGCGGCGTGTTCGGCGCGCGGCTGCACTACTTCACCGAAACCGCATCGACGAACGATCTTGCCGCCGCCGCTGCGGAGCGCGGCGACGCCGAAGGGACGACGTTCGTCGCGGGCGCGCAGACGTCGGGCCGCGGCCGCCTCGGCCGGACGTGGTTTTCTCCTCCCGGCGCCGGGCTGTATCTGTCGACGATCGTCAGGCGGGCGGCGCTCGCGCCGTGGATCACCCTTGCCGGCGGTGTCGCGGTTGCCGAAGGGATCCGTGCGGCGACGGCGCTTCCCGTGCAGATCAAGTGGCCGGGCATCAATCTGCGCACGGCGGCGTATCCGCCGGAGCTCGCGGACCGCGCGGGCGCAATCGAGGCCGAACTCGGCCGTCGTGTCGATGCGGGCGCGGTGCTCGCGCAGGTCCTCGCGGGCCTGAACCGCGCGCTCGGCGAGCTGGCGGGCGCGGGTGCGCCCGCCCTGTTTGCGCGCTGGCTCGCGCTGTCGCCATCGGCGCACGGCGCGGCGATCGAATGGGACGCCGGACCCGCGACCCGGCGGGGAACGACGGCGGGCCTGGCCGAGGACGGCGCGCTGCTGGCGCGGACCCCGACAGGGCTCGAACGCATCATCGCGGGTGAGGTACGCTGGGTGTAATGCTGCTAGCCATCGACGTCGGCAACACGAACGTCACGATCGGCGTGTTTGATGGGGAGCGGCTGGCCCATAGCTGGCGCTTGGCGGCGCTCCGCGAGCGCACCGCCGACGAGCTGGGAATCTTTCTCGTCAAGCTGTTCGAGCAGGCCCACCTCGAAGTTACCGCCGTCCACGGCATTGCCGTCGCATCGGTCGTGCCGCCGCTGACGCGGCCGATGGAGGAGATGTGCGAGCGCTATTTTTCCCAGGCCGCGCTCGTCGTCGACGCTACCAACGCGGGCATGCCCGTGCGCTATACGCCGGCGGGCGACGTCGGCGCGGATCGCATCGTCAACGCGGTCGCGGCGTGGGACCGGTACGGGCGCTCGCGGTCCGTGCCGCTGATCGTCGTCGACTTCGGGACCGGGACGACCTTCGACGTCATCTCGGCGAAGGGTGAATACCTCGGAGGCGTCATCTGTCCGGGCATCAACATTTCCGCGGAGGCGCTGTTCCAGCGCGCCGCACGGCTGCCGCGCGTCGAGGTGCGCAAGCCGGCGACGGTGATCGGGCAGAACACCGTCAATGCCATGCAGTCCGGCCTGTTCTTCGGGTATGTCGAGATGGTGGACGGACTGGTTCGCCGGATGCGCGCCGAACTCGCCGGCGGCGCCGATGCCGTGATTATCGCGACCGGCGGACTCGCCGACGTGATCTCGGGAGAAAGCACGGCGATCCAGCACGTCGATCCGAACCTGACCCTCGATGGACTCCGACTCGTCTGGGAGCGTCACCAACATTGATGATTGGCGATTGCAGATTGCCGATTCACGGATTGCCGATTGAAGATTGGCGATTGGGGTTGGTCGCTCGATTCGCGCCGCACCTGAATCGAGAGTTTCAATCGACAATCGGCAATCCGTGAATCGGCAATCTGCAATCGCCAATCGCCAATGATCGATCCTTCCGAATACTGCAGGGAAATCGAAAACTACCTGTGCCGCAAGAATGAAGGACACCTGATCCGGATCGTCGGCCCGGTGTTCGAGCAGGTGTCGAAGTGGGCGGCCCAGGGAGTGCCTCTCGCGATTGCGTTCCGCGGGATCGATCAGTACTGCGAACGGTATTACGCGAAGGGGCCGCGGCGGCGTCCGGTCCGCGTCGAGTTCTGTGAGGCGGACGTCCTCGAGTTGTTCGACGCCTGGCGGCGGGCTGTGGGTGTAACACGGCTCGACAATGCCGAGAACCGCGAAACGGACCGCGGGGATACGAAGCGGGACAGCCTTCGCGCGCATCTGGACCGCGCGATAGCGAAACTGACGGCGCTGCGTGGCGGACGCTGGTCGCGCACCTTCGACGATCGCGTCGATGCCGCGGTACGAGAGCTCGATGCCGCGCGCGCGCCGGCGAAACAGGCCCGTGGGGAGGCGCGTCACGCCCTGATCTCGCGGCTGGCCGTTCTGGATCGCGAACTGCTGGACGCGGCGCGCGCCGAGCTTGGGAATGCCCGCCATTCCGAATTGCGTGCGGAGGCGGAGGCAGAGATCGCTCCATTCGCGCGGCGCATGACGGAAGACGCGCGCCTCACGGCGATCGACGCGGCAATCGACCGCCTCGTCCGCGACGGCGTCGGTCTCCCCCTCATCTCCCCCGAGCCCTGAGCCATAAGCATAAGCCATGAGCCACCAGCAGTGAGCCTTTCCGAGGGCCAGCAGGTCGATCTCGCCATCGAGAAGCCCGCCGCCGGCGGACGGATGATCGCGCGTCACCTCGGGCAGGTCGTGCTCGTGCGCGGCGCGATTCCCGGAGAGCGCGTGCGCGCGTGGATCGAGCGCGCCGAAAAACGGATGGCGTATGCGGTCACGCGCGATGTCGTCGAAGCGTCGCCCGATCGTCGTGCCGTGGATGGCGACCCCCTGTGCGGAGGCGGAGTCTATTCCCACATCGCATATCCGCGCCAGCTCACGATCAAGTCCGACGTGATCCGCGATGCATTCGGGCGGCTCGGCAGGCACCCCATCGACGAACCGGTGCCGGTGGCGGGTTCACCCGAAGAGGGCTATCGCATGCGCGCGCGGTTGCACGTGCAGGGCTCGCGGGTGGGGTTCTACCGCGAAGGTACCCATCAACTCTGCGACGCGGCCTCGACCCGCCAGCTTCGCGCCGAATCCGTCCACACGGTCGAGGTGCTGGCCGCCGCGCTCGATCGCGAGGCATCGGGGCGGGTCGCCTCCATCGCCATTGCGGAGAATATCGCCGGCGACGAGCGCGCCGCCCATCTCGAACTCGCCGCCGGCGGGGCGGTTTCGTCTGACCTGCTCGATCGCGCCGCGGCGGAAGCGGGCTTGCGAGGGATCAGCGCGCGCGACGCGATGACGGGGCAGGTCGCCATCGCCGGCACGCCGATCGTCGTCGAGCAGCTGGTCCGGCTGACCACGGGTCGCGCGGCCGAGGGCACGCTGCAGCGCCATGCAGAATCGTTCTTCCAGGGGAATCGGTTCCTGCTCGCGGACCTCGTGTCGGCGGTGGCCGATGCGGTGCCGGACGGCGGGGAAGTGCTCGATCTCTACGCCGGCGTGGGCCTCTTCGCGGCATCACTCGCGGCGATGGGCCGGCTCGAGGTCACGGCGGTCGAAGGCGATGGCGCCAGCGGCGCGGATCTGCGCGAGAACGCCAGGTCGCAGGCACCGAGACTGCAGGCGCACGTTGCCACCGTGGAGGACTTTCTCGGGGCGCTGCGCCCTTCCAGCGCCGCGACCGTCATTGTCGACCCACCGCGCACGGGACTCTCGAAATCCGCGCTCGACGCGATTGTCAGGCAGGCTGCACCACGGATTGTGTATGTCTCCTGCGACCCGCCGACGCTCGCGCGCGATGCGCGCCGGCTGCTCGATGCCGGCTATCGTCTGGCGTCATTGCGTGCGTTCGATTTCTTCCCGAACACCCCGCACGTCGAGAGCCTGGCGGTGTTCACGGCGTGACCCCTGAGACAGGGGCCACGGCCTTCGTCGCGAAGAGCTCACAGGAGTCAGGAGCTCAGGAGAACGACCTCTGGGCTCCTGGTCTCCTCTCTCCTGTTAAATGCCGAACGCGCGTCAGAAGCTCAGGAAGAACGACCTCTGGACTCCTGATCTCCTCTCTCCTGTTGAATCTTCGTCATCCTCGTACTTGAGTGATCTTTGTGAGTCGCCGTGAGCCGTCTGGCCGCCGCAGCGACGAACTCTTGAAACAGTCCCGCGAATTCACCCGTCCTCCAGAAGTTCTCCGGATGCCATTGCACGCCGACGCAGAAGCAGGCCGACGGGTGCTCGATGGCCTCGATGACTCCGTCCGGCGAGACGGCTGACACGATGAACGACGGCGCGACGGCGGCGACGGACTGGTGATGGCGGCTATTGACGGCGCACGTCTCGAGCGGCGGGCCGGAACTCAGCGACGCGGCCAGCCGTGTGCCAGGCGTGATATGGACCGGATGCGCGATCGCGTCCTTCGGCACGTCGATCGAGTGATCGAGGTCGGACGCCATCGCCGATGGGATGTCCTGCACCAGGGTGCCGCCGGCGGCGACGTTCAGCACCTGGACGCCGCGGCAGATCGCGAACACCGGCACGTCGCGCGCCAGCGCCTGTTGCGACAGCGGAATCTCGAAGCCGTCGCGTTCCGGATCTGCTTCCGTCTTTTCGTGTGGCGTTTCGCTGTACAGCGCCGGATCGACGTCCAACCCGCCCGTCAACAGGACGCCATCGACGCGATCGAGCACCTGCTCCGGATCGTCCACATTCGAGAGCACGAGCGGCTCCGCCCCTGCGCGCCGCACCGACTCGACGTAGTCGTCGACTCTCGAACAGGGCGTAATACCAATGACTGGTCGCATATCGGTTGCCAGTTACCAACTACATTCTTTCAGGCACGGTGCATCCCATCAGGTCGAGCGCCCTCGTCATCTGCCGACGATAATACGCGACGGCGGCGGCGCGCCAGAGACGCACGTCCGGGCGCTCTTCCTGAAGAATCGGGAAGGCGTGATAGAAACCGTTGAACCGCTGGGCGAGGCCAAATGCATACTTTGCGAGGACCGACAGCTCGAGCGTCCGCACGGCCTGGTCGACGACTTCGTCGAGGCGGGCGGCTTCGAGGGCCAGGCCCCACAGTTCATGCGAATCGTCGCTGCCGTCTTCGAGCGCCTGTCGCGCGGCCGACGGTAGCGCAGCCTGCACGCCGGCCG